>Ga0255052_10001908_pt1 | contig 15294 bp, 14 predicted proteins | sample JV7_2_21_MG_FD_188632 | JGI IMG/M metagenome (GOLD analysis project Ga0255052, IMG submission 188632) | Seawater microbial communities from Jervis Inlet, British Columbia, Canada - JV7_2_21 | ecosystem: Environmental > Aquatic > Marine > Inlet | place: Canada: British Columbia | collected...
TTGAGATAAAAACAATCGATCTACAGAGGATGGATCCTGACTTTGAGTTCAAACTTCTGGAGCATCAATTGTTTATTTCAAGTACTCCCTCGATTATGATGGAGAATGGCGGCAAACTAAAACTTCTCTATAGTGGAGAAGTGCCTGATGTTGAGGTTATTCGTGAGGAGGTTCAGAGATACGCATGACCGACATAGGCAGTGCAATTACTTCAGGTGAGGCCCTCCAAACCAGAGAGAAGAAGATGCCAAAGGTTCGAACGACTAGTAGCGCTATGGAAACGTTCGATACAAACAAGATCATTGATAGTTTAATCTTAGAAGCTGGTCTTCTTCCTGTGGATGCTCAGCTTGTAACCGTCAAAGTCATGGACCGAATCGTCGCATCAGGAATCAAGTTCCTTTCCGGTCCACTCATTCGTGAGATGTGTAACAGTATCTTAGCTGAGTTGGGTTTTGAACGTGAGAGAATCCTCTATACCCGTGTTGGTATTCCCATGCATGACCTCGGTCTGCTCATACACAATCCAGGTGAACACACGTCCAATGCAAATCTTATGCGTAATCCTGAAACAATTGCCAAACTAGTTCATGATCAAGTGATGGAACAACACACCTTCCTGTCAATACCACCTCATCTCGCAGACGCCCATCTTAGAGGTGATGTGTATATCAAAGACAGAGAATATTTTTCCACCCGTGATTATTGCGCTACGTGGGATATGAGACAGGTTCTCAAGCTGGGAATCGCTCCCGATGGTCTGGGTGGTATGCACTCCAGTGCGGCTGGTCCTGCTCAACACCTAACGGTGGCTATGAATCATGCCGCGATCTGGTTAGCAGCCGCCCAAAGCTCCTTTGCTGGTGGTCAAGGGTACTTCTACTTCAACACCTTCCTTGCTCCATTCATGAAGGGATTATCATACAAGAAAATCAAACAATCCGCACAACAACTCATCTTCACACTCACTCAGCAATATGTGGCTCGTGGAGGTCAAGTCATCTTTTCAAGTGTTGACCTCACTCCTGGAATTCCTAAGATAATGAAGGATGTTCCAGCAGTTCTACCAGGAGGAAAGGAGACTGAGATAACTTACGGGGACTATGAAGAAGAAGCCCGTCTGTTCTTCAACGCCTTTATGGAAGTAATGCTGACAGGCGATACAAAAGGAAAAGGCTTTGGTTTTCCCAAGCCGAATATTGTTCTCCGAAAAGAGTTCATGGGTTCTGAGTTTGACGAGTCTTGGAGGCTTGTAGCTGAACTAACTGCTAAACACGGTTCTCCCTATTTTGAGAACTATCTAAACTGGAGGTCCTCGATAGAAGCTGGATGCAGTAGTTGCTGCTCACACCTCTGGACTGCAAGCACAGATGAGGAGCTTGAAGAGTTTCTGAGCGGCAATATGGTATTTGGAGCTTCTCAGATGGTCACACCCAACTTTGGTCGTGCTGCATGGCTAGGCAGAACAGATGAGGACCGTTTCTTTGAGAAGATAGATACCTTCGTTGAGATTTCCAAGGAAGTCATTCTAGAGAAGAAGCAGCTCATGGACAGGCTGATTGCAAGTGGGAGCGTTCCCTTCTATACTCAGCCAAAACCAAATGGTGATCCATTAATAGAAATGAGCAAGCGACAGTTCTTGCTTGGAACAGTGGGCTTTGATGAGATGGCCATGGTGATGACAGGTCACCATCTCCACGAAGCGGAAGGCACACGATTTGGAATCAAAGTGCTCAAGCATATGAAGCAGAAGGCTGCTGAGTTCGAGGAGGAGACTGGTCTTCATTTCGGTGTGACTCGAACGCCAGCTGAGAGCGCTGCTGGTCGCCTGGCTGTCAAGGATTACAAAGCGTATCCTGGTATGAGGAAATATCTCAAGGGTACTGCACCCCATGTGTACTACACAAACAGCACTACCTTGGATGTCAATTCAAATCTTCCACTAACTCAACGTATCAAGAAAGAAGGTATGTTCCATCCATTCATGGATGGCGGTGCTCTAACACACATCTACCTTGGTGAGGCAAATCCAGATCCTGACGCTCTTTGGGAACTGACAAAGAAGATTGCCACAGAGACCTTGAATTCATACTGGAGCTTTACAAAAGATGTGCAATTTTGCCCCGCTTGCAACTATCAAACGGGTATAGATTGGCGAAGTGCACAGTTTGCATCTATTGATGACCTCTCAAGAATTCCCTGTCTAAAGTGTGGACACGTTGGCGTTGAAGTGTTCAGCCGCGTGACTGGTTATTTACAGGCGTTGTCGACCTGGAATCCTTCAAAGAAGCAGGAGTTTCTCGATCGGCATAGGTATACGCTATGATCTTGGACAAAATCATCCAGATTCTCTCGATGAAATCATATAGCAATTGGAAACTGAATGGTTTAATAGAGAAGGAATTCAATACGTAGTACTCTCTTGCAAACAAGAGAGGACAAAGAGAAGGATATGGTTTCCATGCAATTCACACCAAGACTCTTGACTATGGCAATTGTGATTATTCTGATTGGATTTGCACCTCTTTCTTTGGGAGCAACGCTTGATAATCCAACTAATGTAGGCTCTCTCCAAGCGGAGTATCAGGACTTTAATTTCATCGCTTATGGTGATTCAAGAGCGTCGGATTTTCAAGGGGTTTCTCCATTACATGAGGGCATTGTCACCGCCTACCTTGAACAGAGTCCAGAGCTGATCCTTCACACAGGTGATATGGTTGGTTGGGGAGCAATCTATGAACAGTGGACAAGTTTCAATGACTCCATGACTGCTGTGTGGGAGGCTGGAATCCCCTTCTATGGAGCAGCTGGGAACCACGAGAAGTATACAGATGTATGGTATCAGTATGACCTTGACCAAAGTAACTACACCACCTTTTTTGACTTTAGTGCCGCGGTCGATGAACTTGGTGAAACGGAGCTTTACTTCTCTTTTGACTATGAGGGGATCCATTTCATCATTCTCAATACGGAGGACTATTTCGATGATGTCGAGTTTGGTACTGATATGTTTAACAGCTCTGAAGCTCAGATGACATGGTTGCTTGGAGACCTATCAGGAACTGATCCCGACGATTTCGTGGTAGTTATGTTTCATCGGCCAGCCTGGTCTATCCGAGAAAATCGACCTGATCGTTGGGCACAAGCTGAGACTGTGCGTGCTGAGTTTCACAATATCTTTGTTCAGTATGATGTAGACCTCGTCTTAAACGGCCACGATCATTATTATTATCGGACTCTACGCGATGATATCTACTATGTGATCACAGGTGGAGGCGGCGCTCCACTCTATTCACCTGATTCTTCTGCACCCATCTGGCAAACTGGCGATGTTGCAGCTGGTCAGTATCATTATTGCAATGTTGCTGTAAACTCAACGCATGTCAAGATAGATGTCCTGAAGACAGATGACACAGTAATTGATTCATTCACAATATCAAGACTCGCCGCGACAACTTCCCCCACCACACCTTCAACCTCGACTCCAATCCCAATGGAGATTGTAGTAGTTGGCGTTGTAGGAATAGTGGTTGTAATAGGAGTCATTATCTTTGTACAAATGAGAAGACGATAGAAGACTCACTCTTAGTCTTCTTTCTTCCTTGAGTGACAGGCTTTTTGAGGAAATTAACATCATAGAATGTGCTATGACAAATATTTTCACAAAGAGAGTACTCAAAAAATTCGCTTTACAGGTTCCAGAACTCAGTGATGCATTGGGACGCGCTAAGATGAAATTGGAACCAACAATGACCCCTCCTTTTGAGATGCTCATCCGATCAATAGTTTATCAACAACTCTCGGGAAAGGCTGCCAAAACAATCCATGATAGAATGCTCTCACTCGTACGAAAACTAACTCCAAAATCACTCCTCTCAAAGACTCAAGAAGAACTTCGAAGTGTGGGGCTCTCACGGCAAAAAGCATCTTACTTGCATAATGTGGCTGAAGCATTCAATACTGGGGGATTTCTCAAAAAGTACAGGAAGCTAGAATCCCTTTCAAATCTCTCTTCTAAGGAGATAACTGACCTATTTGTACAAATCAAAGGTGTGGGTGAGTGGACTGTCCAGATGTATCTATTATTCTCTATGGGGCGATTGGACATCTTATCCTCCGGAGACCTAGGTGTTAGGAAAGGTGTAATGATTCTCTATGGACTTGATTCGATGCCTACACAAAAAGAGGTTGAAAAAATAGCTGCGCCTTGGTACCCTCTAGAAACCGTTGGCACATACCTAGCATGGCGTGCACATGATGTTGAGTGAATCTATCATTCTAATTGATCCATAATCTGTCTATATTCTGTAGTGAAAGATTCTATCAGATATGTCTTCGAAACTTCGTCAATAAATGCGGTTCTTATCCCATTCATAGAGAGATGGAATAGCTCTGGAATGGAAAATCCAAGATGTTCATGAATCTGAATGAACTCGTTGTTCAGATCTGTGTGGAAGAGTGATGGGTCATCACTATTCACAGTGACTAAGAGACCCTTGTCATAGAATTCTCGGATGGGATGGTCTTGGATTGATTTGACAACTCCCGTTCTGAGATTGCTAATGGGGGACATCTCAATACCAATCTGTTTCTCCTTTAGAAATGTAATCAGCTTTGGGTCCTCCTGAGCAGTCACACCATGCCCGATACGTTCCACTTTGAGGAATTGAATGGCATCCCAGATTGATTGAGGTCCTGATGCTTCACCAGCGTGTGCTACAAGATGAAGTCCCATCTCGTTTGCGCGTTCATATATTTCAGCAAATGGCTTTGGTGGAAATTTGTCCTCATCACCCCCAATGTCAATTGACACGATGTTGTGTGGGTTCTTTGCAATGTAATCCAGTATTTCATTTGCCTCGTCTTGTGTAGAATTACGAACTAGATCTATTCGGATATTGGTTTCAATACCAAACATTTCTCTAGAACGGTCTATGCCTTTGTTGATGGCATCAACCATTCTTGAGAATTCTAGATTGTGTTGGAGGTGGTCTCTTGGAGAGAAGCTCGCTTCAACATAATGTGTGTTGCACTCCGAACATTTCTTGAGCATGTCGAAAATGATGTGCTCGAAATGCTTCTCATCGGATATGTATCCAACTATCTCTGCATATACCTCTATGAAATGCGTGAAATCTGTAAACTGAAATCTTTGAACGATATCCTCAATTGTTCTGTAGGATGAGTTTATCCCCTCTTCTCTAATGATGGAGAGGAGTCTGGAGGGTTGTAATGAACCTAAAGTATGGACATGGAGTTCGACTTTTGGAAGTGCTTTGATTGCATCAAGGGTGTTCATTATTGTAGGTGACTCTATCGTTTTGTTAAGTAGGTGCCTACTTTTCCTAGTCAATGGTTACTTTGGACCTTTTTAGAAGGAAATTGCGCTTATTGAAAGTTTAATATAGTTATTTTCCTATGTTTTTGAGATTGTAAATGACAGAACTGCCTATTCAACCTCCAATAGATATGCGTGCACTGGATGAGTGCATATGTGGCCATAACAGAGAAAACCATGAAGACAGAAGTGATGAATGCACAAGATGTAGTTGCAACTTGTTTTCTAAGACTGCCTATATAGCAAGCCATAATGATGCTGAGTAAATCCTTGTCTCATCCATAGATTATTTCTCAAAATATGCTCATGTATGCTAATCTATAAGTATCAAATGGAGAATCTCATTTTATTCCTCTAAGGCTATTTGGAGTTTTACTGATGAAGAATAAGGAGAGACAACCTTCTACGCTCTGCGTTCAAGGTACACACGCACAAACATCAGGACCCGCTGTTGTCCCGATTACACAGACTTCTACCTTTGTATTTGAGAATCAACAACAAATGTTGGACTCAGTACAAGGTAAATCAAGTGGACACGTATACACTCGATGGAGCAATCCAACTACCGAGAATGTCGAGGAGAAAATTAGTGCGCTTGAAGGGACAGAGGACACTCATGTTTTGGCTTCAGGTATGGCTGCAATATCCTCTGCCGTGATGGGTCTCGTAAAAGGTGGTGAAAAAATACTGTCTAGTGATTCGATATACGGAGGGACAGTTCAGTTATTCAACAAGATACTTCCTCATAGCGGAATTCGAGTAGATTATGTTGATACTGATGAGCTAGTAGATCGAATCTCTGATTCCGGTGGCACATACAAATTGATTTTCTTTGAAACTCCAACTAATCCAACTCTAAAGGTCGTTGACATCAAGAAAGTAGCTGATGCCGCTCGTGCTTCGGGAACAACCAGCATGATTGATAGTACATTTGGTACTCCAATAAATCAGAGGCCGCACAAGTTAGGTGTGGACCTAGTAATGCACAGTGCTACAAAATATCTTGGAGGACACAGTGACATCATTGCTGGTACCCTTTCTGGCCCTACCAAAATAATGGCAGATGTTCGGGGTGCTGCCAAGCTTCTTGGTGGAACAATGGACCCGTTTGCATCATTCCTACTTGACAGAGGGATAAAGACACTGGGCGTTAGAATGGAACGGCACAATTTCAATGCACAGTACCTAGCTGAGAAACTCGAAAAGGATCCGCGAATCAGACAAGTGCATTATCCCGGTCTCCCTAGTCATCCACATCACGATGTGGCTCGAAAACAAATGAATGGGTTTGGTGGGATGTTGGCAATTGAAATTGAATCTGATCTAGCTGGAACAAGCAAATTCGTTGACTCACTAGAGATATTTCTGAACGCAGTTTCTCTTGGTGGTGTCGAGAGCCTTGCTAGCATTCCTGCACTAACCACTCACTATGGGTTGGAGGAGCAGGCTCTGGCTGAGATGAACATCTCGGAATCAACTGTGAGGTTGTCAGTTGGAATCGAAGATGCTGAGGACTTACTTGGAGACCTCACATCCGCACTTGACCTAGTCTGCAATTGAAATCGAAAGTATGCATATTGTCCTAGTAATATCCACGTGATATGGCCATTTGTAAAGGTGTGACTTAGCTAAGAAACCTGCCTAGAATGCCCATGGTTTATCCCCAATCAAAATTCACACATCAAGCAATCAATCCTCTCTAGAACCTGCTTATTCGCCTAGTTAGTACATTCTATTGCGGGTCTGTTTGCTCAGACTGGTTATATTCAGATTTTGCTAACTATTGCTCATGACACTTCGACAGGAATCGGCACTCAGCCAGACTTTCAAGTCAATACCGACAGAGTGCGGAAGATGCAGCTGCCTAATCGTATATACCTCCGAACACTGTGTACTATGCGATGCTGCCCTTGAAACCCTGTACAGTGTCCTTTCCGATTTTGGTTTACCACCTGAAACCATCCGTATTGTTGATGTTGAATCAGATGATGATGATGGCTGTGGCCTTCCAGCACCACTCGGTCTTCCTGCAATGAGAGTGTGTGAGGAGTTCATCACTGGACTTCCAGACATCGATGTCGCTCGAGGGGCAGTCATGCATGCTGTTCTAAGAAATTGTTTCTCTGATGGTTGCCAATAAAAACAGAGAAGTGCCCATCGAAGAGCACTTCATAATCCAATGCTTTGATTCTTATCGTTTCTTCAAAACGAATGCTGCGATGATGACCACCAGAACAGCTCCTCCTCCACCAGCAATGAGGATCAATTGTGTTATGTCTCCACCACTCGGAGTTGTAGTTCCTGTTGATGTTGTTGTGGTCGTCGTTGATGTGCCAGAAGTAGTTGTTGTGGTAGTTGTCGTACTTGGTGGTTCTTCTATTGACATATCATAGTAGTAGTAGGCAGTTGTGTTTTCATAGAGAATACCAGTGTGTGTGCCATTCTGAAGTACCCAATTGTGAGTATTTGGGAAGGCAGACAACGTTCCGTATCCTCCGACTAGAACACCAAGGTCATTGTCGGTGTCATATCCTTCAAGCTGACTCTTTGGAATCTTTATCTCAAAGGAGCGATGATCTGAGGCATTGTTCTCTGATGGACCGAATGACCAATCAAACTCGTATGTTTCCAAAGTTGTGAAAGGGTGCCCTACAACATAATTTGTACCTTGTAAATTAGTTATATTCGAGAACATGGTGCCTACTCTCATAAAATCAAAGGATGTTTTGAATGGCCCACTATTGATTCCGACAATTGAAAACAGAGCCATCCCGTCTGTAGTGAAGTTACCAGACAATCCTCTTAGATATTCGGTAACCGGAGATGTTCCGGTATTGATTGGAATTGTCGATTCTTGTAGGTCCAGAGTTCCCGAGCTATCCCTCATGCTCAGATAATGTTCATCTATCGTCACATTGCTGAAGTGTTGTATTTGAAAATCTAAGCTGGTAGTATGGTTCGCACGAAGCTCTCCAAAATCATAATGTAATTCAGCAATATCCAAGTCTACATCCAATCTGTAGATGTAGTGTGTGCCATTATATTCTGATGTCATATTGGCTAGTAATCCATCACCGCCAGTTGTTATATCGGCAAGATCTCCCGAGAATGTTCCATTCTTTTCAATCAAGGGTTCAAGAGATTGAAGGAAATGTTGTGATCCCGACAGTAATCCATTTGGATCAAAGAAGGGCATTTCTATTCCATTATCGACATCAAAGATGAGGGATTCAAGGCCGTCATTCAGAGCTGCTTCCCATGGTCCAACCGAACTGGAGTTTGTGTAGGTCTCATTTGTGTTGAGCCAGAGGCCAATCCATTCACCAGTTTCATCATTAGTTTGATCACTACAGAGGTCCAAAGCAACGTAGAGATAGTCTTGGTCCTCATCGATGTACATGTAATTGTACCCATCGGAGTTCGTAGGGTCTGCATCCATATACCACCGTATCTTGTGTTCTGCAGCACTCCATTCTCCAGCTGATAGATTTCCATCTATCACGATTGAAGAAGGTGTGAAGTTGGTCATTCTTTCGTTTCCATTGACCTCATGGAATAGTGGATTAGTCAAAGCTGTTCCCACAAACATGGATGAGGCTAAGAAAAAAGCGGCAAAGAAGACCAATATAAAGTGTAGTCTTTTTCTTGAAATCAAATGTTATTTGCTCCTAAATACCTGAAACTTTATAGTAGCATTTCTGCGACCATTTAAGATTAACGTTTACAAAAATGAAACTGTAAGAACTCTGCCGTATCCGTGGATACGAAAATGAAGTACTTGACCGCAGGATACCCACGGCAAAAACATGATGGTCTATCTCATTACACTAAGATGTGCAATGGATCTCCAAAGATCCGTATCTCGTTGTAGTTCAAGAATCTTCTTTGGGTCAGCATGATAGAGAGGTTTCCGCATGTCTGATAAGTTTGGAATTCTTCAGGCGAATTTTCCTGTTAATAGGGTCTTTAGAGCAAGAGTAACTGTTCTCATAGCTAGGCCTGACGACTTCGCAAGGTCTTGAGGACTCATTGGTCCATCTCTGTCTAGCTTGTCTAGTACGAGCAATGTGCTCTTTGTCAGGTTTATTGATAGGTTCACCATTTTCACCATTTGTATTTTGTTGGATATTTTGGAGAATATAAATCTGTTGATTCAAGAAACCATAAAAACACAAACAGTTTGGAAAGCAAACTATTACGAATCAACATACTCAATATGTCTTGGCGAAGAAAAAGTGAGAAGGACTAATCCGTATCAAGTAACAAAGCATTTCCTTTTTTCCCAACAACCTTGATTGCATCCATCTTGCGCAAACAATACGTCATTCGTTGTGCAATTCGGGGTGGAATTCCCAACGCTTCCACCAGGTCTGAGTTTTTGAAGGGTCTCTGTAATGTGTCTGGAATGAACTGATGGAAATCTGATGGTTTCTCATAAAGCCGCTTGTCTAGAACATCAATCAATTTTCGGTCAACAATGCTCCACCCTCTTCTTCTCCAACTACCCTTTCCGTCTTGCTGACGGATTTCTTCTTCTTTTATCAATAGTACTTCTAGTGAGAAATTAGTGTGCGCGATGAAATTTGGAAATCTGATCAATTCATCAAAAACATCTACAAAGCCCATTCGTTTGGGTGATCTTCGTCGACCTAGCTCCTTCATCCCATCCTTGCTTTGACGAATGATCCACTTCTCACTTGGTATAGGATACACTAGACGCACTGGATGATTCTTGAACAAAGAAAACAATTTAGACTTGATTTTTGAGAAGTTCCTTGTCTGGACCTCTATCAACATCTCATTCTGAACAACATCAATCACAAAACCATCCACTGCAACCTCCGCTTCAGAATTTCCTGTCATATATAGCTCCTTGATGCTGGCGTGTAGTGACCGTTCTTTTAATGTCCCAATGGATGAGCTCATTGCTGTTTCTCCTTCAATGGCAACTGGAGTTCTTGAAGAATAAATGGATTTGGTGAGATTTTACGTCCACGATTACCTATGCCCTTCTTCAGATTGAATAATCTCTTGAGCATTGTTTGAATTGCAAGCTCTGAAGAGTCCATCATTATCCATTTTCTCCCCAGTTTCTCTGAAACTACTCCTGTTGTTCCAGAACCTGCGAATGCATCTAGGGTGAGATCGTTCTCTCTAGAGGAGGATGCAATGACCCGTTCAAGGAGTTCTTCAGAATTCTCAGATGGATATTTCCAACGATGCGTATAGCCCTTCAAGTCTATCCACAGAGAGTCAACAGGTACATTTTCTGCTTGAAGGTATTCCGGCATTCCTTTGACACGTTCTCCCTCCAGGTTGACATATGTTGCCTTTTCATTGATTCTCAGTCTGCCCTCTGATTCCAAAATGTCAATCTTCTCCTGCCTGTAGGTCCAATGCATTTTATTTGGAGGGAGTCTTCGTTCACCAAATATTGTCCGTTCTGGTGGATTTCTGACTCCTGAGGAAATCATTGCATGCCATTCGGGTTCCTTCTCTTGACTACAGAATGTACAGAGCCTTTTCCTCATCTTTTTGTCCAAGTAAAAATCATCAGTTTTAGAGTAGAAGAAGAGAATATCATTAGCGACGTTGTATCGCTTAGTTTCCTGAGCACTCTTTCTTCTTCTATTGATGACGATCTCGTTTCGGAAGTTTCTCTGGCCAAAAACCTCGTCTAATATGACTTTGATGTAATGGCCAAAATGATAGTCGATTCTGAGAAAGAGACTTCCATCACCCTCGAGCAACTCATGAAGCAGGATTAATCGTTTCCTCACAAACTCTATGTATTCGGATCCCTGCAACTTTGCAGAGTATGCAAGTTGACCCCGCGAATAATAATTATCCCCAGTTCCAAAGGGTGGGTCAGTGTAGACAAGCTTGACACCTCCCGCTTCATCTATCACATTTCGCAAAGCTGGGTTATTCACCAACTGCCTGAGCGCGACTAGATTGTCACCCCAGAAGATTCTATTCGCCCACTTATCAAGTTCAGTTGTTCCGTACTGAAGTGATATTTTGAACTCTGAGCTATCTGAAGAAATAATGTCTTCCCGAGGAATTTTTCCCGGATAGATGAGAGGTATATTCTGTTCATTCTTCACAAAGAACCCTCTAAGGCTCAGGAACAGTGGTCTCTTATCAGTCCTTGGGATAAATTAGAGATGCCGAGTCCATATTGATCAATCTCTGAGCACGTTCGTCGTGTTCTTCAATTTCAGTCAAATGAATCTTCTTCAGTAAAAGCAGGTCCTCTGCATAATCTCGAGCATGTCACCAAGCTCAAAAACTACACACACAGTATCTGTCGATGGACTAATCGATGATTACAACAGCATCAACAAAGAGTTCGTATTCCTCATCTTCATCGATGTTGAATATGAGAACTTTCTCAACCTCGAATTCTCCACGAATCTCAAGTAGTCTGGATTCTGTAAGAACCTTGACACTCGAGTATACAAGCTGTTCTTGAATTTCAGGTGTCGTCACCACTGACTTCTCAGGCGTCAGAAGTATCACTCGATCAGTAAATTCAGTGAGTTCTAATGCAGCTAGTACAGACTCATCACCGGAATGGATAATCAAAGTACGAAGATCCTTGAACGCCGGCGGATCATCGACAGCGAGCCAAACACCCTTATCGAGGTACTCATCCTGACCTACGACGCATCCTGGCTCAGGTGCCGCTAACTTCACCACTTCCTGAACAATCTCTCCTCTTCCTTTGCGATAGCTTGTGATTGCTTCATGAAGTGCATCAGCTGCTAAGTTTGAACAATGCATCTTGATTGGCGGTAGGCCATCTAGCTCATCGGCAACATCCCCCCTAGAGACCTCCATTGCTTCATCAAGGGTCATACCCACGACCATCTCTGTGGTCATACTTGTTGTTGCAATGGCTGAACCACATCCAAAGGTCCTGAATTTGGCATCAATGATTTTCTCACCGTCAATGCGTAGGTATACTTCCATGATATCCCCACACGTAGGATTGCCTACTTTGCCTACGGCAACATCATCTCCCTCTAGGGAACCAACATTTCGAGGATTTCTGAAATGATCCAAAACCTTTTCGCTATATTTTGTTGATTTCATGTTATTATTCACTTCTTCTTGTAAATTGGAGAGAGGTCTCGAAGTCGTGATACCACTTGAGGTACGACTTCCAACGCTCTTTCTATATCATTATCTGTATTGAATCTTCCAGTAGTGAGCTGTAATGAACCGTGAGCCTCTTCATGCAAGAGACCAGTTGCAATCAGAGTATGTGATGGTTCCAAGGTCTTGGAAGTACAAGCTGAACCTGTTGAAACTGAGATTCCTAAGTCCTTGAAGGAGAGCAAAATTGACTCACCCTCGATGCCATCAAATCTGAAATGGGCGTTACTAGCAAGTCGGTCAGTTGGATGCCCGTTGAGATAACTATCCGGTACTTCATCGAGAACCTGTTTTATCAATCGATCCCGATAGCCGGTAAATCGTTTCACTTCGATGTTCATCTCTTTCTTCATGATGTCTACTGCAAGTTTCATACCTACTATTCCTGGGATGTCCTCACTTCCTGACCTCAGACCCCGCTCTTGCCCGCCGCCAATGATTAATGGATTGACCCTGTATTTCTTTTGCATGTACAAGACTCCTACGCCCCTTGGACCATAGAAGTCGTTTGAGGACAAGGCCATGAGGTTGATGTTATCTTTCCTTACATCTATTGGGTGAAGGCCTTGTGCAGCAACTGCGTCCGTATGGAACGTAATTCCTTTCTCAGCAGCTAGTTTACCAATCTCATTGATTGGCTGTATAGTTCCAATTTCGTTGCTTGCCATCCCTACTGTGATCAATATTGTTTGTTCAGTGATGCGGCGTTCAAGCTTACGTAGATTCACTTTACCATATTGTCCAACAGGTACTTTCGATATCTCGAATCCCAGTCTCTCAAGATGTTTGAAAATGTTGTGAATTGAAATGTGTTCTATCTCAGACATGATGATATGATTGCCTTTCTTCTTGTTCTTCAAGGCATACCCAATGATTCCCAGATTGATTGCTTCTGTAGCCCCTGACGTGAAGATAATCTCGTCCTCATCTGCATTGATGAACTTCGCAATGGTTTTACGACTCTCATCTAAAGCATCAGTAGCTGTATCTCCAACCTGATGCAGCGCTGAAGGATTTCCAAACGCTTCGTGGAAATACTTAGTCATTCCCTCAATGACTCTAGGGTCGACTGGTTTTGCGCTCTGATAATCTAGGTACACCTGTTTCATATCAATCCCCACAACCCTGAGCTAGAACCACATTGTGGCATCTGCTTCTAGAACAAGGTCATTGAGTGTCGCAGCTCCAACGATCTTGAGGTCCGGGTCAAGTTCTACTTTGTCCCATCCCAACATCTGCTTAGAAGCTTCACACACGTAGACGGGAATTCCCATCTCGATTGTCTTCTTCATTGTTTCATGAAGACTCGGAAAGCTTCCCAGCTTGATCTTTTCAGCTGTTCCAGGTTGAAGGGCTCTCAACCCTTGTCCTAGGAAGTAGACCTTAGCCTCTATATCCATAGCCTTTGCGCTCTGCGCCAAGACAAATGGAGAATACTGGCGTTCGGGGTCGTCACTTGTCTGTACATAAAGAATACTACTCATGTTTATTCCTCCTTCTTCTTGATGAGAAACCTCTGCACTCCATCCTCAAGACGTTCGAAGACCAACAGGATGTTCCCGGTTCGTTTTGCAAATCGTTTGATGTCCTCTTCTGCTGCTGGATCATCTGATAGCATCTCAAGTATTTCACCGGGATTAATCCCATCTATTGCTTCTCGGGTCTGGAAGAGTGGTTGTGGACAGAATAGTCCCACACAGTCCAGGCTCTCAACTGGTTCCATATCTGACATGGAATTCACACCTAACGATTGTTAACTTTATCTTATAAATTTGATTATCTGAACCACGCCTATTCGGGCTCGTTTAAATCTAAGTTTGTATAGTGAGTAATCACCAGCCACGGGATTGTGAAGTTATGGCAAAGACAAGTCGAGCAGCTGTTGTGCCAAAACCAAGTGACGACCTAATTATCGAAGAGTATAGCATTCCGGAATTACAGCCTGGAGCGGCCTTGATGAAGGTCGCCAATGCTGGAGTCTGTGGAACTGATGTCCATCTATGGCACGGAAAACTTGCTGGTGTCCCTTATCCACTGATTCTCGGTCACGAAGTGGTTGGAACGATTGAATCCATTGGGCTGAAATCCGTCAAAGATCTTGATGGCAATGAACTGAAAGTTGGAGACCGTGTCGGATTCCATGATGTTGCACAAACGTGCTTCTCCTGTTACTATTGTCTGATTGCCAAAGCTCCAACGAAATGTCCGAATCGGAAGGTCTATGGAATCACTATGGATTCCACTCAGTTCCCACGTTTGATAGGGGGCTTCAGTGAATACTTATACCTCTCTCCTGGAACTCATATCATTAAGATACCAGACCATGTGAGCTTTGACGGAGCTAGCGCAGTAGGATGTGCCATGCCAACTGCTGTTCACACAGTTCTTCGCAGTCCACTTCGTTGGGGAATGGATGTTGCTATACAGGGTGCAGGACCTGTTGGTCTAATGATTGCTGTTCTCGCTTTGGTTAGTGGAGCTTCAACAGTAACCATGTTGGATAAAGCTAAGAATCGTCTTGAGATTGCTAAGAAGTTTGGAGTGTCTGAAACACTGAACATTGGAGAGACCACCCTAGATGAACGAAAAACTCTGCTCAATGAAATATCTGGAGGTCATGGTCCAGATATTGTCTACGAAGCGACTGGTAGTCCTCTAGCAATCCCAGAAGGAATAGAGCTCGTTAGAGAAGGTGGAAGCTATACAATCTGTGGTCAATATACAGACCATGGCATGGCTGAAATAAACACACACTTTATGAACAAGAAACATCTTGATATCAAGACTGTCTGGGG
>Ga0255052_10001910_pt1 | contig 15281 bp, 11 predicted proteins | sample JV7_2_21_MG_FD_188632 | JGI IMG/M metagenome (GOLD analysis project Ga0255052, IMG submission 188632) | Seawater microbial communities from Jervis Inlet, British Columbia, Canada - JV7_2_21 | ecosystem: Environmental > Aquatic > Marine > Inlet | place: Canada: British Columbia | collected...
CCTCATACCACTCGAGATCGACAATAAACGGGTCTGGTCCTGTCGAATAATGCGTAACAGTCATGTAGTCCTGAACTTCGTAAATGTTGTAGTCCCAGATGTTTGCCGGCGGATTGTCTTGTCCGTCAAGCACGCCCGTTCGCAAGGCACCGTAAATCTCCGAGGCAGGCATTTCCTGTGGGCTCGCCCCGAATACCTGCGCGGTCAGTACATAAACCAGCTGCGGTGGGACGCGCATCTTCAGGCCCTGCAAATCTGCCGGAGTTTTTATGGGGAGTACATTGTTAGTGTGCGCACGAAAGCCCTGGCTGATGCCTGTTGCCGGCACATGAAAGCCATGCTCTCTCGCGCCCTCGTTGATGCCTTTCGCGAAACTACTATTGACCAGTCGCAGCGCCTGATCCCAGTCCTCCACAAGAAACGGCAACATGAAGATTGCGTACTTCGGATTGGCGTCGGCGAAGAGCCCGCCGCGGGTTCCCTGCAATACACCGGTCGCCACCATGTCCATCATTTCGCGTTCACTACCCAGAACGCCGGAGAAGTAGTTCTCAACCTGGATACGACCTCCAGTTCGCTCTTCGAGTTGCTGTTCGAAAAACAGCATCGACTGGCTGCGCGCTGAGGAAGGTGACTGCGAGTGACCGTAGCGGAAAACGTATCCATCTTGTTCCGCCGCACAAGCAGTCAACGCGAGAATAGTACCGACGAGCAAGTACCGCAGCATGGGGCCACAATCCCTTGTTAGTTCTGAGTGCCGGAAAGAACGCCACGGGCAAACCACGAAGGGCTTACCCGCGGCTGGGGGGATCGTTGCTACTCCGAAAAGTTGTACTGGAAGCCGATTGCTGAAGTCTTTCCGTACTCGTCGTACTGATAAGCTCTGCTGCGACGGCCCGCATAGTAGTACTCGGGTTCATCGCCGAGGTTTGTTATTTCAGCATAGACCTGCCAGTTGTCAGAGAAGCGATACTTGGCGGTCACGTCCCATTGCGAATGGCTTTCCGTATAGCGATCGAGACCCGGGTCGACGAGCTCATCGATGTATCGATCGCGGCGCTTCATTGCGATACGCAAATCAAATCCGCCCCTCTCATAACCAAGCATGAAGTTAGCAATGTTTTCCGACTGCTTCGGCATCGCTATTTTGCGGTCCCCGGTGTCGGCTTTGGCGTCCACGTAAGTGTAGTTCATGCCGATGAGAAAGCCGTCGAATGGCGGACGCAGGAAGCCGAAATGCTGCTGATAGTTGAATTCGAAGCCTAACGCCGTTGCGTCCTCGCCGTTCAGTGCAATTTCAGCCTCGTCGAGCGTCATACCCAGAAATTCGTAATCATCCATGACTTGTATGAAAATGAAGTCGTCGATCTTCTTATAAAACATGCCTATGGAAATCACACTCAACTCAGTTGGGTAATAGGCGATTGATGCGTCAACATTCCAGGCACGGAAAGGATCGAGATCCGGGTTGCCAACGACACCTTCGCCGTCTTCGAGTTCGACACGGTAGGCCACCTCTTCGACCCGGGGTCGCACGACCGACCGGAAAATTGATGCCCTGCCAACCAGCCTGTCATTGAAGTCGAATCGAAGGCTGGCGCTTGGCAATACGTCTGTATACGAATTAGTCGCCGATATTGGCGTGACAATCACCATGTCATCCGGCGGAACCGGTGGATCGACTTCATCATCTATGGAACCCTCTTCGATGAACTCTACGATATTCCCGCGGTTATTGAGCTCGGTGCGCTCGACGCGGATACCGGCGGTAAATGTAGCCCTGTCCATGTCCCAAGTGCCCATGCCATAAAACGCGAGGATATCTTCGTCGAACACGAAGTCTGCAACATTCGTATCAATCTGCGAGTCGATGTCTTCGAATTCAATGCCAGTTCCGCCTGCCAGAATGTCTCGCTCGATTCGATTGTCTGGCACGGGGTCCACCGGTGTCGGGAAATTGTAAGCTGAACCACCATTGGGAAGCAGAGCATCTGACAGGAACCAGGTGTCATCATTTGAGTATAATTCGACGTCCTCGTCGGTCTTTTTCTCGCGCCAGCGTGCTTGTGCTCCGAATTTCATCGAGCCAAATCCCATCTCCCGGCTGAAATCCACGGAGAAGGATGTTTGCGTGTCCTCGTTCTTCTCGTGAGAATTCTCGATTTCATCCAGCTCGTAAAGGCTGGCATCGCTCAGCACGGACCAAAAGTCCGATTGGACGACCGGTATCTTTGGATTGCTGCGGTCGAGCGTCAGTACCGGCGATCCGTCCGTGATATTGCCGTCACCCGTCTCGAATTCAGCTACCCATACACCGCTGACCTGATCGGGCGTCTTTTCCCGCCCGTAGGAATAGCCGAGTCGTGTTTCGACCAGCCATTCATCAAGTTGCGTTTCGGAGCCAAGAGCGATCGACAAGTTCTCTGCGATCTGACCTTTAAAGGTCCGTCCCTTCGTGTCCCTCTCGATTTCGACCAGATTGTAGGATGTCATGGTATCGGTGGCCGTGGCCTGGTCGATCTCATCTTCGTCAAAACCAAAGGTCGTGCGATTACGCAACTCGGTATCGGTGAATTTGCTGTAGAGCGTATAGGCATACAATCGGGTCGAATCAGAAACGTCGAGATCCAGGTTCAAGACACCGCCGATTCGTTCGCGTCCAACAGTATAGAGTCGCGTTTCGAATGATTCGCCGAAATCGCTACCGTTATCCGTTTCCCCCCAGTCGTCCATCTCATTGTTATCGATGTGCAAGTCGCGGTCATTCCAGCTTATTGCGCCGGCGACACCCAGCCGCCGTCCACTATTCAGCTCGAAAATATTGCTGCCTGCAAAGGACACCTTGGGATTCCATTCTTCACTTAACTCATTGTATGCACTTTCGACCCTTGCTTTTGCGTACGCGCCTTTGCGGCTGAACGCGCTCAGCGTTCTCACATTGATCGATCCGCCGATAGCGTCACCATCCATATCGGCTGTCAAGGTCTTGTGAACTTCGATTCCATCAAGCACGTCGGAAGGTATGACGTCCAGCTGCAACGCCCGTCTCGGTTCTCCTGACGTCGCCCGCAGACCGTTAATCGAGGTAGAGTTCAGGTCGGGGTCCATGCCACGAATGACAACGTATCGCCCTTCGCCCTGGTCATTTTCAACGGTAACGCCAGATAACCGTCGCAGAGACTCGGCGACGTTCTGATCCGGAAACTGTCCCATCGCATCAGTATCGAGAACGGAGACGAGATTGCCCGCTGATCGTTCCTGGCTCAGTGCACTCGCAAGTGCCGCAGCCTGTCCGTAAACGATGACCTCCTCAAGAGCCTCGTCGCCGGAGCCGATTGAAATGGCCCCGATCGCAAGACCACTCTCGGTCACTGTAATGGGAAGTCTTTTGTCTGCCGCGCCAACATAGGTCACAAGGAGCGTGTAATCACCCGCCGGAATGTTCGAAAAGCGGAACTGGCCACGATCATCAGCCGTCGCAGAACGTTGCAGCTCTACGATACTGATCCGGGCACCCTTGAAAACAAAGGTGTTAGTGGCGTCCGTCACTTCACCGGTTACGGTTTGCGCCGAGGCTGGCACCGCGAGTAGTGATCCTGCGAGGGTCAATGACAATACGGCAAATGCTTTTCGTAGCATTGTTGATCTCCTGAGGGCCGGTCTGATCGTGCCGGCATCGATTTGAGAATGTGTGTTCATGGTGGAGTTCCCCCTGCTTTGGGCATCAGCTACCGCCGAGTATAGAACAAAAATTTTCAATAGCAAATCTTTTGGAAAATTCATTCCAAATTGATCGAACAAAACTCAATAGCACAGCTTCGAATAACTGAAATATCTGTTCCAACGCTGAAAAATATGTTTCACTGAGCCGCGATTCACACAATGAGAAGGTCCTCGTGGCATGCCGACTGAAGCACCCGACAATCTGGAAACCTTGCGCTCGGAGATCGCCAGACAATACGACGATCTGAGCCCCAGGCTCAAGCAGGTAGCTTCGTATGTACTTGATAATCCAAATGATATTGCCCTGGAGACACTAGCCGTCATCGCCAATCGCTGCGCCGTACAACCGTCGACGATCGTGCGCTTTGCGAAGGTATTCGGCTACAGTGGCGCCAGCGAAATGCAACGCCTGTTTCGTAACGAGATTCTGACCGCGGCCCCGAGTCCCAGCTACTCAGAGCGAATTCGTCAGTACGCCGAAAGATCGGACACGGTCGACTGGCAGTCGCCTCATAACGTCATGCATGAGTTCGCCGAGAGCAATATCATCGCCCTGGAGCACCTCCGAGAGGCCGTTCGCAAAGAGGATCTGGATCGTTCGATTGAGTTGATGCAGAGCGCACATACTATTTATCTGGCCGGCGTGCGACGCGCTTTTCCGGTCGCCGCTTACCTCGCCTACTCCCTCAGCCATGTTGAAAAACGTTCATTTTTGCTCGACGGAGTCGCCGGAATGACAGCGGAGCAGATTGCCATGTTGAGCCCACAGGATCTGGTCATCGCGGTTTCATTTAAACCCTATGCCAGCGAGACTCTGGCCGTTGTCGAGCGGGCTGCAGCGAGTGGCACCCCCCTGATTGCAATTAGTGACAGTCGTCTTAGCCCCGTGGCCCGCGATGCGGAAGTTTGTTTCGAAATCAAGGACGCGGAGGTGCGCCAGTTTCGATCTTTAACGGCATCAATGTGCCTGGCCCAAACGCTGGTCATCAGTTACGCCTACAAGTTCGGACTGGATCGTGACCGCGCTACCTAGGGAGTAAGCGATGATAGACATTGCTGTTATCGGCGCTGGCCGTATTGGTCAGATACATGCTGCTAATTTGCACCAACACCCGGACGCAGATCTGCGTTTCGTTGTCGACGTATCTGCTACTGCTGCAGACGAACTCGCGGCGAAATGCGATGCACAGACCGCTTCGATCGAAGCGGTACTCGATGATGCATCTGTTCAGGCTGTCGTGATCGCCAGTTCCACAGATACGCACGCCGAGCTTATCGCCGCGGCTGCAACTGCGGGCAAAGCAATATTTTGCGAGAAACCGCTGGATCTCGACGTCGACACGGCTGCGAAGAGTCTGAAAGTAGTTGAACAACACAAGGTACCGTTGTGTCTCGGCTTTAATCGTCGCCATGATCCCTCCTTCGACAGGCTGAAACAGGAAATTCAAGACGGCAATGTCGGCAATGTCGAGGTAGTCAGCATTACCAGCCGTGATCCTGCACCACCACCGGCAGAATACGTCGCGCGCTCCGGCGGGCTGTTTAAAGACATGATGATTCACGACTTCGATATGGGTCGCTGGCTGTTGGGCGAAGAACCTGTGGAAGTGTTCGCTACAGGCAGTGTGCTCGTGGACGAAAATATCGGCAAGGCCGGCGACATCGACACGGCAATCGCAGTTCTGAGGACTGCCAGTGGACGCCTGTGCCAGATCACGAACTCGCGCCGCTGCAGCTACGGTTATGACCAGCGCATTGAGGTGTTCGGTTCGGGCGGCATGGCGAGAGCGTCCAATCAGCGAGAAACGAATGTCGAAACCGCCTCCGAGAACGGCTTCAGCCGCGATAAAGCACTGCCATTCTTCCTCGAGCGCTATGCCGATGCTTACCGAATCCAGCTGGACAGATTCTTGCGAGTAGTCGGCGGCGAGTCACTCGATTTGCCGTCCGGCGACGACGGTCTGCGCGTGTTGCAAATCGCCACAGCGGCCCAGCAGTCTATGCAACAAGGCTCTCCTGTCGCCTTATAGGGCCGGATTCGAAAAAATATTTCAAAACTGAAACGATTGAAATATTTATTCCAATCCAGTACTGTGGGATTTTCCGCGGTCCTGCCGTATCCGTAACCTGCGGCGGGACGCTGTACAAACAACGAGAGAAATAAGCGGTGACCAGTCTGCGATTCGGCCTCTTGGGGACCGGCTTCATGGGTAAAGCCCATGCGATTGCCCTGCGATCAGTCGCGACCGTTTTTCCGGGCGTGGCGGCGCCGATACTCGATTGCCTGGTGGACGCTGATGCTGGCAAAGCGGCCAATGATGGGCGGGCCTGGGGATTTGAACGCTCCAGTGACGATTGGCGCACTGTTGTTGATGACCCCGATATCGACGTTGTCGATATCTGCACGCCCAACAATCTGCACAAGGAAATGGCCATCGCCGCTGCCGCCGCTGGTAAGCACATCTACTGTGAGAAACCACTGGGCCTGAGTGGTGATGAGGCCCACGAGATCTGGCAAGCGGCCGAATCCGCCGGCGTGAAAACGGCGATGGGTTTCAACTACACCTGTAATCCGATGCTCGAGCTTGCCCGGGCGATGATCGCTAACGGCGAAATTGGTGAGGTCTATAACTACCGCGGTTGCTATCAGGAGGATTACCTGAGCAATCCGCAAACTCCATTCAGTTGGCGCTGCCTGCGCAGTCAGGGTGGCAGTGGCGCACTCAACGACCTGGGCACGCACCTATTTCAGATGGCGGAGTTTTTGCTCGGCCCGATAGCGTCTGTCTATGGCACTTTGTCGACTGTCTATGCCCAACGTCGTGATCTGCTTAGTGGCGAAACACGCACTGTAGAAAATGAGGACATAGCGCAGGTCCTGATCGGCTTTAGCAGCGGCTGCAGAGGAACAATGGAAATTAGCCGCATTGCGACTGGCAGAAAGTGTGGTCTGGTATTCGAAATTCACGGCACGAAAGGCAGTTTGATCTTCGATCAGGAGCGCATGAATGAGTTAAAGGTTTATCTCAGTGATGATGCAGAAGGGCGTCGTGGTCACCGCACAATTCTGGCCGGACCCGAGCATGGCGACTATGGCAACTTTTGCCCTGCTCCCGGCCATGGCCTTGGAATCAATGACCTCAAGATAATCGAAGTTCGCAACTTGCTGCGAGGCATCACCGACGACACGCCGATTTACGCAGATTTTCGTAACGGCTGGCGTGTGCAGACGATTGTCGATGCAATCGAGTCATCGCACGAGCGCGGCGAATGGATAAGCACCGAAAGTGAGACACAATGACACTGCACATTAAAGACCACCGTGGGGGCTTTGCTGTGGGGCAAACCGAAATCACCCACTACGACGAGGAAGACAACAACACTCAGATATCGCTCGCCGTTTTGAAACTGGGCGGTGGAAGTAGTGAATCGATAACGACGGAATATGAAACGGCCTGGTTGCTCATGAGTGGCAAAGTGAGCGGCGCCGCCGGTGGCAAGGAGTTCGAATTCCAACGTGGCTCCCTGTTTGATGAGTCACCAAGCTGCTTGCACGTATCTGCAGGTACCGAAGTTAAATTGCGTTGTGAGCAAGACACTGAATTCACCGTGTACTCCTGCGACAACCAATTACCGTTCGAGGCACGAGTGTATCTGCCCGAGGACGTTGCGAACGAACCGCGCGGCAAAGGACAGGTTGGTAATCGTTGCCTGCGCTACGTCCGTACTATTTTTGACGACACCAACTCCGACCCCAACACGGGATTGGTACTCGGTGAAGTCATTACTTTTCAGGGCGGTTGGTCGAGCTATCCGCCGCATCATCATTCGCAGCCGGAGGTCTACCACTATCGCTTTACCGAACCGCAAGGTTACGGCCACGCAGAACTGGGCGATGACGTATTGAAAGTACGCAATTTCGACACGGTCAAGATTCTGGATCTGAACGATCATGCCCAATGTGCTGCACCTGGATACGGAATGTATTACTCGTGGGTTATTCGGCACTTGCCGAATGATCGTTACAGCGTTCCCGAATTCACAGAGGAACATGCCTGGATCATGCAGCCTGACAGCAAATACTGGGACCCAGAGGTCTAGCCGCCAGAATGGACAGGACATTCGACGTTATATGCCTTGGCCGGGCGGCGGTTGATTTTTACGGTCATCAGTTTGGCGGCCGGCTCGAGGATATGCAGAGTTTCGCCAAGTACCTCGGCGGCTCGTCGTGCAACGTTGCTGCTGGGCTCGCGCGACTCGGTTCCCGTTCATCCATGTTGACGCGCGTTGGTGACGAGCAGATGGGCCGCTTCGTTCGTGAAGCGCTTGAAGCAGAAGGCGTTGATACCAGTCACGTAGCAACCGACCCGCGGCGGCTGACCGCTCTCGTTATTCTCGGCATCGCGGACCGACACTCGTTTCCGCATATTTTCTACCGTGAAAATTGTGCGGATATGGGCATTGAAACGTCCGACTTCGACGAGGACTACATCGCATCGAGCCGCGCTCTGTCCATCACCGGAACACACATTTCAACAGACCAGACCTTCGAGGTCGTTCGCCAAGCGGTCACCTTCGCAAGAAAGGCAGGCACAAAGGTCATCCTTGATATTGACTATCGACCGGTTCTCTGGGGCCTGACCTCGCAGGGCAGTGGTGAAGAACGCTACATCGCATCGGATATCGTTACCGAACGCATACAGTCCATCGTTGGTGATTTCGACATGCTCGTTGGCACCGAGGAAGAGATCTTTATCGCCGGCGGACACAATGATGCACGGGCGGCGTTACAAGCCATTCGCGAGAAAACGGATGCCACGCTGGTCATGAAGCGCGGCCCAATAGGCTGTGTAGTGTATGACGGCCCCATTCCCAAGAATCTTGACGACGGTGCGTCAGCGCCCGGTGTCACTGTCGAAGTCCTCAATACGCTCGGCGCCGGCGATGCGTTCCTGAGCGGATTCTTGCACGGCTGGATTGAAGGCGAGGACTGGGAGACTTGTGCCAGATTCGGCAATGCCTGCGGTGGCCTGGTCGTATCGCGTCATGGTTGTACACCGGCGATGCCCACCAAAGTCGAACTCGACGACTACTTGTCTCGCGCCGACTCGATTGCCCGCCCTGACAAGGACCCCGGCATCGAGTTGTTACACCGCACCACAACCAGGCCGGCCACACCCGATAACCTTTGCGTACTTGCATTTGATCACCGCCGCCAACTCGAGGAACTGGTCGTGTCTACCGAGCCGGCGGCAGCGAAAATCGTCGCGTTTAAAGCACTCGTTTGCGACGCGGTGCGGAAGGTCGCGACCGAATCACCAGATACTAATGTTGGCGTGATCGTTGACGATCGTTATGGCGAGTCGGTTCTGGCCACATTAACCGCAGAAAACTGGTGGATCGGTCGACCGGTGGAGATCCCGGGCTCATGCCCGGTCGAATTCGATCCACGCAATAACATGGGCCTGCCTTTGCTCGAATGGCCGGCATCGCACGTCGTTAAATGTCTGATTTTTTATCATCCCGACGACAACATTGAATTGCGCCTCGAACAGGAAGATCGTGTATGCCAGTTGCACGCGGATTGCATTGCGCTGGATCGCGAACTCCTTCTCGAAATTATCGCAACATCGACAGATCAGCATTGCGATGAGCATACAGTCGCGAACGTCCTGCGCCGCTTTTATAACCTCGGCGTCTTTCCGGCCTGGTGGAAGCTCGAAACGCAGAGCAAGGCGGGCTGGCGGGAAATCTCGAGTGTCATTGAAAGCTACGATCCGCGCTGCCACGGAGTATTGCTGCTAGGGCTCGACGCGCCGGAAGAAGAGCTTCGGCAGAGCTTTAAGGTCGCCGCGCAATTCCCGGTTTGCAAGGGCTTCGCCGTCGGACGTAGCATTTTTGGTGTTGCGGCGAGGCGCTGGTTCGATAGTCAGATCGACGATAGCGAAGCGATAGAATTGATTGCTGGCAACTATCGCAGGATGATCGGCTTCTGGCAGGAATCATCCGCTGGTACTGGCGAGGACAAAGCCCGGTCTGCAACAAATTAGTCGGGCTGCAGCGGGAACGGAGAAGAACGTGGCAGCAAAGGTCAGACTCACGATGGCGCAGGCGCTCGTGCGCTATCTTTGTGCGCAATACACTGAGGTAGACGGCGAGTCACAACGGCTGTTTAACGGCGTGTTCGCGATATTCGGACACGGCAATGTTGCCGGCCTTGGCGAAGCGATGCAGGATATCGGCGACGCCCTGCCCGTTTACCGCGGACATAATGAACAGTCAATGGCTCACGCCGCAATCGCTTACGCGAAAACGATGCGGCGGCAACGCATGATGGCCTGCGCAACGTCCGTCGGCCCCGGCGCAACCAACATGGTAACCGCCGCGGCCGTTGCACACGTCAATCGACTGCCGGTGTTGCTGCTGCCAGGCGAGACATTTGCAAATCGCCTGCCCGATCCGGTATTGCAACAGCTTGAAGACTTCGGCGACCCGACTGTTACGGCCAACGACTGTTTTCGGCCGGTATCTCGTTACTGGGACCGCATTACTCGGCCCGAACAATTGCTGCAGTCACTTCCGCAAGCTCTTGGCGTATTGACCGATCCGGTTGAATGCGGGCCCGCGACCTTGTGCCTGCCGCAGGATGTTCAGGCGCAAGCCTACGAGTATCCGGAGTCGTTTTTTGCACCAAGAACGCATCGCCTGCTGCGTCCTGGAGCAGATGAATACGAGCTACAGCGTGCTTTAGGGGTAATAAAGGCTGCGAAAAAACCGTTGATCGTTGCCGGAGGCGGGGTTCATTACTCCGCTGCGACCGAGGTGCTCGCCAAATTCGCTGCAGATCACGGCATTCCCGTCGCCGAGACCCAGGCAGGTAAAGGCTCGCTCAGCTGGAATCACGACTGTAATGTCGGCGCAATTGGCGTTACCGGATCCAGTGCAGCGAATGCACTCGCCGACAACGCCGATTTGATCATCGCGATCGGCACGCGTTTGCAGGACTTTACGACGGGGTCCGGCATTCTGATCGGTAAGGCCGACAAAACTATTTTGAGCATCAACGTTGCTCGCCATGACCTTGGCAAGCGATCGGCTGTCACGCTGCGCGGCGATGCCATGCGTTGCCTGCAGGATCTTGAAGCGGCGATGGTCGACTCGAGTGCAGACTCGAACTGGGTTGCGGCAGCGGCCAGCAGCCGCGACGAATGGAATGCTGCCGTCGATGCAGCAACTGCTCCGTCGGGTAATACCACGCCGTCAGATGCTGAAGTGCTCGGTGTGGTCAATCGGCACTTCTCAACGAATGCGACGGTCGTCTGCGCCGCCGGCGGACTGCCTGGCGAACTGCATAAACTTTGGCGAACCGAAGATAGTGACGGCTACCATGTAGAGTACGGATATTCGTGCATGGGTTACGAGATCGCCGCCGGAGTCGGCGCAAAGATGGCGCAACCGCAGCGCGACGTAGTTGTCATGGTCGGTGATGGCAGCTACCTGATGTTGAATTCGGAAATAGCGACATCGGTGGCGCTCGACACCAAGATCATCATCGTTGTGCTCGACAATCGCGGCTTCGGTTGCATCAACCGACTGCAAACGTCCCTCGGCGGTCGCGGCTACAACAACCTGATGCAGTCCAGCTACGGTGGGGCCGACAAAGCACCGAACATTGATTTCGCACAACACGCTGCTGCTCTCGGTGCGCAAGCCGAGAAAGTCGCGTCCCTGGACGATCTCGACGCCGCACTACAGCGAGCACAGGAGGCGGCTCGTACTGCCGTAGTCGTTATAGAAACTGATCCACTGCCGTCGACTGAAGCAGGTGGTACCTGGTGGGACGTCCCGGTTGCCGAAACATCGACCAGTACCAGTGTCAGTGACGCGTCGGCCGATTATCAGGAAAAGCAAAAGGAACGATGACAATATCAATCGGCATCAACCCCATCACCTGGAGCAACGACGACTTACAGTACGTCGGTGGTGACGTATCTTTACAGACCTGTCTCACTGAAACAGCAGCTGCCGGATACGATGGCATTGAACTCGGCCACAAGTTTCCGCGCGACGCCGGCACATTAAAACCACTGCTCGACGAGCACGGCCTGTCGCTGGTTTCCGGTTGGTACAGCGGTTGTTTGCTCGAACGCAGCGCCAGCGACGAGATCGAAGCAATGACCGCGCATGCCGACTTGCTCGCAGCCATGGGTTGCAACGTTCTAATTTTCGCCGAAGTCACTGGATGCATTCACTCGGATGTTGATGTGCGACTATCGGCGCGACCACGCATCACGCCGGAAGAATGGAAGCAATTTGGTGTGCGACTTGGTGACGTTGGCAAAGCCTGTCGCGATCGCGGCCTCAAACTCTGCTACCACCACCACATGGGCACGGTTGTGCAGACTCGCAGCGACATTGATGCCCTGATGCAGGAGACCTCGGATGAGGTTTACCTGTTACTCGACACCGGACACGCTTTTTTCGCCGGCGCCGATCCGGTGACTCTGGCTCAGGAATACGCAGCTCGAACAGGCCATCTGCATTGCAAAGATGTGCGCAAAAACGTGATGCGGCAATGTGTCAATCGAGACAGCAGTTTCCTTGAAGCTGTATTGAATGGCATCTTTACGGTGCCCGGCGATGGCTGTATTGATTACGCAAGCGTATTCGCCGAACTCGGCAGTGTGGATTACGACGGTTGGGCAGTAGTAGAAGCGGAACAGGATCCAAGTGTCGCATCACCCGCAAAGTACGCGCGAATGGGCAGCAACAATTTGCAGGCACTGTTAGGTCGGGGCTGACACGACTCTTTCCAGCTCGTCATAAACGCCCGGTGCAGCCGCCAGTACTAAACTACCTTTGGTCAACGCCTCTTCGTTCGGCAAACAGTCATTGATGATCCCGCCTGCCTCTTTGATGATCAGAACACCGGCGGCGAAGTCCCAGGAATTCATATGCGGTTCGAAGTAGCCGATCAGACGGCCTGCCGCTACATACGCGAGGCTCAACGCTCCGCTCCCACTGCGATGGTACATACCCTGCGCATGCATCAGACGTGTCAGCGGTCCCAGCGTATCCTCCGGCTGAACCCGGTTCGAAAACCCGACACTAACAAGTCCATCCAGCAAACTGATTGCGGACGATGCCTTGATGTCTCGTCCATTCAAGGTTGCGCCACCACCGGTTCTGGCCGCAAACAATTCGTCCAGGTTCGGGTCGTAAACAACACCGAAAACAAAGCGGTTTTCCTCAACAAAAGCAATTGAGACACACCAGCTGGCGATGCCGTTTACGAACGGCTGCGTTCCATCCACCGGATCAATAATCCAGGTTCCTCTGCCAGGCTTTGGCACGAAAGACTCCGGGTTTTCCTCACCGAGAAACGCGTCTTCACCGAAACGACCTTTGATCGCCCGTTCGATGAGTTTTTCGGTTTCGACATCGGCTTCGCTCGCCATGTCCTGCACGCCCTTGCTCTTGACCTCCAGCGACTCGAAGTTCCTGAAATAACCGAGCGCCAGAGCACCAGCATCCTTGATCGTGGCGCAGGCGAATTCAAAGCGTTCATCAATCGATGACATCGTGTGACCTCTTTTCTTTGTAGCGTGTCTTAGTCGAGGCGAAATATTGCACTTTCACACTGCCGGTTGATCGCGAAGTGCTTCTGCGTGACTGGCGTTACAACATCGACCTCAAGTTCTTCAAGCGACGGCAGCTTATCGAACAGCACGATGTCCAGCTGTCCGATCTTGTTGTCGGCACCGCAGCGTGATTCGTATGTTGCAATCAACTTGCTGTTTTCACGTCGAATAACGGTCGTCGCCGCGGCACAATCCCGTGCTGTTTGCAGCGAATACACCGATTGCGAATTCTCCAGTTGCTCGCCCAGACCTTCAGTCAATGCGGATGCCGGCAAAGTCAGAATGCTACTCAGCGTGCCATCATCCACCATTGTAATGGCGAGCATGCCGAGCTCGTCCTGGTGCTCAGCATGAAATAGATAATGATCCTTGCAGTAGTCGACCCCTTCTTCTCCCGTACAGGCGGATATCACTACGCAGTAAAACAGTACAAGGGTCAGTCTAGTCACGTGACTTCGCTCTCCACAGGCTGGCAGCCAACACTAATGAAACAACCGATGCGCCGACCCAGAAGATGATCGGCACCGTGTAGTCATAGAAGTACACAGTCGGGGTGTTCTCTCCAACGGAAAATACGACGCGTATTTCACTGTCGTAAATCAGCTTGCCGCTGACGTAGTCCTGCGTCCCGGCGCCGATATAGCTGAATACTCCGATGATGCCCATCGCCGCTCCGGCAACTCTTTTAGGCGCAATATCGATCGCGAACAGACCACCCAATGAAGCCAGGATGCCGCTAAGGCCGAAGCCGTAGATCACCAGTGCAGTCGCAAGAACAAAACTGTTCGTCGGTCCGTAAAAAATGATGATCAGTGGTATCAATTCGAGCAGACCGAAGATCAGGTTGGCCGGCGGGCGACGGGCATCAAAGAGCTTGTCCGACATGTAACCAAATGCGACGCAACCCATAATCCCTGCCGCGGTATTCAGGAAGATGAACAGGTTCGCGTCGAATAGGTCGAAGCCGCGAATTTCCTGTAGGTAGACATTGCCCCAGCTATTTATCGCATAACGCGTGACGTACATCGATGAACTGGCCATTGCGATGACCCAGATCGACGGGATCGCCAGAACTTTAAGCTGGTCGCGCCAGATCTTTGCAACGTTGTGCGTCTTCGGTCGTGCGACAGCTTTGCCGTCATGCTTCCACTCTGCGATCGGGGGCAAACCCATTGTTTGTGGTCGATCTTGCAGATAGTGATACAACAGATATGCCGCCAATATGCAGATAGCCGCAGGCGTCCAGAATCCCCACTGCCATGGCAAGCCAAGACCCTTGGGTTGCGCCGCGATCAGGTACGCAATGCCAAGATAAGTCAGGCCCTCACCAATAGAATGCGCGGTACTCCAAATACCGTAATAGCGACCACGCTCATGGTTGCTGAACCAGTTTGCCATCGCCACAACTGCCGACGGTGCCCCGAAGCCCTGGAACCAGCCATTCGCCATCCACAATGCGGCTGACAGGCCGACAACGGTCGACAAAGACATGCCGAAGTTCAGCAGCGCCGACATCAGTATGCCAACGGCGAAAAATCGTTTTACGTTCGAGTAGTCGGCGAGGAAACCATTACTGAATTTGCCGGCCGCGTAACCGTATAAGAGCATGGAGCCGATGAAGCCGACCTCTTCTGGCGTGAAGATGCCCGCATCCATGATCGGTTTTTTGACAACATTGAACGCGAGCCGACAAACGTAGCCGAGCCCATATCCCACTGTGAGAATGACGATGATATTGCGGCGATAGTAGTGATACAGCCGATCGACTTCAGCGGGATTCTGCAGCGGAGGCGCATCAGGCCCTGCAGCAAAGAATTTAAAGATCGACCTCAAGGGCGATTCCTAGTATTGGGTTTCAGCAGCATAGCAGCCGCCGCTCACTCAAGCCCCATCGCATCACTGATTCGTTGCCACGGC
>Ga0255052_10001911_pt1 | contig 15276 bp, 11 predicted proteins | sample JV7_2_21_MG_FD_188632 | JGI IMG/M metagenome (GOLD analysis project Ga0255052, IMG submission 188632) | Seawater microbial communities from Jervis Inlet, British Columbia, Canada - JV7_2_21 | ecosystem: Environmental > Aquatic > Marine > Inlet | place: Canada: British Columbia | collected...
CTGTTGGCCCTGAGGCTGCCGGACGGACGATAGGATGACAGGATCAGGGCCGGGTAGCAGCCACTCAAGCCACCGACGATGAGCAGGCTTGACAACAACCCGACCACGGTCACGGGGTCGCCAAGTTCCAGTACCAGTTCCAGCTTCAGCATCTGGTTAAAGAAGGGCAAGGCAAGCTCCACCGATATCACGGCCATCAGGATGGCCAGTGCGACCATCAGCATGGATTCACCCAGATACTGGGTGACCAACTGCGCCCGTTTGGCGCCCATGACCTTGCGAATTGCAACCTCACGGGCGCGTTGACCGGCGCGCGCGGTGGACAGGTTTACGTAATTGATCGTGGCGACCATGACGATCAGCAAAGCAATCACCCCAAAGGCCAGGATAATCTCGTTGTCGCCGCCAGGCTTCATACTGCCTGCCGCCTGGGAGTGCAAATGGATGTCAGGCACGGAAAGGAGCTTGTACCTGGTGTATTCGGAGGCCTTGTCGTCCGGGTCGGGTACGGAAGTATCGGTGAAATCGGCAATCTGGCGTTCCATATCAGCCACACCGGCACCCGGTTTCAGCCTCAGATATGTGTGATTATTGGCTGCATTCCAATCACTGAACATCCACGAGCCATCATTGTCGATGAAGTCGTTTTCATCAATCTTGACCATGGCCTGTATATCCAGGTGGGTATTGCGCGGTAAATCACGCATGACTGCCAGTACCTGGTAATCCCGCTTCAGGTAACGATAATCAAGCGTCAGGGTCTTACCCAAAGGATCGAGATCACCAAAATACTTTTTGGCCAGGGTCTCACTCAGGATGATCGAGGCATTGCCGGACAGCGCTGCCCGTGCGTCCCCGGACAGGATTTTGAAGTCGAAAATATCCAGAATTTCAGGATCTGCAAAACTGATCAGGTCAGTGAAGGATTCTGATTCGGTGTAAACCACCGGATTTTGGATGTGCAACCGGGCAACGGTCTGCAACTGGTCGGGAAAGTAATTCTCGAGTGCTGTTTTCAACGGTCCGGATGACTGCACAATATCGATGTCATCACGCCCCTGCATGACCCACCTGGTCTGGATTCTGTAGACTTGCCCCGGTTGCTGCCAAAAACCGTCATAACTGGTTTCGTGGCGTATGAATAAGGCGATCAGCAAAGCCGCGCCAAGGCCGATGACCAGACCACTTATGTTCAAAAACGAGTCCAGCTTAAAACGCATGAGGTTTCTGTAAGCTGTCGTCAGGTAATTTTTGAACATAATCGATGACTCCTTGTATTGTTAACCTTCACAACCCCCCTGGAAGTTTGACGTCAACCTGGCCAGGATCGTTAACTGGAAAATCATAAGCATATATGCAAATTTCCGGCCAAACCATGGACTCAAATAAATCGTATAAAAACAACTGTCTGTGAACTTGCAAAACCAAGCAGCAGCGTATACTGTTCGGTTCCGATCACCGGTGTGTCCGTTTTCGGACATATCAAATCATTAAGGTTGGCGGCGTCTGTGATCGACCAGCCGTATTTATTGAGAATATCAAGGGAGACCCGTGCCAGATCAGACCAACATACTCATTGTTGATGACGATGAAGATATACTCTCCGCTTGCGTGGTGCTGCTAAAAAGGCGATTTGACCGGATAGTCACCTGCCAGGATCCGCTCGATATCCCATCCCTGATGGCTGCAACGGAATTCCACACCATCATGCTGGACATGAACTTCCTGCCCGGAGAAAACACCGGCGAAGAAGGTTTGCATTGGCTCAGGCGTATTCTGGAGATTGACCATCATGCGGTGGTGATCATGGTCACCGCTTTCAGTTCCGTCGATGCAGCGGTCGAGGCCATGAAACTTGGCGCGCATGACTTTATAGAAAAGCCATGGAATAACGAAAAATTGATATCCACACTGACAGCCGCTGTCAGGTTACGCCGCACCCAGGAAGAAGCCAACCGTTTCAGACAGCGCAGCCGTATGCTGAGTGAGGACATCACCCGCAAGCACCATCCCATCATTGGACAATCAGAAGTTATCAACGAATTGCTGTCGGTGGTCAGGCGGACTGCACCGACCGATGCCAACGTCTTGATACTCGGTGAAAATGGCACCGGCAAGGAACTCATCGCCCACGAGATTCATGCTTTGTCCAGGAGGGCGAAGCGGGCTTTTATAACGGTTGATCTTGGCGCCGTGCCCGCGACATTGCTGGATTCTGAACTTTTCGGCCATAAAAAGGGCGCCTATACCGATGCGCACGAGAACCGTATGGGCAGGTTCCAGGCCGCCAACAAGGGTACCTTTTTTCTTGATGAAATAGGCAACCTGCCGCTGAGCCTGCAACCAAAGCTGTTGCACGCCTTGGAAAACCGGGAAATAACGCCACTGGGAAGTACACGACCGGAATCCATAGATATCCGGCTGGTCAGTGCCACCAATGTCCCAAGACGGGAACTCATGAACCCGGAGGTGTTCCGTCCGGATCTGTTCTACCGCCTGAACACGGTGGAAATCCAGGTACCCCCGCTCAGAGACAGGGCAGAGGATATCCCACTGTTGGCGAATACCTTTGTGCGTGAATATGTGCGCAAATACAATCGTCAGGTCGAGGGTTTCAGCAACCGGGCCATGGGCCTGTTGATGGCTTATCGATGGCCCGGAAACGTCAGGGAACTCAGGTACTGTATCGAGCGTGCGATCATCCTGGCCGAGGGTGATGAACTCGATGTCAAGGATTTCGCATCGTTGGCTGATGTCAGCGTTGTTTCCGCGCCGCCGGTCCCGGCGAGTCAACAGACATTGGGTGATATTGAAAAGGCCTCCATTGAGCAGGCGCTGAAAAACCACCAGGGAAATATCTCCAGGGCCGCCAGGGACCTCGGTCTGACCCGATCCAGTTTGTACCGTCGCATCGAGAAGTTTGACTTGTGAAAAGCCGATGGCTGAGGACGGTCATAAAATGAAGTTGAAGCAGTTCAATGTCCAGCTGATTTTGCGCCTGACTGGGGTATTGATTGGCCTGCTGTTGCTTGCGTTTGGCTTCGCGGCCGGTTTTAGGAGCCTGGTGCTCGGCGCACTGATCATCATTGTCGTCGTGCAGGTGATATCACTGCAGCGTTACATCGACCACAGCAACCGCGAATTGGGGAGTTTCCTGGCAGGATTGAAATTCGGTGATTTTCAGCAAACCTTTACCATTGCGCACCTGGGTCCGTCTTTCGCAGCGCTTGAGGAGACACTCCAGCAAACGGTGCAGAAATTCAAAGACCTGCGCACCGAGAAGGAAAAGCAGGCCATCTACTACAAGGCCCTGGTCCAGCATATCCCGGTTCCGTTGTTTGTTGTGCACGCCCAGGAGCGTGTCGAAATTCTCAATAATGCTGCCCGGCGGGCTTTTAATGTCGCCGACATAAGCAATACCGGTGAATTGGCCAATTTCGGAGCCGGTTTCCAGCGGGACGTTCTGCAGGTACAACCTGGCGAGGCGCTACTGACAACGATTGAACTGGCCGGTACCCAGGAATTTTTTATCATGACCGCAACCCATCTCACCACCGGCGGTATAAACCACAAACTCATCTCGTTACAGAATATCCAGAGCGAGCTTGACGCCACCGAACTCGCAACCTGGCAGAACCTGCTACGGGTTACCAGTCATGAAATCATCAACTCACTGGCCCCGGTATCCAGTTGCGCCCAAACGGCCAAGGCCCTGGTCGATGGCATCATGGTACGCGACATCCAGGACCGGAACCTGCAAGAAGAGTTGCACGATATCCGCGGCTCGCTTGACACGGTGCTGCGCCGTAGTCAGGGCCTGACGCGGTTTATCCAGAGTTACCGGCAACTCAGCCGTATGCCTCCACCAAAGAAAAAAGCCATCCAGGTGTCAAATTACCTGCAACGGCTGGAATCACTGGTGCGGGGCGAGTTGGCAAGAAAAGATATCGAACTCGTTTTTCATCTTGAACCAGGCAACCTGAAGCTGGTTGCTGATCAGGACATGCTGGACCAGGTGTTGATCAACCTGATCCGGAATGCAGCGGATGTCCTGACCGACACGGCCAATGCAACGATCACAGTCGCAGGCTACATCGATAAGAAGCAGCGGACCGTCCTGGATGTGCAAGACAACGGGCCGGGGGTGCCCGAAAAGATAGTCGAGAGTATTTTTGTACCGTTTTTTACGACCAAAAATCAGGGATCAGGCATCGGCCTGGCGCTGGTGCGATACATCATGTTGAGCCACGGCGGAGCTGTCGTCTACGTCCCTGGCGGGCAAAACGGCTCGGTGTTTCGTCTGATTTTCTGAATTATAAAGAGGCCAGCACCGACTCGGCTGAGCTGACCCGGAACTCTCCGGGTGCCTCAACCAGTGTGTGGGTGACGACACCATCATCGGCAACCAGCGCAAATCGCTGTCCCCGTTGACCCATACCAAAGGCGGAAGCGTCCATTCCCAAACCCAGTAATCCGGTAAATTCACCGTTGCCGTCGGCCAGCATGTCGATATCGTCTGCATGCGCGGCCTTTCCCCAGGCGTGCATCACAAAAACGTCATTGACCGCCACGCAGGCTATGGCATCGACACCCTTATGGGCAAAATCGGCGGCGTGCGCTATAAACCCGGGCAGATGCTGGGCGGAGCAGGTGGGTGTAAAGGCGCCGGGTACCGAAAACAGCACGACCTTGCGTCCGGCAAAATAGTCCGTTGTTGATACCGGTTGCGGACCCTGGTCGGACATTTCGCTCAATACAGATACGGGAATGCGATCTCCAACCTGGATACTCATGGTCTGACTCCTTGAATCAGGCTGCGACTGCGCCTGAAATAGCGTTCAATAATAAATCCGGATTCACCGGCTTGGTGATATAGGCAACGGCACCCTGGCGCATACCCCAGACGCGGTCGGATTCGCCGTCCTTGGTGCTGACAAAGATGACCGGAATACCGTGCGTGGCCTGGTCCCTGGAAAGTTTACGGGTCGTCTGGAAGCCACTCATACCGGGCATGATGATGTCCATCAGGATGACGCCGGGTTGTTCCTGACGCGCAATTTCGATGGCCTGGTCACCGTTCCCGGCTGTCAGGGTTTCATGACCCCAGTTCTCGACCAGTTTCTTCAGTGCGAAAACCTGAGTCGGCGAGTCATCAACGATCAGCACTTTTGCCATCAGTCCATATCCATTGTCAGCGGCGGTTCACAATTGGTCAATTATGCACCAACTCGGTAATGAAAACAGTACTATAATCGTTTCAGTCAGTTCCTCTCTCACCCTAAGAAAGATTTACCACGGTACGCCCCAGCGAGTTTCCATCCATCAGTGTGCCGAAGGAATCCGGGAGTTTGTCAAGATCAACTTCAGCGCTGATGATGGATTTCATGTGTTTTGGCCGCCACTTGCCCGCCAGCCGGTTCCAGAGCATTTTTCTGATTTTGTAAGGCGTGTTGTTGGAACTGATGCCAATCAGGCTGACACCTCTCAATATGAGGGGCAGATTGGTCGCATTGAGCCCAACACCGCCGGCCATACCGCAAACTGCAATATTGCCCCACAGGGCCATCACACGGCTGATTCCAGCCAGCATGTCACCACCGACATTGTCAATACAACCGGCCCAGCGCATCGACTCGAGCGGGTTTTGCCCCCAGTGCAGATCATGCCGTGATATGCACTGGCGGGCGCCGAGTTCCTCGAGATAGTCAAACTGGTTCACTTTACCGGTAATGGCGTGGACCTCGTAACCGGCGCCGGTCAGGATATCAATGGCGAAACTGCCGACCCCGCCACTCGCACCGGTGACAACGATGGGTCCGGCCCCCGGAGTCTGTCCCAATGCTTCCATGCGGTACAGGGATAGAGCGGCGGTGAACCCGGCCGTGCCAATCCCCATGGCTTCACGCGTGGTCAGGCCATCCGGTAGCGGAATGACGCTGCTGCTGTCCAACCGCAGATACTGGCTATAGCCGCCGTCGTATTTCTCGGACAGGTTGCAACCGGTTACCAGCACCTTGTCGCCGGGTGAAAACCGCCGGCTTTTTGAAGCCAGCACTTCGCCGGCGACATCAATGCCACCGCTCAGCGGGTAAGTTTTCAATATGCGGCCTTTGCCGGTTGCCGCCAGCGCATCCTTGTAATTGATGCCCGACCATTCAGCGCGGATGGTGACATCACCTTCGCTCAGGTCGTCGATACCGATTTTCTCAATACCGGAACGATACCCCTCGGCATCGTTATGGATGCGGAATGCTTTAAATGTTTCCGGTACACCGGCCCCGCTGGTTTTGCCGCCGGACTGCTTTTTTTTAGTTGCCACGATGAATTGCCCTTTTATCCACGTGCAACGCTGCTTCGTGCACGGCCTCTGACAGGGTTGGGTGTGCGTGGACGATGCGCGCGAGGTCTTCACTGGCACCGTGGAACTCCATCGCCACGACGCACTCGGCGATCAATTCTGATGCACCGGGTCCGATGATATGTACACCGAGAATTTCGTCGCTGTCCTCGTCCGCCAGCATTTTTACCATGCCGGAGGCTTCGCCCATCGCGAGGCCACGACCGGTGGCGGCAAACGGGAAAGACCCTGAACGGAATTGTACGTCTTGTTCTTTCAGTTGCTGCTCGGTTTTACCAACCCAGGCGATTTCCGGATCGGTATAAATAACCCAGGGCACGGTGTCGAAGTGGATGTGAGCCGCATGCCCGGCAATCAGTTCGGCCACCGCTATACCTTCTTCTGATGCCTTGTGGGCCAGCATCGGTCCGCGCACACAATCGCCGACCGCCCAGACGCCGGGTGCTGTCGTTTGGGATTGTTCATTTACACTGATCTGACCGTGCCCGTTCAATTCCACCCCACAGTCCTCCGCGAGCAGACCCTGCGTGTAGGGTTTACGGCCAACGGCGACCAGCAAACGGTCAAAACTGAGCTCACTTTCACCCTTTTTATTCTCAATGGTGACCCTGACTTCGCCATCGACAACACTGGCCGCCTTGACCAGCGTATCAAGCCGGATATCCAGCCCCTGTTTTTTGAAGATACGCCCGGCCTGTTTTGCGATGTCCTGATCGGCCGTGGCGAGAAACTCCGGTAGTGCCTCCAGCATCATGACTTCGGATCCAAGACGACTCCACACAGACCCCAGTTCCAGCCCGATAACGCCGGCGCCAACAACACCGAGTCGCCGTGGCACTTCGACCAGTTCCAGGGCGCCCGCGTTGTCGATGATGTATTCGTCATCGTAGTCGACATTGGGTATGGCGATCGGCACCGAACCGGCTGCCAGGATGACGTTGTCCGCCTCCAGCAGCAATTTATCCTCTGACGCGTGCGGCGTGAACTCGACCTGCCGCCGGGTGAGCAAATGTCCACGGCCGTGGAACTGCCTGATCTTGTTGGCCTTGAATAACTGTGCGACACCTCCGGTCAGCTTGCTGACCACGGCGTCCTTGCGGGACATCATGGTGCCGATGTCGATACTGGCGTCGCTGACATTGATGCCGTGGGCGGCGTAATCATGTTGCAGGTGGTGATAGTGCTTGGAGCTGTCAAGTAACGCCTTGGATGGAATACAACCCACGTTCAGACAGGTGCCACCCAGCGCGGCCTTGCCGTCCTTGCCGGTGTGCATATCGATACAGGCGGTACTCAGACCCAGTTGAGCAGCGCGTATCGCGGCGACATAGCCGCCGGGGCCACCGCCGATGACTATCAGATCAAATTTTTCTGTCATATCGGTTTCCTTCTGGTGTCAGGGTACCGCTTCATTCCGGTTCACTGCCACCGGTATTTTCAAGTGAAAAGCTCACAGACCGAGGAACAAGCGGGCCGGGTCTTCAAGCGCTTGCTTGACCGCGACCAGGAATAGCACCGCGTCTTTGCCGTCGATAATGCGGTGATCATAACTCAGTGCGGTATACATCATCGGCCTGACCTGGACCTCGCCCTGGACCGCCACCGGCCGGTCCTTGATGGAATGCATACCAAGGATCGCGCTTTGCGGCGGGTTCAAAAGCGGGGTCGAAAGCAAGGAGCCAAAGGTGCCGCCATTGGTGATGGTAAAAGTACCGCCCTGCAGGTCTTCCAGCGATATACTTCCATCCCGCGCCCGGGTCGCAAATTCGCGTATGCTGCGTTCGGCCTGGGCCAGCGTCATGTGTTCGGCGTCTCGGAGTATGGGTACCATCAGGCCGCGGTCGGTGGACACTGCGATACCGACGTCCTGGTAACCGTGATAAACGATTTCATCACCATCCAGGGACGCATTGACGATCGGGAATTTGCGCAGGGCATCGCAGACGGCCTTTACAAAAAAGGACATCAGTCCGAGCTTTACCCCGTGTTCCTGCGCGAAAGCCTCCTTGTACCGGTGGCGCAGTTCCATCACCGCCTTGAGGTCAACCTCGTTGAAAGATGTAAGGATGGCAGCGGTGTTTTGCGCCTCCTTCATCCGTTCAGCAACCCGCGAACGCAGACGTGTCATCTTGACCCGTTGTTCGGGACGCGGGCCGGCAGGAGCACCGCTACGCGTGTAATTGATAACGTCACCCTTGGTAATGCGACCGCCGCGACCGGTACCGGTCAGCTGGCTCAGGTCCGCCTGTGTTTCCTCGGCAACCCGCCGGGCGGCGGGGCTAAGCCTTGAAGTATCCGCAACCTGAGCCACGCCAGTGGCGTGCTCTGGTGCCTGGTCTTCAGGTGTTTCTTCAACCGTTGCAGGGGCAGCTTCGATGGCGCCTTCTTCTATGGTTCCGAGTAACTCACCGCTGGTGACGGTTTCACCGCTGTCGCGAACGATACTCTTGACAGTGCCATCCACCGGTGAGGGCACCTCCAGCACCACCTTGTCGGTTTCGAGATCAACGAGGTTTTCGTCCCGGAAAATGGTATCGCCAGGTTGTTTGTGCCATGCAGCTACCGTCGCATCGGCAACGGATTCCGGCAAAACGGGAACTTTGACTTCCGTACTCATTACTTTCTTTTCATCCTGGATCGGTTCATGTTTTGAATCTTCATTTCACTGTTTCAGACCGGCGCCCATGGAGATGGCTTCATTGACCAGGGTCTTTTGTTCTTCCAGGTGCACACCATGGTAGCCCACCGCGGGAGAAGCCGAGCTGGGCCGGCCGGTATAGAAAAGCACTTGTCCCGGACGCATGCTGGCGAGCAGATTGTGCCTGCTCTGGTACCACGCGCCCTGGTTCTGCGGCTCTTCCTGGCACCAGGCAATTTCGTTGCAGACGGGGTAGCCATGCAAAACCGTGGATAACTGCTGATGGGGGATCGGGTACAACTGTTCGATACGGATCACCGAGATGTCCTGGCGTCGGGTGGCGGCGAGCGTCTCGGCCAGGTCGTAATAGACCTTGCCGGAGCACAATACTATCCGATGGATATGCGCCTTTTCGGTGATGGCCGGGTCATCGATTATCACCTGGAATCCGTGCTGGCCCAACTCTTCCAGCGTGGAGGTGGACGCCTTGTTCCGCAGCAGGCTCTTGGGGGTCATGACAATTAACGGCTTGCGTGTGCCCATGAGCATCTGCCGGCGGATCATATGAAACATCTGCGCGGGCGTCGACGGGATGCAGACCTGGATATTGTCGTCCGAGCACAGTTGCATAAACCGTTCCAAACGCGCACTGGAATGCTCCGGACCCTGGCCTTCGTAGCCGTGTGGCAGCAACATGACCAGTCCGCACAAACGCCCCCACTTGGCCTCTCCGGAGGTCAGGAACTGGTCGATGACAACCTGCGCGCCGTTGGCAAAATCACCGAATTGCGCTTCCCACAGAACCAGTGTTTCGGGAGCGGCGGTTGCGTAACCGTACTCAAAACCGGTGACCGCTTCCTCGGAAAGCAGGGAATCGATGATATTGACATCGACCTGCGGGTTGATTTCGGCCAGCGGTGTCAACACCGAACCGTCAAGCTGGTTGTGCAAGACCGCGTGGCGGTGGAAAAAGGTGCCGCGGCCGGAATCCTGGCCAACCAGACGCAGACCGGTTCCTGCATTGACCAGGCTGGCGTAGGCAATGGTCTCACAAAAACCCCAATCCAGACGCAGTTCTCCAACTGCCATTTTTCGACGGTCGTCAATGATCTTTTTGACCCTTGGATGGAGCGTAAAGCCATCCGGCATCTGCGTCATTTTCTCCGCCAGGGCGCTGATTTCAACGACATCCATACCGGTCCTGACGGCGCTGCCAGTATCGTCACCACGGTGGTCAAAGCTGTGCCACTTGGCGGCGTGTTCATTGCTGCGCGGGTGGGGCTCCACGTCTGCCACCTGTTCTCCGTTATCGAGTTTTCGGCGGTATTCGTCCATCAATCTTTGCGGGTGGTTTTTGTCAATGACAGTGCGGCTTACCAGGTCCTCGGCATACTTTTGCCGGGTGGTTTTCATGCCGCGGATGGTTTTGTACATCATCGGTTGGGTCGCGGCCGGCTCATCTGCCTCGTTGTGGCCGTGTTTGCGATAGCAGACCAGGTCGATGACCACATCCCGTTTGAAACGCCGACGAAAGTCGCAGGCGATTTTCATGGCGTGGTGGACGGCTTCGGGGTCGTCTGCGTTGACATGGAAAATGGGCGCGTGGACCATTTTTGCGATGGCTGTGCAGTACAGGGTAGAGCGCGTATCGGCAATATTGCTGGTGGTAAAGCCGATCTGGTTGTTGATGATGATGTGCAGTGTGCCGCCGACCGCGAAACCGCGCACTTCGGACATCTGGAACAGTTCCATGACCACCCCCTGGGCCGAGAACGCGGCATCGCCATGCACCAGGATGGGCATGACCTTGTCGTGCTCATCATCACCGCGCCGGACCTGCCGCGCCCGCACCGAACCCAATACCACCGGGTCGACGATTTCCAGGTGTGACGGGTTGAAAGCCAGCGCCATGTGTACTTCACCACCGGGCGTCTGGATGTCGGAGGCAAAACCAAGGTGGTACTTGACATCACCGGGGCGATCGGGGTTTTTGTTGCTGTGCCTGTCTTCAAACTCATCAAACAGCATGGAAGGTGACTTGCCGAGGATGTTGACCAGCACGTTCAGACGGCCCCGGTGGGCCATGCCGATCACGATTTCCTCGACCCCCTGGGCGCCGGCATGCAACATGGTCTCGTGTAACAGCGGGATCAGGCTGTCACCGCCTTCAAGCGAAAAGCGCTTCTGGCCGACATAACGCGTATGCAGATATTTTTCCAACCCTTCCGCGGCGGTCAACATTTCCAGCACACGCTTGCGTTCCACATCATTGATTTCGTATATCCCCTGGGAGCCTTCAAGCCTGTGCCTCAACCAATCGCGTTTTACGGTATCGACGATGTGCATATATTCGACGCCGATGCTTTTGCAATACACGCGTTTGACCAGGACCAGGATGTCCTTGAGTTTCATCCGGGGAGGTGCGGCCAGTGAGCCGGTGTCGAACTCGTGTTCCAGATCGGAACGGTCGAGGTCATGAAAGCCCAGTTCGAGATCGGTGACTGCTCCGTGGTGCGCTTTGCCGAGCGGGTCCAATCTTGCGATTTCATGTCCGCGGATGCGGTAGGAATTGACCAGCCTTGATACACCGGCCTGCTTGTGGTCGGTGAATTCGGTTCCGCCAGACGTGTAGCCACCCGTATCAAGGGCAAGTTGGCGAAAGCGTTCGGCAATTTCAAGGTGGCCGGACTCCGGTTCCGGGGAGGCCGGCAACGAGCCAAAGTAATGGCGCCATTGTTCCGGTACGCTTGACGGGTCTTGTAGCCATGTTTCATACCAGGCTTCGATATAAGGGGCATTGCCACCATAAAGATGCGAGGTCTGATATAGCTGCTCCAGTGTTGAGCTCACGATTCCAATGCCTTCAGGATGTGTAGATAAAGCAGAAAACCAGGCGTTGATATCGAACCCAAGACAACACCCCTTAACGCCACGTCAATCCGTTTCTGCGTAGCTCGTCATTATAACGGCTTCTGCACAGTAAATTGCAAAACCCAAAATCGCGATGATGGGCTCAGAAGGTCACTTCTTTATATCTAGCCCGAACATTTCACCAAGGCGGACGAAAAAATGATAAATCTATTACTGAATCAGACGGATATGAGTGTTTTGGATTGTTTCTGGCAGTTACAGTTTGTCCTATTCGGTTTTGCACAGCATCTGGCTTCACATTTTGGCCAATCCCTCTCAAACCATAGCTATCGCTATGCTTTTTCGAACGATCGACCATTGGACAGGAGTCCCGGTGCCGTGAAGCACAAGGATGTGCGGGAACGGCCAAACTGTTTCGCCACCTACAGCGCACAACCGGATCCTTGATGAAATGTTCGGGCTAGTGGTCCAACAAGGTTGGACCACTAGTCCTGTGCGTATTTCGTGAACAGTTTGTAGTTATGCGCGATCGCGTCAGAACCGTCGCCTTGTTGAATTTGTGCAATGCGCAGTTGCTCTTTAATCCACAGATGTTCCGCCCAGTTACCGTTTCCCGTCATGACAACTTCCATCTCGGCGTTATTGGCGCCCATCACGCCGCCGATGCCGCTGTACATCTGCGAAAGGTCTGCAGCCGACGGACTCTCACCGGCTTTCTCCTTGGCTTCCATTTCCTTGGAAAGTTTTTGCATTTTCTCTGTGTAGTCTTCGTGTATGGCACGGGTCTTTTCCAGCACCCTGGTGTACGCCCGGACCTGGTCATCGGACAGTTTCCCATCCCCCGGTGGTTCGTAGGTGTCCTCACCGGCAGCCTCCATCAAACGGCCCTGGCGTTCCATTTCACCCAGCATGCCTGAGCCTGTGACCGACCGGGACGCTGTCCCGCTACTCGAAAAACTGCCCGGCGCCAGGCTGCTGCTGATGGCACCAACACCTATGACAGTTGAGACGATGATATTGAAAACGATGATCGCGACGATCGACACGACGAAATGAACGGTCCGTTTTTCTTCCGGTACCTCGAGCGCCAACGGCATGATCTTGTACATGAACACCAGCGACAGGATGCCGCCTGCCAGCGCGATCAGGAAACCGGCGAACGGGATCAGCGCGGCAACGGCTCCGGCGACCCAGGCGGGGATTGCAGCCAGGCTCACCGCGGCGAATGCCCGCGAAAAATTGCTTTTCCCTTTGAACTGGCCTGCCAGGAAATTGAATACAAAAACCGCGATGATGAAACCTATACAGCCCATGACAAGACCCCAGAAAAGGGCCGCGAAAAAATTGCTGTAATAACCGTAAAACGCGAAACCGCCGATCAACCGCGACAGGATGACGCTCAATAACACGTTGGCGAGAATCAATGGACCGGTAAGCAAGGCAGCCGTTTTTTGCCAATCGGGATTTTCATCCAGATAGGATTTCCAGGTTGCTTCGTGATCCAGTAATCCGCCCTTGATCAGTGCGATGGTTCTTGCAAAATCGAAGTTCATTGATGTTCTCCCAGTTTAAGCGGTACTTTATTCTACGCTTTAATTGGTCAGGATGATAAATGGACGGTCCGAATGGTCCGTAGGGTGGACATTCATGTCCACCATTAAACGCTACTCATCCGCATTTTTTACGAGCATCAGTGAAAAATCTGCTTCTTTAAACGGCTTGCCAACCACTTTCCATGATTGATGGTCCGGTTCACTCTGTGGCCGGGGCTTTCCGCTTTTCCGCTCTGCATCAGCGGCGCCAGTTCGGGTACCAGGCTGTCAAGCGATTCGCCCCGCAACCGGTCGTAGGCTGCAGTGACACGTTTGAACTCGTTCATCACATGGGCTGAATGACTGCCGTTTTGCATATAGGCGAGAATGCCATCTATCCGGTTCAAGCCATCCGCGACGCCGTCCGACTCAAGTCGATGACGCAATTCCTTCAGCCTCCGGCTTGCCTGCATTTTTAGTGTTTCGGGCAGGAATTGGACATTGAAATAATCGGGCAATGACAGGTGCACCAGGTGGGGCATTGCCTGGATAAAAGAAAAACGCTGCTGTGCATATTCAAGCAGTTCCGCCAGCTGAAAAATATTGTAAATCTGCACGGTGGTGTTAATGGTTGCCCAGCCCAGGTTGAGTGTTTCATGCTCCCGGTCAACAATATCGAGGTTGCGGCCAATCGTATCCCACTTGGCCGGGTGACGAATATAGTCATTAAGAGGCCCGAACGCATCGACGCTGCAGGCGAGGTTAACGGTCTTGAATTGCGGCCACAGTTTTCGGTGTTGCCGGGGGATTCGGGTGAGATTTGTATTGAAGGTCAGTTCAATGTGGCTGGCTGCACCCATTTCGACACAGATTTCCAGTGCCTTTTGCACCTGGGGTGTGACCAGTGGTTCACCACCGGCAAAATGCAGGTGTTCCAGATCATGGATATGGGCGGCAAAGTCATCCCAAAACCGTTCCACCTGGAACCAGGCCGGTTGCCTGATCGCGATGGCCTTTTTCCCCTTCAGACGATGGCTGCGGCGACTGACCTGGTTCCATTCATCGAGCATGAGTTTGCTTGCACGGGGGTGGCACATCCGGCAGCGCAGGTTACACAGATTGCCGAGCCGGTAATCACGTGAACGGATGCGGACGGGCACTTTTCCCCGCGCGTCGGTGTGTTCGAGTATCCAGGGAATATGGTGTTTGAAATGCAGGTTCTCGCTGCACCTGCGGCTGCTGCCGCCGGATTCTTCGGTTACCCTGCAACGTTCACAGGCCGCGGGCCATTTGCCCCACAGCATTGATTTGCGAATGTCACGCATATGCCGTGTTGCACCGATTTGTTCATCGCCAAGACCGTCGGCAAGGTTGATCGTTTTGCCCGAATCAGCCCTGATATAGCTGTGCGGGTGTTCTTCGGCGGTGCAGCACAACTGGACCTCCCCGCCGAGGTTGACGAAACGGTGTAGCCAGGGCAGAACACAAAAAGAGTGCCTGGAGGCCTGGTTGAAGTCCAGCGGGAGCTTAAATGATGGTTTGTTGGCGGCAGCAGTCATGTGGATGTTGACAAATTGATCAGCCCGGCTGAAACATGAGGTGCCCAGCATTGATCAAGCGGGTCAGGACCTCGATGGACTCCGGGTCCAGTGTGTCGCTGTCGATTTGCGCCAGTTCATGTTCACACAGGCTTTCAGCCAGCGAGGTGCTGCATTCATAGGCCTGTCCAGCGGCGAACAGGCGGGCGCCGTTCACAGTTTCAATCCAGAGCATGCGTGTCCACGGATTCCGGTACAGCGGTTTGTCGCTTTCCAATGCCCTGCGTACGTCTTTTGTCTGAATTTCACTTGGTGGCCCAAACGGTTCGTGGGCCAGTC
>Ga0255052_10001912_pt1 | contig 15267 bp, 12 predicted proteins | sample JV7_2_21_MG_FD_188632 | JGI IMG/M metagenome (GOLD analysis project Ga0255052, IMG submission 188632) | Seawater microbial communities from Jervis Inlet, British Columbia, Canada - JV7_2_21 | ecosystem: Environmental > Aquatic > Marine > Inlet | place: Canada: British Columbia | collected...
CTGCCGTCGATTCCGAGGGCGTCACTGCCGTCGATTCCGAGGGCGTCACTGCCGTCGATTCCGAGGGCGTCACTGCCGTCGATACCAGCAGTCGCGACTCCGCTGGTCGCAATAAACACAAATCCGACTGCAATCAGTTGAATTGTGCCCTTAATCAATCTTTTATCGCTCATTTGTCGAGTTCTCCAACCCTTCGAAATAATCAATGCACCGATTATTATTTGTCCTTTCTAGTGCCCAATTGCTCTCATTAATCAATCTTCAGTCGAATCTTTTTCCGGGCCTCTAATGAGCCCTTCATCCGTGAGTAGTTTCTTAAAGCTCCTGTCGTCCATTTCCTCGCTCATGTAGTGATAAACACCTACACCTGTTCGGACCACCTCATCGCCCTTCGTCGGGTCCGGTTTCGGCAACTTTGTCAACCAGTTGTCGATTTCCTCGAGTAGTGCTTGGCATCGTTCCCTTAGATATTGATCAAATTGTGCAATGTCCTGTTTTCTAATTCCGTCGTCTGCAACTGCTTGGCGCTCAAATCGCCCTTTGCCTGGTGCTGACTTCGTCATATTGAAGTCAATGGTGTTGACGAAATTTCTGATTACACCTCCCGCGCGTTCAAAGTTGTGAACTCCTTGCGCCTCTGGAATGTAATCCCGCCGTAACACTCGATACCAACCTGCGTCTGTTTCTCTGACTGCCGATACACGAATCAACTCGTCCACAATAGACCGCGGTGACATGTCACCACTGTGCCTCTTGACGAGTTCGGAGAAAGTCGGTTCACCTGGGTTTGCCGTTTCGTATTGCAGTTCTAGCGGCATCCCGTATGGACCAGTAAAATCCGGATCCGTATGCCAACCCACTAAAACGCGAGTCAGTCGATTAAAGCTTGTTTTTAGTTCGAATCGTTCCTTTATCGCCTCGTCTATTACTCGTTTAACTTCTTTTCTAGTGAGGCCGGTCATGACCGCAATGCGTGTTCGAGTTGCTTTGCGGCCTGAAACTTTGAAATCTTTGAGCGCTACCTCTACGTAAACTGCCTTTGCAACTTCAGAAAATTCGGCGAACGAAATTCCTTGCCGTAAAAGTATTCGAACTAGCGGACCCATCAAGACGCGATACGACGCTAAAAGCGTTTGTTTTACAGAGTCGCTCATATTTCAACATAATAACCATAGTCGGGAATTTATTCCCGAACTATGTCACAGTCAACATTAAGTTAAGCTTTTGAAAGTCTTATGTAATAAAGGAATATGGAAATTCGACCTGGGTTTGGTTTGGTATTGTTCAAATCGGCTCAATTGGTCCCCAGAATAGGAAATCGGACCTTATAGTAGCCAATATTTCTACCTACTATTTTTCTTAAAAAATAATAAGTTAAATATTTTTCTTAATGTCAATCCTACAAGTAGTTCAGCGTATAACGATTCTGGCCGAGTTTAGACCATCTCGGTGCAAAATGTGGGCAAGGAAAACCACAGAAGTCAAATCGACTGCGTCTCGTTTTCGGAAATCTGTTTGATTTCTCGAATTTTGCGCAGTTTATTTGAGCTTAATCACTAGATTAGGCAAGAAGGCTGAGATTGCGTCGCAGATGCCTTGACCCAACTTTGGGGCGCTCTAAATAGAAAAACAATCTTGTTTCCCTCTGCACTGATTTTGGATGTTCGGAATCGGAATCAACGAATCAGATCTGCATCACTCTTGTCTTCCTCGAAGAAACAAACGGAAACGCCGACCGCCTTTTGGGGAGAGTTTATCTCGTCTCTCTTGTAAAGAGACTCGTATGCGGCAAACAGATCGTCAATTGATTCTGCAAATTCAGCAAGCCTATCTCCGGCAACACGTCTTATGCGTTTCATGTCATCCGGTCGAATATGTTGTGATTTTGCGGTTCGTTGAATCCAAGACACACCTTCAATGTTGTTGTCCGTATTGTGTGCCAACGCTAAAGCAGCTGGATAAACCGCAAATATTAGGTTGTTAATAAATTTCTCGTGAACGTCAGCGCCAGTTGTATGACGCTTAAGTGCTTTCAATGTACCGTCGTCCTGTTCGGCGATCGCGTCTATGCGTTTGAGTTCTGTGCGCATAGCTCCAGGTGGAATATCGCCACCAAATCGCCGTACTAACTCCGAAAATGAAATATCTGCACCGTCGAATGGCAAAGCTTTGGGAGACCCTGTTTGATCGATGAAATCGTCTTCCGTGAACCAGCGATGGAGTAGTTCTGACATCGGAGTAGAACGCGATATGAACGTCGCGTCTCCCGCTGCGGTCTTGTTGCGAATTCGCCTGACCTCTTTTCGGGTGAGACCGGTCATGACTGCCACGCGAGAGATATTTGTGGGTCTGCCACGAAGGCCATAGTCCTTGGTCGCTATGTCGACGAATGCTGTTTTTGAGATTTCTGCGAATTCCCGGTAGCCGATTCCGACTCGGAGAAGGGCCCTGGCTAAAGGTCTTAAAGCGACCAGTAGTGCGTCTAATATTTGACGTTGGATGTTGTCACGCATGGTCGCGAAATATAGAAGGGCATTATTTTTCCGTCAATGAAATGAGACACTTGGGAAAAAGTGCCCAAGTCTTGCGTTTATTTCCGGACCAAAACTATTGTTATTTCTGCGTGTCTTGCAGAATTTTAGGAATTGATTTCATTGAATTTTTTTGATCAAAATTTCCCAAACATTGGTTAATTATTGATCAGTGAGAAGTTTTTCTAGTCCGGACTGGTCGATAGTCTCAACTGTAAGCTTTTGCGCCTTTGCCAATTTTGAACCGGGGTTTTCGCCGAAAACGACATAGTCGGTCTTTTTGGATACGCTCCCCGTCACCTTGCCACCAAGTGCCTGGATTCGGTCCTTGGCGTCATCACGAGTCATGCCAGTCAGCGTGCCAGTCAATACGAAAGACTTGCCTACCAACGGGCCGTCCGTCGCTTTGGCGGCAGGTTCCGACTCTTTCCATCGTACGCCGGAGTCCCTCAGGCGCTGGATGACCTCGGCATTGTGGGTTTCATTGAAGAATGCACGAATACGCGAGGCAACCACGGGACCGACGTCCGGGACAGTCTGCAGCTCGTCCTCACCGGCACTCATAATCGCCTCCAGCTTGCCGTAGAAGCTTGCAAGAGCGCTTGCTGTGGCCTCCCCCACTTCGCGAATACCAAGGCCATACAGAAACCTTGAGAGCGTCGTTTCCTTACTCTTCTCGATGGACTCGAGGAGATTGTCTGCTGACTTTTCGCCCATCCGCTCCATCTCGATCAACTCGTCCCGGTCAAGGTTGAATATGTCGGCCGGCGTCTTGATGCGGCCGATCGCCACGAGCTGCTCGATGAGCTTGCTACCGAGGCCCTCAATGTCGAGCGCCCTCCTGGAGACGAAGTGCTTCAGGGCCTCGGAGCGCTGAGCTTCGCAAAACAGGCCACCGGTGCAGCGAGCCACAGCCTCGTCTTCGATACGTACGACTTTCGATCCGCAGACCGGGCATTTTGTCGGTGCCTTGACCTTCGCTTTTCGCCTCGCCCCTTTTTTCTTGATGACCCGAACGACCTCCGGAATGACGTCCCCTGCCCGGCGTACGATGACCGTGTCACCGACACGCACATCTTTACGATGGAGTTCATCCATGTTGTGTAGGGTCGCGTTACTAACGGTGACGCCGCCAACAAATATCGGTTCCAGACGAGCCACCGGAGTGACCGCTCCGGTCCTCCCTACCTGGAACTCGATATCGCGGACTACGGTGAGCTCCTCCTGCGCCGGGAATTTGTGAGCGATAGCCCAGCGCGGGGCTTTGGAAACGAAGCCGAGTTGTCGTTGGTAGTCGAGCCGGTCGACTTTGTAGACGACACCGTCGATGTCATAGCTCAGCGTGTCGCGGCGCTGGCCGATGTCCTGGTAAAAAGCGAGGCAGCCTTCGATGCCCACCACCGCCTCGCGTTCCGGGCAGATCTTGAGACCCCACTCCTGAAGTTGGTCCAGAATGACGCTGTGTCTGTCGGCCAGCGAACCGCCAACGACCTGACCAACCGAATAGACGTACATGTCGAGAGGTCGATCGGCAGTCAGCCGAGGATCGAGTTGCCGCAGGCTGCCTGCCGCCGCGTTCCGTGGGTTTACGAAGGTCTTCTCGCCTTTCTGGCGGGCAAGTTCGTTGAATTTCTCGAATCCGGCCCGTGGCATGAATACCTCACCCCGGACTTCAAGTGTCGATGGAAATCCCTTGCCAAATAGTCTCAGGGGCACGGACGCAATCGTTCTTGCGTTATGTGTGATGTCCTCGCCGGTCGTGCCGTCACCCCGGGTCGCGGCACGAACCAGATCTCCTTTTTCGTAGAGCAGGCTCACGGCGGCGCCATCGAGTTTCGGCTCTGCGGAATAAGCTAGTGTTTCTTTTGACTCGCCGATGTCCAGACGTTCTGTGACTCGGCGGTGAAAGTCCCTGAGTTCATCCTCACTGAAAGCATTATCGAGCGAAAGCATTGGCAATTTATGCTCGACCGTGCCGAAAGCTTTAACGGGTTCAGCGCCCACTCGCTGAGTTGGCGAATCCCGGGTAATGAGCTCCGGGTGTTCTTTCTCAAGCGCCGTCAGCTCACGTATGAGCCGATCGTATGCAGAGTCCGGCACTTCCGGATCGTCCAGCACATGGTAGAGATAATTGTGGTGGCGAATCTCGCTGCGCAGAGACTCGACTTTCTTCCTGGTGGCAGCGGATGCTGTCATGTCGCAAAACTATAGTGGCCTGCTATCAGGCCACCATAATTCCGTGTTGGTATTGAATAATCTCTTCGCGCAGATAACGCTCACGTTGAATGCTCAGTGTACTACCCGACTCATCGAGTAGTTCTGCGTTCAGAGATTGTGTCAAAGCTCGTGCCGCCGTCATCATCAAATCGAAAGCCTCTGCGCCGTCCATAGGTCCAGGAAGAACCATGAAAATGCTGACGCCCGGAATCTGCTGGTCTTTGATATTGGGCAAATCAAAATTCCCTGGTTCGACGAGGCTGGCAACGCTGAAAATGACATCATCTTCGTTGGTGCCGTCGTATCGGTGGAATATGCCGAACTTGCCATGCCGCATACCGATGCCGCGAAGATTGAGCACGAGATCGTCCCCCGGAAAAGTGCTCTTTTCACGGGCAACCACACGCAAGGTGACGATCTTTTGTTTGCTGGCCCCGATATCCGCCTCACCTTCTGCCGGTTCGTAGGCGTCGTCCTGAAGGGCGGGTTCCAATCGGTCGGGAGTTGAATCCGATTCTTGTGCTTTGTATCGTTCGCGACGGCTATAGAGGTAGACGCCGGCGATAATCAGCAGTCCGAACAGCAGTAACAACCAACGCAAACCGTCCATGGCGCATTAACTCGCCGCCATTTTGACTGCTTCGTCGAGATCAACTGCGACGAGTCGGGACACACCTGGCTCCTGCATCGTGACTCCGGTCAACTGACGGGCCATTTCCATTGTCCCTTTATTATGGGTGATGAACACAAATTGAACCTTTTCGGCCATGTCTCTGACGATGTCGCAAAAACGGTGGACATTTGCATCGTCAAGCGGCGCATCGACCTCATCCAAAAGGCAGAACGGCGCCGGATTGAGTTCAAAAATTGCAAAGACCAGCGCGACCGCCGTGAGCGCCTTCTCGCCGCCCGATAACAGGTGAATTGTACTATTTCGTTTGCCTGGCGGCCGAGCCATGACCGTAACACCGGCTGACAAGAGGTCGTCGCCAATCAGCTCCAGATAGGCGTGACCACCACCAAAAAGTTTCGGGAAGAGTCGCTTGAATCCCTTGTCGACGTTTGCAAAGGTCTCACGAAAACGAGTCCGCGTCTCGCGGTCGATCTTGCGAATTGCTCTTTGCAGGGTGTCGAGCGCATTGTTCAGATCTGCGAGTTGTGAATCGAGGTATTCCTTGCGATCAGACTGTTCCCTGAATTCATCAATTGCAGCGAGGTTGATCGGCCCGAGCCGTTCTATTCGACGCCGCACTTTCTCCAGTTTTTCTTCCCACGCATTGATCTCGACGTCTTCCGCGAGGTTTTCGAGTAGTGAGTCGAGGTCGAACTCGGTTTGTGACAACTGATCCGCGAAGCCCTCCCGCCGCACACGTATCTCCTGGAAGGCCATGCGGGCCTCGTCGACCCTGCCACGAACTTCTTCTACTGCTTGATCGGCCTGCATGCGTTCACGATCAAATTCTCGCAGCTTGTGTTCGACTTCTTCGACCTGTCGCCTGGCCTCGGTCAGCTCTTCTTCGACCGCAATACGAACCCGGAGCTGCTCGTCGAGCGTGCGATTGCTGTCAGCCAGCGGCGCTTCACTTTGCTCAAGCTGCTCGCGAATCTCTGCCTCTCGAGCTTGAAACTGCCCGAGTTGAGACTGCATTCGGGTAAGGTTCTGGGCCGCGGAGTCCTTGGTAGATCGCCTGCTCTCAAATTGAATGGCAGTCTCTTGTGCGCTCTGGCGGTCCTGGTCTGCCTGGGCACGAACGCGCTCGAGTTCGGCGCGCAGCTCGTTTCGCTGCGACTCGAGTGTCTCCCGGTGCACTTCGAGCTCCGCCAGATATTCGCTTGCCTGTTCGAATCGTGACCGCGACTCTTTGGCCTGTTCCTCGGCAGAGAATTGCTCTTGCTCGATGCCGCTTCGTTCTTCCGAAATCGCCGCCTTGCGAGCATTGGCCTGGTCCATGCGGTATCGCGCCGAGTCCAGATTTGCTTTAAGTTCTGCGTATTCGTTCAAGAGAGACGCCGCGTTTTGCTGCAGCTTTTCGCGGCGCTCTTCCAGCTGCGTCAAGCGCACGCGACCGTCCTGGGCGAGTTTCCTCGCACCGTCGCTTCTGGCTTTCGCCTCGCGAATATCTGCCTTGATACGTCGCATGTCATGCTCGCGGGACAGCACACCAGATTTCGCGTCTTTGTCACGACTGACACGAATCCAGTCCTTACTGAGCCACACGCCATCTGTGGTGATGACTGATTCGTTGTCCTGCATACTCTCGTAAGTGGCCAGAGCCTTCTTGAGTGACTCTGCGATACGGACAGACCGCAGCAGCTCAGCAACCGCCGCAGGCGCTTTTTTTACTTTGCTGATCAGATAGCTTGAATCATCGTCAGGCGCCTCGGACTCCGCCTGATCCAGGAGCAAGGTAATGTGTCCCGATTTCAGTCGGGCAAGGCTCTCTTTAGCGGCAGCTACATCTGTTACACACACGGCTTGCAGGTACTCGCCAAGGACGGTCTCGACCGCCCTTTCCCAACCGCTCTCGACATCGAGTGATTGTGCGACACGCTGATTCTCGTCAAGTCCTGTTGCCTCGAGCCAGCTCTTGATCGCCTCGTCACTTTGCCCCAACGCCGCTTTCTGTACAGCCTCAATCGAGGCGTATTTCGCCTCTACAGTCTGCAGGGCGGCCCGGCGTTCATCGACCAACCTGTTTAGCTTGACGTCCTGCTCTCGCAATTTTCGAATCTTGTCGGCAATATCCGCCAGCGCACGATCGAATTCCTCGATCGCCTGACGCTTGCGAACTTCCTTGTTCTCGAGGGTCTCAAACGCCTTTTGCAGATCTTCCGGGCTCGCATCGTCTTCTGACTTGGCAAGCTTTTGATGACGATCTGAAAAACCCTTGATTCGGGAATCGATTTCTTCCGCTCGAGTTTGCTCGACGTTGCAAATCTGTTGAGCGTGATTCGATTTGTCAGTGTAGTCGTCCCAGTGCGCCTGCCAGTCTGCCAGAGCCTGCTCTGCCCGCTCCAGCGACTCGAGCGACAAGCGCTCGCTTTCTCTGGCCTGCTCGAGACCTGGTACCAGTTCGCTGAGCGAGAGCTCCAGTTGCTCAATCTCACTCATGTCCTGATTGATATGTCCTGCAATCTCCTGGGCGCCATGGATCGCCTGCTCAAGATCCTTCTGCTGACGGTCACGGAGCTCGTGTGCGTGTTCGATTGTTTGTTCGAGACGCGCAATCTCCGCGCCAGCTTTGTAGTAACGCGCTTGCACCTCGTTGAAGTCATCCGAGCGATCGCTTTGAGCGACACGCTGCTGCTCGATCTCGGCTTCTATCTTTCGTTGCTTGGCGATCTCTGCCTCGAGTGCCGTTTCCCGTTCGCTAAGGACCTTCTGAGAGTCGTTGGCACGATCGTCCAGCTCTCGAAGCCGTATGGCCAGCAATTCCGCCGAAGTACGACGCTCATCGCCCTTCATCCGCTCATATCTTTTTGCGGTCTTCGACTGGCGATCGAGGTGTTTGATCTGCTTCTCGACCTCCTCGAGCACGTCCATCAGTCGATCGAGGTTTTCCCGAGTGTGTTTGATTCGGTTCGAGGTCTCACGTCGACGTTCCTTGTACTTGGATATGCCGGCCGCCTCTTCGAGAAAAACGCGCATCTCCTCCGGCTTTGCCTCGATCAGCCGGGAAATCATCCCCTGCTCGATGATTGAGTAACTCCTGGGCCCGAGTCCGGTACCGAGAAAAACGCCGGTAATGTCTTTACGACGGCATTTCGTGCCGTTCAGGTAATAGGTCGATATGCCATCGCGAGATACCTCACGTCTGATCCCGATTTCGGCATATTTTGCGTACTGCCCCTCGAGCGTGGTCTCTGAATTGTCGAATAGCAATTCCACGGAGGCAGCCCCGATCGGCTTGCGGGAGCTCGATCCATTGAATATGACGTCGGTGATCGAATCACCTCTGAGACGACTTGCCGAACTCTCGCCCATAACCCAGCGAACGGCATCGATTACGTTCGATTTGCCACAACCATTAGGCCCGACAACGCCAACCAGGTTGCTCGGGAAGGGAATGGTGGTGGGGTCTACGAAAGATTTGAAGCCTGCAAGCTTGATCTTGCTAAGTCGCATTAGCTGGTGTGCTGCCCATAGCCCGGAAAATTTGGCGTAGTGTAAAGGAATTCAGGGAATAAAACGATTGTCGCCGGCAAAAGACATTCAGGCTGAGAGCCCCTGATTCAGCCGTCTTCAGCAATATTTGAAGCAGCAAAATTGGCTCGGCAGGGCGCCACTCGCGCTCCGATCTGATGGTCAGATGTCGGCGCTACAAATCATCGGATTTTGCCAACTCGGGCCCTCTGGATCCGGTTCCCGAAAAAGGCCGAAAAACCCCCGTAAATACCCTTCCATGTCGCGGCAACGGGTGTATAATTCCGCGCTTTTCAATCCGGCAGGAAATGCAAATGACCGCGAGAAAGACCGCGAGCAAGAAGCGAAAAAAGACCCGTGCCACCAGGAAAAAGGCGGCACCGGCAAGGTCGACTAAACGGAAAAATACAGCAGGAAGCAAACGCAAAGTGAGCAAAAAAAAGTCGTCGGCGAAGAAATCGTCGAAAAAGAAAGTTGTAAGCAGAAAGAAAACCGCGAAGAAGGCAGCCAGTCGGAAGAAAGTCAGCCGAAAGAAGTCCGCGGCCAAGAAAAAGAAAGTTGGCAGGAAGAAAGTGACCAAGAAGAAGGTCACCAAAAAGAAGGCGGCCAAGAAAAAGGCTGCCAGCAAAAAACGTGTCGTAAAGAAAAAGGCCGTCGCCAAGAAGGCGACCGCCAGGAAAGCGCCGAGCAAGAAGAAAAAGGTTGCGAAGAAAAAACAGGCCCAAACACGAGCACCGGCGCGGCGGACAAGCCGTCGAAGTGATTTGCTCTCAGGGCCAATTCACGGAATCGCGCCTTACGCAACTCGCCGTGGCGAAGATTATATGGGTCCCGAGCAGCTCTCACATTTCGAGAAGATTCTGGGTTCGTGGAAGCGTGAGCTCATGGATGAGGTGGATCGCACAGTTCACCATATGCAGGATGAAGCTGCCAATTTCCCGGATCCGAACGATCGGGCCACGCAGGAATCCGAGTTCGGTCTTGAGCTGCGAACTCGTGATCGCGAGCGAAAATTGCTGCGAAAGATCGACTCCGCGCTTGCCCGAATCGAGGAAGGCAGCTACGGCTTCTGTGACGAGACAGGCGAAGAAATTGGCCTGAAGAGACTTGAAGCGCGCCCAGTCGCGACACTGTGTGTCGAAGCTCAGGAGCGCCGGGAGATGGCAGAACGCCAGTTCCGCGATCGGGACGATCGATACCGATAGCCCGAATGTCTCAACAGCTGCCGCGTGAGTTAGCCGGGCTGATTGCAGTTATCAGACGCTGACTACAATGACGATGCCCGAGCCAGCTCAATATGTCGGCCGGTTCGCGCCCTCACCTACCGGGCCACTGCATTTCGGATCGCTACTCGCGGCGGTAGCAAGTTATCTCCAGGCGAAATCACGAAGCGGACAATGGCTTCTCCGGGTTGAAAATATCGACCCGCCCCGTCAGCAGAATGGCGCAATCGAAGAGATCCTGGTGGCTCTCGAACGCTACGGTTTTGAATGGGACGGCCCGGTTATCTACCAGAGCACCAGCTTGGAAAGACATCTTGAGGTCATAGCTGAGCTTCGCACGTCCGGGCTTGGCTACCCCTGCTCCTGTTCGCGGCGCGACCTTGCTACGGCTAGGAAGGGCCCGCTGGGTGCCGTCTATCCCGGCAGCTGTCGCAACGGCTTTGATGGAGATGAATTCGCTATTCGGGTGCGAACGGATAATGATCCAATCGAGTTTGTCGATGCTCTGCAGGGAGCGCAACGTCAGCACCTCGAATCCGAGTCCGGCGATTTTGTCATTCTGCGACGGGACGGTTTGATCGCCTACCATCTGGCGGTCGTCGTCGACGATCACGAACAGCGAATCACAGAAGTAGTGCGTGGAATCGATCTTCTGGATTCAACGCCTCGCCAGATTCACCTTCAGCGCTTGCTCGGTTACCAGACCCCCGATTATTTACATATTCCGGTCGCGGAGAACGACCAGGGTCAGAAACTCAGCAAACTGACAGGTGCCGCAGCTATCCCGCTGGACGATGTCAAGCGGACGCTTGTGAGCGCCCTCGGCTCGCTCAGCCAGCATCCGCCGCCTGAATTGGTCGATTGCTCCCTGGACGAAATCTGGTCCTGGTCGATCAAACATTGGCAGGCGGAGTCGATGGCGGGACAGACCACGATTCCCGCTTGATAAGACGCTTTGGCTTGGAGCAAAAATGGGCTATCGTAGGCGCCATTCTGCCTTAGGGCTTGTTAGTAACTACGCATTATTATTGCAAATTCACAGCCGCGCATGCCCGGATACCGGTGCGATGGTCGCGGAATGAAGCTGCGTTTTTGCTGCTTGAGCTTATAGAGACCATTGATGAGTGAAGCTCGCGTAATCAAGAAATATCCGAACCGCCGCCTATACGACACCGAAGAGAGCCGCTATATCACGCTGGCCGACGTAAAAGACCTCGTTATCAATAAAATCGAATTTGTCGTAATTGACAAGAAGAGTGGCGATGACATCACCCGGTCAATATTGCTTCAGGTCATAAGCGAGCAGGAGCAGCAAGGCGAGCCGATCATGAGCCAGGACTTTCTGTCTCAGGTGATTCGTTCCTATGGCAGCGCCATGCCGAGCTTCATCGCCAATTATCTGGAACAGAGCCTGAAACTGTTCATGACTCAGCAGCAGAACCTTCGAGGCCAGGTGAAACGCGTCGTCGGCATCGATCCGGTGCTTGCCGTCGCAGATGTTGCCCAAAAGAACCTGGATCGCTGGAAAACACTGCAGGATGAGGTCATGCGGCGTTTTACAGGCAGCGGCCGAAGCCGGGAGGCGGATACCGATACCCCGGCCGCAGGGGACCAGAAGAAAGCGGGATAACAGAGCGTTTGGACAAGTTTCGGTCCCGGCCTGGTACTAAATTTTGCTTGACATCAGGGTGCCAGATAACCTACGTTTTGCATTGCAGCAGGGACACGCTCCCCCGCCCCCTGTTGCGAATGCCTGAAGGAGTAAACACTCCATGGCCGGCCCCCTGCGCAAGCGGGGGGCCTTTTTTGTAGAGCCCCATTTTTGGCCAGAATGACAGACGCCTCAACGGATAAACGCATCGGCACGAGCCAGTTTCGTCCCGCCCGCTGGCTTAAGAATCGCCACGCACAAACGATTTACCCCTCTCTGCCCTGGGCTGGCGCGCCCCGGCCGGAATTGCGTTCCGAGAATATCGAACTCCCTGACGGCGATATCACGGTCGTCGATTGGTTAGCTGGCTCGCCTGATGCAGACGCGAATTCGCCGACTCTGATCGTTCTGCACGGTCTCGAGGGATCGGCAGAATCGTCCTACGCGAGAATGCTCCTGCAGGCCGCGGCCGAGCGGGGCTGGCGTGCTGCAGTACTGCACTTTCGAGACTGCGGCGACTACCGCAACCGCCTCCCTCGCCGCTATCACGCCGGGGAGACCAATGACATCCGCTTCTTTCTCGAGCGCCTGCGTACGGAGGGACACCAGGGGCCGATGATGGCCGCGGGCTACTCACTCGGTGGCAACGTGCTGCTGAAGTACCTGGGTGAAAACGGAATTTCGACACCGCTGCATGCAGCAGCTGCAGTCAGCGTACCGCTCGATTTGCACAATTCTGCAGCCGCATTAACTCAAGGTTTTTCAAGGGTTTATCAACGACACTTGCTAAGACGCATGAAGAATGCTGTCAGTCGAAAATTCGACCAGTACACGGCCGCTTTCGACTGGCAGCGGGCGATGAACGCGACGACATTCGCCGATTTCGATGATGCTGTCACCGCACCGTTGCATGGTTTTTCCGGCAAGGATGAGTACTACGACCGCTGCAGTGCGGCGAGCTTTCTCAGCGGGATTCAACGACCGACACTTATTATTAATTCACTGGATGACCCATTCATGACGCCGGACATCATTCCCGACGAATCCGAGCTCTCAGACTGCGTTGTGATCGAGGTAAGTGAGCACGGTGGCCATGTCGGATTCATCAGCGGCGGCACACCCTGGCGCCCCGAATACTATCTGCCCCAACGCATTACCGACTTCCTCGCATCACAAATTGAAGAACCTGAAGAATCAGCTCACGCCCTGCCCGGCATGTAGTAAGGCGACATGAGACTCCCTATCGGCACACATGGAGACGAAGGCTGGATCGACCGCGTCGAGCTTTACGTCGCACTCATCCTTCAATTCGCAATTGTGGTTATAACAATCAGCGCACTGTTTCAAAGTCAGTGGCTGCTGGCCTTATCCGGTACTGCTGTCCTCATATTAACGTTCACACCGGCATTGATTGAACGACAACTTCGCGTACCACTACCCGTCGAATTTACGCTGATCACCTGCCTGTTTCTTTTCGCCAGCTTTGTCCTCGGTGAGGCCGGTAATTTCTACGAGCGTATCTGGTGGTGGGACATGGCATTGCACGGACTGTCCGCCGTGATCACCGGACTCATTGGTTTTCTATTTATATATGTCTTCTACATGACGCATCGGATTCGGGTGGAGCCCATGTACGTGGCAATCCTCACGTTTGGACTCGCGGTCGCCGTCGGCACACTTTGGGAGATTTTCGAGTTCCTGGCGGACTGGTTCCTGGGCCTGAATATGCAGCGCTCCGGGCTGGTCGATACGATGACAGACCTCATGCTCAATTCTGCTGGAGCCATCCTTGCTGCCGCGATCGGTTATTACTATGTAAAAAACGGCGACAGCCTGCTGGGAAGACGACTGATCCGAATGCTCGTCGAGAGAGTCCGCCAGCGGATCGCGAACTAACGCCACGATCGCCCCGCTCATTCTGCGTCGGGCCTGTTCAGTCCTCTGCCCATCTGCACACTCCATCTTTTATGTATAAGATAAAGTGTTGTGTCGATCGTCTGAAATCACCACCCAATGCGGACATAAGGGATGCCATCTAGCTTTCTCGAATAAACGTTAACCAGTTCGCGTAAATGGGTAGCGTACAGGCGTATGTTAGATTGGCGAAAACGCACTAAAAGCATTATGGCTGACGGATATAGCGAATGAAACGCAGTCCTAAATCGCAGGAAACCAAGTTTTCTCAACATTCGGCTGCCGCTGACGCGGACGAACCTCATACCTCCGTCGGAGTCAGACCCATGGAGAACCCTAAAGAAGAATCTAGCGTTGAAGTTGATTTCGACGCGAAGGTGCCCGGTCAAGTTGAGAGCGACGCGACGGGGAAAAACATTCTGATACGCGATAAGGACGCTAGTGACGACACTTCCGAACTTAGGCTTCTCGATGAATCGTCGCCCGACGACGGTGAATCGGACGAGTCCGGCGAATCGGCCGGGGTTGATCCCTACAATTCGGGTAGTTTCGACATGTCGAAATCTCGATTGTCGAAATCTCGGTCGTGGAAATCACGTTCGCGCAAGTAAGCGCGCTTCCTACTAGTGTGTCATATCGAGGACGATCCCGCTAACTAGTCGGTAGGTGTCGGCGACGACGCTACGTTGACCGGTGAACTACTGTATGGCAAACCGTTTGAGGGAACAGACCGGATTTGAGTGGTGCCATAAACGTGAACTGATCCAGTAACCGTTAAAAGGAAGCCCCGCCACCGCGCGGGGTTTTGTTTTGTCCGGACAATGTCCGCTAATGGCCGAGGCTGTGTGAAAACGCAAAATCGACCGCTAGCGGACATCAGGACTTAACTCAACTGTCCACGAAACCCGAGGAAGACCACTAAGCGGACATCACAGCCTGACTAATGACAACAAGAAAACCTAGAAGTATCTGCTATGCTTATTGGCAGTACATTCCTATATACAAGAACAACATGGTCATAACACAAGATCACGTCATGGGGAGTTAATCATGAAATACACAACGCTGCTCTGCCTCACTTTTTCCAGTATGTTACTTTGCGCTTGTACTCAGTCTAGCGGCGACGTCGAAGCCACTATTTTTACTTATGATGGCCAAGATTTTGTTCGAATCCAAACCACATTAGTCACGAAAGACGGAAAATCCGCCGTCAATACGAAACTCGATAATGGGACTCCAGCGTATAGGGCTTTATCCCAAAAACGCTCCTACACCGGGGAGGCCACCCTCTTTGGTCGAGAATACGAAACCAACTATGCACCGCTCATCGACGAAAATGACCAATTGACGGGCGCCCTTTTTGTTACTGTCGTAAAGTAACAAATATTGTCGGAACTTAGGTTAGCTTCGTTGCGGCTACCATGCCAGGGGGCGAATATATTGTGCTGACCGGCTCCTTCTGGCCGAGGCTGTGTGAAAACTCCGCAACAGTCTCACCCCAAGAGTCGCCTTCAAACACAACGTGAGACGTTATTGACTGGCTTACGAACCGATAACGTCCTGTTAGTAAGCAACTGACCTCAACTG
>Ga0255052_10001913_pt1 | contig 15261 bp, 14 predicted proteins | sample JV7_2_21_MG_FD_188632 | JGI IMG/M metagenome (GOLD analysis project Ga0255052, IMG submission 188632) | Seawater microbial communities from Jervis Inlet, British Columbia, Canada - JV7_2_21 | ecosystem: Environmental > Aquatic > Marine > Inlet | place: Canada: British Columbia | collected...
AGCTGTATCGCCGGGATGCGGAGCGGGACAGGACGTATGGCGCCAGCGCAGGATCGATAATGCGCTGCCAATTGCCGGGCGCCAGCTCGCGTCTTGCCATCGCAAAAGTCAGGAGTACCACAAGCGGCAAAGCCCAGAGCCAATCGGGTCGTAGCCAAAGAAATTCAGCCGGCATCTAGGCCCACCCTTTTCGGCAACGACAACCTGATGCCTTGCAAGAGACTGATGACACAAAGAAAAACAGTCAACACGAACGCGCCGGCCAGTGGCCAGTAGTACAACGATTTGACGGGTCTGAATCCGGCCTCCGGCTCGTCAACCGGTTCCAGCTGATCCAGTAATCGGTAAATGTCCTGCAAGCCGGCCGTATCTTTCGCACGGAAGTACTGCCCGTCGGTCAGGTCCGCAATGGTGGTCAGCGTTTCTTCGTCGAGGTCGGCCGACGGATTGACCCGTCGAAGTCCGCCCGTAACAGACGGCACCACCATTTGCTCGGCGCCAATCCCGATCGTGTAAATCCGCAGTCCGATCTGTTGCGCGAGTTCCGCCGCTTTCACCGGGTCGATCTCACCCGCGGTGTTTGCACCATCGGTCAGTAAGACCAGCACCTGCTCCTCGCCGGCTGCCTCCTGATCATGAATGCGCTTTACGGCAAGTGTGATGGCGTCGCCGATCGCCGTTTTTTCCCCTGCCAGACCAATGAACGCTTCCATCAGGAGAATCTTGACGGTTTCCCGGTCCAGCGTGAGCGGAACCTGCAGGTAGGCCCGTTCACCGAACAGAATCAGGCCGATCCGATCACCCTTACGCCGCTCGATGAAGTCGCTCGCAACCGCCTTGGTCGCGGTGAGCCTGTCCACGCGTCGATTGGCGAGCTCGAAGTCCTTTGCGTCCATGCTTCCGGACAGGTCGACCGCCAGCATCAGGTTGCGGCCTGACACAGGCACGTCCAGTTCGTCACCGATGCGCTCCGGCCTGGCCGCGGCCAGTACAAGGAGAACCCAGGCGATGATGGCAAGCCACACTCTCCAGTTCAGCAACTGCTCCGCCTCCGAGCGGTTTGTCAACACTGCGAATCCCCGGAAGCTCGGGACATTGAGGCCGGCCTCCTGGGTATCCGTCACGGGAGACAGCATTGCTCTCGCGAGCAATGGCAGCGGCAAAGCGAGCAGCATCCACGGCCAGGCGAGCGACCACATCAGACTGGCTCCCTTAGTGGCGTCTTCAGCCGTTGGCGGACCGCCTCGATCAGTCCGTCCATGTCGATGTCATCGGTATTCCGACCAGGCCGCCGATACGCCAGGCTCTCGAGGTTTCCACCCGGGCCCTCCGAGAACGCCTTGTTCGGCAGACCCCGGTCCAGCCATTCCAGCCAGGTCGTGCCGGTAAGGCCTGCAACTTCGCTGCGCGGCGCATAAGCGAGCATGGCACGGCGCAGGAGTTCCGATAGCCTGATACCGAGCGACACGACGTCACCGTTCCGGGAGTACTCAGCCTGCAGATACTTCAGTTGAGAAAGAGCCCTGCGTCGCGGGGCGTTTCTTCGAAATGTCTGAATTGCGCGCCAGGCCAGATAACCAAGTCCGCAAAGCGCGAGGCCGATCAAGAGCCACCATCCGGGCGCCGGTGGCCACCAGCCGGTCATTATCGGCAGATGCAAATCTCGAATTGGGATTTCTTCGGGATTCATCTTTATCTCGCCCTCTTGCCCAGTGCAGTTTGCATACATACGACCGGATCGTCCTGCGTGGACAAGGCCAGCAGGTGAATGCCATAGCGCTGGCAAAAGCCTTCCAGCTCGTGCTTGCGCGCATCAAACGCGTGCTCATAGTCCTTGCGCGCAGTGCGTGCATAAGTATCGATCGCCAACTCCTCCCCGAAACTAACCAGCCGGTAGCGTCCGGGTGGTGGCAAGTCGTGCTCCAGCGGATCGCTGACAAACACGGCGAGCACCTCATTGTGCCTCGCGACACCGGCGAGATAAGCCTGGGCGGCTCTCGAGAACCCAACAAAGTCACTGATTACAACGACCAGGCTCCCGGGCCTGGCGACGCGACGTAGCGCCGCCATTGCTTGCTTCAGGGGCGCATCCTCGTCTTCGGCCGGATATTCTGTCTCGGAATTCCAGTCAGGATGATTGACGAGTTCGTGCACATAGCGCAGCGCTGCCAGCCGCCCGAGCTTGGGCTTCAGTTCGCGATGCGTCGTGTCGCCGAAAATCAATCCGCCGAGCCGATCGCCACGGTGATGTGCTGCCCAGGAAACGAGCGCCGCGGCACGGCTTGCGATTACCGATTTGAACGAACCCTGTGTTGCAAAGTGCATGCTGCGTCGCAGATCGACGACCACGAGGACCGGTCGTTCGCGCTCCTCGCGAAATAGTTTTGTATAAGCCTCGGTACTTCGTGCGGTTACGCGCCAGTCGATATTGCGTGGATCATCGCCGGGCTGGTAAGGCCGGGACTCATCGAACTCCATTCCCCGCCCACGAAAATGCGAGACGTAGGCACCGGTTTGCAGGGAATTGACGCGCAGCACGTCCAAGGCGATCACGCGGGCCGGACCGTTCAGACGAATCAGGCCAGCCTGACTTATGCTGACAGGCGATGCATCTGCGTGGAGTTTATCGTGGCGCATTGACCCTGCCGTTACGGCACGCCGACGCCGTCCAGTACGCGTTCAATGATCGAATCCGGGGTGACGCCGTCCGCCTCGGCTTCGAAGCTCAGTACCAGGCGGTGTCTCAGGACATCCGGCGCCACAGCCTGGATATCCTCGGGCCCAACGTAGTCGCGGCCGGAGAGCCAGGCGCGGGCCCGCGCACACCGGTCAATACCCATGCAGGCCCTGGGGCTTGCGCCGTACTGAATCTGCCCTTCGAGGGAATCGTCGACGACACCCGGGTCGCGGGTGGAAACCACGACATTGACGATGTACTGCTCGAGTTCATCCGCAAGATGCAGATTGAGGATCGCCTGGCGTGCCTCCATGACAGAGGACTCTGCCAGAAGCTCTGGCGGCGCGAATGCGTCGCGCTCACCCGCCTTCGCCTCATCGCGATTCAGAACCAGAATACTTCGTTCGTCTTCGATCGACGGATAACCGACGACGATGTGTAATAGAAATCGGTCGAGCTGCGCTTCGGGCAACGGATAAGTGCCTTCCTGCTCTATCGGGTTTTGCGTCGCCATGACCATGAACAGGTCCGGCAGTGTGTAGCTGTGCTCGCCAACCGTAATCTGTCGCTCTTCCATCGACTCCAACAGCGCGGACTGCACTTTCGCCGGCGCGCGATTAATTTCATCAGCGAGAATGAGGTTGTGAAAAAGCGGGCCTTTGCGGAACTCGAACGTGCCGTCCTGAGGCCGGTAGATATCTGTGCCGGTGAGGTCGGCGGGCAACAGGTCGGGTGTGAACTGGAGTCGATGAAAATCGCCTTCGATGCTTTCCGCCAGGACCTTGATGGCGCGGGTCTTGGCGAGGCCTGGCGCGCCCTCGACGATCAAGTGACCGTCGCACAGCAGCGCGATCAGCATCCTGTTGATCAGATGTGACTGGCCAACGATAAGATTGCTGGCGTGAGCTTCGAGTTGTTGGAATTGTTCTATGAGGCTCATCTAGGGCTCCGAAGGCCTAAAAGGCGTGCCATTGTAGTGATGATGCGCTGGCAGGCCAACCTGTCGCCGGTTTTTTTGCTCATGATGGAGCAAGCTTGGGTAATAATGACCCCCTCTACGACAGCAAAAATCCGAAATCATTGCAAGATAATCGAAAAATGCGAGTCCTGAAGAGACGCCACGCCTGGATCATCTCAGTGTTTGCGGCACTGCCGGCGTTCGGTCAGAGCGAGACTGAGGCTGGCGATCTCCTGAGTGCCTTCGATCGCGGCACGATCATCATCGAGGCAGAAAGGGATGCTTGTTACCGCTTCGATGTCTACCTCGCGACGAGCCGGGAACAGCAGATTCGTGGCCTGATGCATGTTCGTCAAATGCCTGGGTTCACCGGCATGCTGTTTGGCTACTCCACGTCGAATATGCGGTCCATGTGGATGAAAAACACTTATATATCGCTGGACATTCTTTTCATCCGCGACGACGGCACGATCTCCAATATTGAAGCCGATACGGAGCCGTTATCGCTAACGTCGATAAGTTCGACGGAACCGGTGTCCTATGTTCTGGAGCTGAATGCCGGTGTGGCAGCCAGGCTTCACATCGATAGCAACAGCTTGGTCCACCTGAGTGGCAATGACGAAATCTAGAGGGGTGCGTCCCCTTACTTGTTATGCGAAAAAAATTTAGAGAACTGCGGCAATGGAGATGGCGAGGTGATCCACGTTGCCGCTTGTAATGCCCGCGATATTGATGCGGCTCGAGTTCACCATATATATGCCGGCTTCTTCTTTCAGGCGCTCTACCTGCTCAGGTGAAAGGCCAACGTAGGAGAACATCCCGTACGCGCGCTGGATGTGCGAGAAATCATGATCGGGGGCAGCTGCTCGGAGCGAGGCTCCGAGTAACGCGCGCATGTCCTTCAATCGCTCACGCATGGCAGTCAGTTCGGCCAGCCATTCCTTGCGGAGGTCCGGGTCGTTCAAGATTTGACTGACGACGGCGGCGCCGTGATCTGGTGGCATCGAGTACATGGTCCTTACGATGTTTAATGCCTGATTTCTGACGATCGCGCTCGTTGCGGCGTCTCCGGAAATTATCGATAGCGCGCCGACCCGGTCCCGGTACAGGGCGAAGTTCTTTGAACAGGAACTCGAGACAATCATCTCCGGGACCATTCCGAACAGTAGCCGCACCGGATAGGCGTCCTCTTCGAGGCCATCGGCAAATCCCTGGTACGCGAAATCGATATATGGAATCAGATCCCGCTCGGCAACGATATCGGCTACGGCCTGCCACTGCCGCCTGCTCAAGTCCATGCCGGTCGGGTTGTGGCAGCAGCCGTGCAGCAAGACGAGATCGCCGCTCGGAATCCTGTTCAGTGTGTCCAACATCGCGTCGAAGCGAATGTTCTTTTCCACCGCATCGTAATAGGGGTAGGACTTCAGCTCGAGGCCGGCGCTACCGAGAAGAGGAACATGATTTGCCCAGGTCGGATCGCTGGCCCACATGGCGCTGTTTGGTTTCGCCCGCATGATGAGTTCGGCCGCAACGCGAAGTGATCCGGAGCCACCGGGTGTCTGGAAGGTCGTGATGCGTTTGTCAGTGCTTGCCCGTTCGCCGAAGATCACTGTCTGAATGGCATCGTTGAAGCCGTGATTTCCGCCGGATCCCAGGTAGGTCTTGGTCGCCTGCGTATCGACCACGTGGCGCTCGGCTCTCTTGACTGAATTGAGTATCGGTGTTCGCCCGCTTTCATCACGATAGACACCTATCCCCAGGTCGATCTTGTTCTTGCGCGGATCATTCTCATGCTCGCCGATCAGTACGAGGATGGCGTCGGGCGCCAGGGCATTTAATGATTCAAACAAGGAAGATCTCCAGGAAAGCAGCGACACATGGTCGCCCATATATCAAATCGCATCCAGAGGAATCTTGATGTAGGCGATTTGATTGTCTTCCGCGTCGGGCAGATGCCCGGCACATATGTTGACCTGGACCGATGGCAGGATCAGGTTTGGTAATCCCAGTGTCGCATCCCGCTTCTGCCGCATATCTATATATTCGCTCTTCGATACATCACCACCCACGTGGATGTTTTCAGTTTTCTGTTCCGCGACCGTGCATACGAAGCGCAGACCCCGGCTTTCCGGCGGATAGTCGTGGCACATGAAAAGACGGGTATCTTCGGGCAGGGAAAAGAGTTTTTGTATCGAATCGTACAAGAGGGCCGCATCGCCGCCGGGAAAATCGCAACGGGCAGTCCCAAAATCGCACATGAACAGGCTGTCTCCCACGAAAGCGGCATCTCCGATTACATAGGTGACACTGTCATTTGTGTGGCCCGGTGTATGCAACACCTGCAATTCAAGATTGCCAATCCGGATCGAGTCGTCGTCTGCAAACAGCTTGTCGAACTGCCGACCGTCGGCGCCGATAGGCACTTGCAAATTGAAAACTTTGGCGAAGTATTCCTGCACCCCGCAAATGCCCTGGCCGATTCCTACCTGACCACCAACTGCTGACTTCAGGAACTGGGCGGCCGTGAGGTGATCTGCGTGTGCATGCGTTTCGAGTATCCACTCGAGGACAAGACTTTCGGCCTTGATGTAGTCGAGAATTTCCTGAGCACCGGATTTGTCGATCCGGCCCGACACAGCTGAGAACCCGAGCACCGAATCTATAACGGCTGCGGACTTTGTGTCGGGGTCACTGACTACGTACGAAAGCGAACCGGTCTGCTCGTCATGAAAGTGCTGAATGTCGGGGCCTTTCATCGAAGTCGACCTCCTGCAGCTTGATACTGACGCCACCAGCGTCCCGTGAAGACGAATAGCGGAAACTTGAAATACTGCTCTGAAAACCAGCGCCTCAGGAAATCAAGCAGCCCTTTGAACGGTTCCGGTGCAATTGCTTCTTTCGAGTGGCCGGACGCTTGAGCGGCCATACTGCCGACAACCACAAGCAGCGAAGTAATTGCCGAGAGGAATTCAGCCCTTGCAAGCAAGATGAAAACCGCAGGGAACGCTAAGGCGAACAGCGGCACCGCGATCAAATGAATGCGCAGGTTTCGCCGGCCCGCGTGCACCCGCTCGTAGTCGCTCCAGTCTGGCAACACCGTGTAAGTGAATTGAGACGAGTCTAGGGTTTTGGCGCCCAGACAGAGCACCAGCCTTTGTTATTCACCAGCTTGCCCGGAAAAATCTGGCAGGGGCGCCATTCCGCACCCTCGTCGCCCTGAACGAGCGCGCAGTTCGCACACGTCTGATCCGGCGCGGGATTCGCCCTGGATGCTGGATCGACACTGCTCGCATCATCGGTGTATTTCATTGCCTGTGCCATTGCATCGTCTGCGGTCAACTTTGGCATGTCCTGGGCCTGTGCCTCAGAACCAGGGCGGACCAGGCAACCCGCCGCTGCGACAGCGGACAGTTGAATGAATTGGCGCCTTGCAATTTTACTCAAGAGACTCTCCTCCCTAATTTTTTGTTTTTTGTGGCCCGGAACTTCCCCGGACACCTGATATCTTAATACAAACAGATATCCCGCGGTGCATTTTGACAGACGAAGCTGCATACAGACATACGGTCAAACCCGTAGGAGGCTGGAATTCGCGACTGTCAGGGTATTAAAGTGTGAACGTCCTCACAATCATGCCGTTGAAATGTTTAAGGATTCCACCACTCCTGCATAATACGGCAAGGACAAATGCCCGGGCGAAGAATATCGACGTCGTGACCCCACATTTTGACGCTACACACAGGCCAGCCGGGCTTCGCCAGGCATCGGCAGCAGCGTTCGCAGCGCTCCTCATTTACTGTGGGTCTGCGGCCGCTGCGCAATCTCCCGAAGTTCATCGCTACACAATAAGCATCGATTACACCTTGAGCCGATTATGGGTCGAAGCCAGATTCAGCCCGATCGTTGACAGCGTGACGGCCAGGTCGCGGGATGCTGGCAGGTACCTGATCGATGCACGGAATTGCGACAGTTCCGAACAGATAAGTATGAGAAATCGACGCATGCTTCTGCCGGCGCACGGTATTCGTTGCATGAACTACACAGTTGACCTGGAACGCGCCGCCCGCCAGGAGCGGCACAACCAGTCTCTATCGCCGGGCAATATCATTGTCTCGCCGTCACTCTGGCTTTGGCGCCCTGAGTTGACTGCCAGCAGGGAACTGCGAGTGCAGTTTCGTTTGCCGGAAAACGTCCGGGTCAGCGTACCGTGGGAATTAATAAATGGCGAAACACAGGAATACCGCATTGCCAGATCGCCGGAGAGTTCGAATGCGCCCGCAGTTTTCGGCGACTTTGACTACAGGGAGGTCAACGTTCCTGGCGCCGTGCTGCGCGTAGGAATCTTGAAAACCGATGGCGGCATCGAAACGGAAGCGATTACGAACTGGCTTCGGGCAACTGCAACCGACGTCAGTCTCGCTTACGGGCGTTTTCCGAATCCATCGCCCCAGGTCGTGGTCATACCAGTCGGCGACGAAAGGGGCCGCGGCGAATCCGCAGTACCTTTCGGCCGTGTCGTCCGGGATGGCGGAGAAACCGTCGAACTATTGATCGACCAGGGTCAACCTATCGAGGCCTTCCTGGAGGACTGGACTGCTACACACGAATTCAGTCACCTGCTGCTGCCGTACATGCAGCGCAACCAAAAGTGGATCTCTGAAGGATTTGCTCAGTACTATCAAAACGTGCTGCTTGCCCGCTCTGGTACATATGATGACCGCAAGGCGTGGCAAAAACTTTTCGAAGGTTTCGAACGCGGCCGGCAGTCAAGGCCCGAATTGTCACCCAACGAGGCCGCGGCAGGCAGCCTGCGTGACGGCCTGATGAAAGTCTATTGGAGCGGAGCTGCGATCGCATTAATGGCCGATGTCCAGTTACGCGAGCAATCCGGCGGAGAGGAAACACTCGATCTTGTTCTGGACAGGCTTCAGGTTTGTTGCCTGCCTTCCGATCGAGTCTGGTCGGGCCAGGAGCTGTTCGCAAAAATGGACTCGCTCACAGAATATCGCGTGTTCACAGCACTGTATCGCCGCTACGCGAATACCGCCGGCTTCCCCGACGTTCGACCCCTTTTTGATCGTCTGGGTCTGTCTGTCTCAAATAACAAAGTTCGCCTCAAGCGCCACGCCGAGCTTGCCAACATACGACTGGCGATAACAGAAATGGATACGGCCACCGCTGACTGGCGACACCAGCTCGCCGCCACCAAATAGGGGACGGACTCCGAGTCCGTCCCGCACTCTGGGACGGACTCGGAGTCCGTCCTCTATCATATATACTGGGCGGCCATTTCAGGCAGCGGAACAGATCATGACGGGTGCAAGTCTCGCCATCGATATCAGCAAGGTTAGTGGCGATCAGCGTGTATCGGAAGCTGACAGCGTTGCTGTCGAAGAACCGCTGGAAATTCAGCTCAGCTCTTCGGTCGCTCCGGGCGCGGCTGCGAAAAGCATTTCGATAACGATGCGTACGCCGGGCGACGACGCCGAATTGGCGGTCGGCTTTCTGTATACGGAGGGAATCATCCAGGGCGGCGACCAGTTAGCATCAGTCGAGCATTGCGGCACGCCGACAGATGACAATGGGTTTAGAAACATCATTCGCGTGGCACTGAAACCGGACGTCGAGGTCGACCTCGACCGCCTGCAGCGTCATTTTTATACGACCTCGAGCTGTGGAGTGTGTGGCAAGTCATCGCTCGAGGCGCTGCGCGTTACAGGCCAGGAGTCGCTGATAGACAAGACCGTGACGTTTCGCCGCACCGTCATCGTTGGCATGCCTGATAAGCTGGCGGCCGAACAGCAGATATTCACCAGGACCGGCGGTCTGCATGCCGCGGCTGTATTTGATCAAGCCGGCGAAATACTATTTGTCAGTGAGGATGTTGGGCGCCATAACGCTGTCGACAAGGTGGTCGGGGCATTGCTGCTCGAGGGAAAGTTGCCGGCAAATGAGCTTGGACTCATGGTATCGGGCAGGGCAAGCTTCGAGTTGATGCAGAAAGCGCTCGTCGCCGGCATTCCGACGCTTGTTGCGGTAAGCGCACCGTCCAGTCTCGCAGTAAAACTGGCGCATGAATTTGACATGACCCTGATCGGCTTCCTGAGACAAGGCAATTTCAATATATATGCCGGTGAGCAAAGAGTAATCGAATGAAACAAACCTACGACAAAGCCGCGGCGAATGAGTTGATCGAGGATATTGGTGCTGTGCCGGAAATGCTGGTGCAGATTCTCAATGCTCTCGTCGAAAATTTTTCCTGCATAAACGATGAAGCAGTTCGTCATGTCGCGGATAGACTCAACCTCTCTCGCGCCGATGTGCATGGAGTGGTGAGTTTCTATCATGATCATCGTACGGAGCCCGCCGGTAAACGATTGGTCAAGATCTGTCAGGCTGAGTCCTGCCAGGCCATGGGCAGCGATGCACTCACCGCACATGCAGAAGAATCTCTGGGGCTCGAAATGCATAAGACGAGCGACGATGGAGAAATAACGCTCGAGCCTATCTATTGCCTTGGCAACTGCGCCTGCTCCCCTGCAATTATGATCAATGACCGGGTCTATGGCCGCGTCGATGCACGTCGATTCGACGAACTGATTTCGGCGCCGGACTAAATTATGGGCGACCCGATCAGAGTCTTTGTACCCCGCGAAACCTCCGCTGTTTCACTGGGCGCCGACGAGGTTGCGGAACGCATTCAGGACCATGGTGCGGATGTCGAGATAGTCCGCAACGGGTCCTGGGGCATGTGCTGGCTCGAGCCACTCGTCGAGGTCGAGATCGATGGCGAGCGTCTTGCTTACGGTCCTGTCACGGTCGACGACGTCACTGACTTACTCAAGGCGGGTTTTCTGCAAGGCGGCGATCACGCGCTCAAACTCGGCAGCGTCGCGGACATCCCATACCTGAAAAATCAGGATCGCTGGACTTTCAGGCGCTGCGGCCTGACGGACCCCGTGTCCATCGATGACTATCGCGCAAACGGTGGCTTCGACGGCTTCCTCGCAGCAACAAAATTGGGCACAGCCGGTATTATCGACGAAGTCAAAAAGTCGGGCCTGCGAGGAAGAGGCGGTGCCGGATTCCCGACAGGAATCAAGTGGCAGACGGTCGTGGATGCTCCCGCCGATCAGAAATACATCGCCTGCAATGCAGACGAAGGTGACAGCGGCACATTCTCCGACCGTATGCTGATGGAGGGCGATCCCTTTTGCCTGATCGAAGGCATGATGATCGCAGGTCTTGCGGTCGGCGCCGATCGCGGCTATGTCTACTTGCGATCCGAGTATCCACTGACTCGTGAAGTTCTCGGCGAAGCCCTGAATGCGGCAAAGGCTGCAGGATGGCTCGGCAAAGACATTCAAGACAGTGGTTTCAATTTCGAGATCGATCTGCATATCGGTGCCGGATCATATGTTTGCGGCGAAGAGACTGCGATGCTCGAAAGCCTTGAGGGCAAAGCCGGCGTTATTCGCTACAAGCCACCGCTGCCCGCAATTGAAGGACTATTTGGAAAGCCGACTGTCGTCAACAATGTCATTACGCTGGCATCGGTTCCCGATATCCTGATAGAGGGGGCAGACAAATACGAGTCATACGGTGTCGGAAGATCGAAAGGTACGCTCGCGTTCCAGCTGGCGGGCAACATCAAGTATGGCGGCCTTGTTGAAAAGGCGTTCGGACTGACCTTGCGGGAACTCATCGAGGGCTTCGGCGGTGGCACGGCCTCGGGGCGAAAGTTGCGGGCAGTGCAGGTCGGCGGTCCGCTCGGAGCATATTTCCCCGAGGACCTCCTTGATACGCCGCTGGATTACGAAGCATTTATCGAACTCGGAGGCATGGTCGGCCACGGCGGCGTGGTTGTTTTCGATGACAGCGTCGATATGGCTGCGCAGGCCCGGTTTGCGATGGAGTTTTGCGCGATCGAGTCCTGTGGCAAATGCACGCCGTGCCGGATAGGAGCAGTGCGCGGCACCGAGGTCATTGACCGCATCGTCGCCAACGAAAACCGTGACGGAAACCTTGAGTTGTTGGGCGAGCTGTGCGACACAATGGTTGACGGATCCCTGTGCGCGATGGGCGGAATGACGCCGTTTCCGGTCCGCAGCGCGGTAAAATACTTCCCCGAGGACTTTAATCGGCCTCCCGGAGCAAAGAATTGAGCTTGATCCAGGAAACAGACTACGGAACGCCTGAGAGCCCGCTCGAGGAGACGGTCGATATCGAGATCGACGGCCTGCCGGCGACTGTCAGAGCAGGCACGACGATCCTGCGCGCGGCACGCGAGAACGGCGTCGAGATTCCCAGACTATGTGCAACCGATAGTCTGAAGCCATTTGGCTCATGCCGCATGTGCGTGGTCGAGGTTGAAGGTCGAAAAGGTTACCCGGCGTCCTGCACGACACCTGTCGAACCCGGCATGCAAATCCGTACGCAGACAGAACAAGTTGCCCGGCTCCGCCGTAACGTGATGGAGCTGTATATTTCGGATCACCCGCTCGACTGCCTGACCTGTTCGGCGAACGGTGACTGCGAATTACAAGATGTGGCCGGTGCCGTCGGATTACGCGAAGTGCGTTACGGCATGAGCGGTGAAAATCATCTGGACGCGCCGGTCGACGACAGTAACCCGTATTTCTCCTTTGACCCCAGTAAATGCATCGTCTGCTCGCGCTGCGTTCGTGCCTGCGACGAGGTGCAGGGCACGTTCGCACTAACAATCGAGGGTCGAGGATTCGAGTCAAAAGTCGCCGCAAGCGTAGGCGAGACTTTCCTTGATTCAGAGTGCGTGTCCTGCGGCGCCTGTGTAACGGCCTGCCCGACCGCGACTTTGATGGAGAAGTCCATCATCGATAACGGCCTGCCGGAGCACAGCGTCGTAACGACTTGCGCATATTGCGGTGTTGGCTGTTCGTTCAAAGCCGAAATGAAAGGCGACCAGGTCGTCAACATGGCGCCGTATAAGGATGGCCAGGCGAACCACGGCCACAGTTGCATCAAAGGCCGCTTTGCGTGGGGTTACTCCACTCACAGGGAGCGCGTCCTTGACCCACTGATCCGCGACAAGACCAGCGACCCCTGGCGAAAAGTCAGCTGGGACGAAGCGATCGGTTTCGCCGCCAGGCGATTCAAGGAAATCCAGGAAAAACACGGCCGCAAGTCCATCGGCGGGATAACGTCTTCACGGTGTACCAATGAAGAAGTCTGGCTTGTACAAAAAATGGTTCGCGCGGCGTTCGGTAACAACAATGTCGATACCTGTGCGCGAGTCTGCCATTCGCCGACAGGTTACGGTTTAAAGCAAACGCTTGGTACATCCGCCGGCACACAACTCTTTGACAGTGTCATGGATGCGGACGTCATCATGGTAATTGGCGCAAACCCGACCGAGGGACATCCGGTTTTCGCGTCCCAGATGAAACGACGACTGCGCGAAGGCGCCAGGTTAATCGTCATTGACCCGCGCGAGATAGGACTGGTTCGTTCGCCGCGGATAAAAGCAGACTATCATTTGCCGCTGATGCCAGGCACCAACGTGCCGATGATCAACGCATTTGCACATGTCGCCATCACCGAAGGGTTTGTCGACGAGGAATATGTTGCGGAGCGCTGCGATACCGACTCGTTCGATGCGTGGAAAGCTTGCATCCTGAAGCCCGAAAATTCGCCCGAGGAAGTTGCCAAGATCTCGGGCGTGCCGGCGGATGACATACGCAATGCCGCGAGACTGTACGGTAGCGCCAAGCGCTCGGCCATTTATTACGGGCTTGGCGTATCCGAACACAGTCAGGGTTCGACAATGGTCATGGGTATGGCCAACCTGGCGATGGCCACCGGCAATATCGGCTTTACCGGCGTCGGCGTTAATCCGCTGCGTGGACAGAACAACGTGCAGGGCTCCTGTGACATGGGGTCTTTTCCGCATGAGCTGGCCGGCTATCGGCCTGTTCAGGACGATGCAATCCGTGGGAGCTTCGAGAAGCGCTGGGGTGTTGAGCTCGACTCCGAGCCGGGCTTCCGGATTCCGAACATGTTCGACGCTGCGATCGCTGGAAAATTCAAAGGCATGTACATTCAGGGCGAGGATCTGGCCCAGTCCGACCCGAATACGCAACACGTGGAAGCCGCACTCGGAAGCCTGGAATGTCTCGTCGTTCAGGACCTGTTCCTCGTCGAATCCGCCAAGTTTGCTCACGTGTTCCTGCCCGGCACTTCGTTCCTGGAGAAAAATGGCACGTTCACCAATGCGGAAAGGCGGATCAATCGCGTGCGCCCGGTCATGAAGCCACGTCAGGGCAAAGCCGAGTGGTTGATTACCCAGGAACTGGCTCAAGCTCTCGGCTACGACATGAATTTCAGGAACGAGGCCGAGATCATGGATGAGATTGCGGCACTAACGCCGGCTTTCACCGGCGTCTCTTTCGACTTCCTCGATCGTGTCGGCAGCGTGCAGTGGCCATGTAACGACAAAGCGCCGATGGGCACGCCCATCATGCATATCGATAAGTTCGTGCGCGGCAAAGGATTTTTCGTCGAGACAGACTACGTGCCGACAAAAGAACGCACGAATAACAAGTTCCCGCTGCTACTGACGACCGGGCGCATATTGAGTCAGTACAACGTCGGCGCGCAGACGCGCCGAACACCGAACGTCATGTGGTATGGCGAAGACGTGCTCGAAGTTCATCCGCATGATGCCGAGAATCGCGGCATCAACGACGGCGACCGGGTCTCGCTGACAAGCCGCAAGGGCGACATCACGCTTCGTGCGACCATAACCGAGCGTGTTCCACCAGGGGTCGTCTACACGACCTTCCACAATCCGGAAACCGGCGCCAATGTGGTCACAACTGAGTACAGCGACTGGGCGACAAACTGCCCCGAATATAAAGTCACCGCTGTGCAGGTCGCACCTGCAGTCCATCGTTCGAAGTGGCAGCACGAGTTCGAAGAACGCGCAAAAGCCCAGGGCAAAATCCTCGAGTCTGTCGAATAAGGGGACGTAGAAAAGGGATACGCCCCCTTTTCTAATCTTCGTCGCGGAACAGCCAGTGTTCCAGCGGCTCCTTGATCAGGTGCGTGAAGAGCAGGTAAATCGCGGCGAGAATTGCCACGCCCCAGGGCGGCGAAATTTCCAGTATCGGCACCGGCCAGATGAAAGCCTGAATCAGGTTGCTTAAAGATTCGGTCAGGAATCTGAACGGCAATTCTATGAGCTGTTCGGTGAAAAAGTCGACGAATCCAGTTGCCGCCATGATCTCACCGATCAGCATTGAAGCTTCGAGATAGACGAACGTTAGTACAAATCCGAATGCGTATAGTCCACCGCCCCGCGCCTTCCACACCTTGCGGAACCACGGACGCGCGGCATGCGCAGTTTTCTTCGGAAACGACTTTGGTTCCCTGACCAGGGTTTCGCTCAGAGAGCCGACTACCTTGGCGCGATCGCCGAGCTTTTTGATATAGGAAGGCTTATCCGGCTGACCTTGTTCGTCAGCCGGCTGATTTGACTCTTGCTGTTTATTGCGCCGTGACATTTTCCCCCGGCGGTGGATTATTTTTCTTTATTAAGCTTCGAGAACTTGGAACCTTCGAACGTCAGGTTTGCCATCAGGCCTTTCGA
>Ga0255052_10001914_pt1 | contig 15258 bp, 11 predicted proteins | sample JV7_2_21_MG_FD_188632 | JGI IMG/M metagenome (GOLD analysis project Ga0255052, IMG submission 188632) | Seawater microbial communities from Jervis Inlet, British Columbia, Canada - JV7_2_21 | ecosystem: Environmental > Aquatic > Marine > Inlet | place: Canada: British Columbia | collected...
GCCGATCGCCATGACCATGTGAATGCCGAAAATGAGCGCTATTACCGTCATAATAATTAACGGTGTCATGCCGCCACCGGCCGCGGACTGGATCACAAATTCACGGCCGAACCAGATCGCTCCAATCAGCAGACCCAGGTTAAACAGATGGCGCCCGGGCAAAGTCAGCGGCGTTCCACTAATTTTGCTACTCAATTTTCCGAACGCGATGACAGAGCCTGAAAACGTGACCGCACCGATCAGAATGCCGAGATACGTCTCGATGTCATGAATCGTGAGATCGACGCCTTCGAAGTGTACGGACGAATCCATGAAATTGGCGTAGCCGACCATGACCGCTGCCAGACCAACCAGGCTGTGCAAAATTGCGACGAGCTCAGGCATTTGAGTCATCTGCACGCGCTTCGCCATCAACAGGCCGATGCTGCCACCGATGACCAGTGCAGCCATCAACTCCACGTAATTATTTGTGACGAAGCCGAGGACCGTCGCAACGAAAGCGATTGCCATTCCGGAGATGCCGTACCAATTACCCCGGCGGGCCGTCTCCTGGTTGGAGAGACCTCCCAAGGCGAGGATGAAAAGAATCGTCGCAGCGATATACGAGACAGTTACGATACCAGCGCTAATCATGACGACCTCACTTCCGGAACATTTCGAGCATGCGGCGCGTGACGGCGAAGCCGCCCGCGATATTGATGCTCGTGATTAACAAGGACGCGACGGCGATCCACTTGATCATACTGTCCGCCGAACTTATCTGGATCAATGCGCCGATAACGATGATGCTCGATATCGCATTGGTGACACTCATCAGCGGTGTGTGCAACGCAGGCGATACATTCCAGATCACCATGTAACCAACGAAACAAGCGAGCACAAAGACAGTGAAGTGGTTCATGAACTCCTGGGGTGCGACCGACCCGAGGCCGAGCAGCGCCAGCGCGCCAACAGCAACAGCGATAATGGGCCCGAAGACAGAGGGCTTTTTCTCGACGACGACCGGTGCAGGTGCAGGCTCTGCTTTTTTCGGCGCAGCAGAAAGCTTCGGCGCCGGTGGTGGCCATGTTGTTTCGCCACCAGTGCAGATTGTCGCGCCGCGTACAACTTCATCATCGAAATCGACAACGATCTCGCCGTCTTTCTCCGGCGTCATGTCGGTCAGCAGGTGACGAAGGTTGGTGCCGTACAACTGGCTTGCCTGGGCAGCCAGCCGGCTGGGCAGATCTGTGTATCCAATGATCGATACGCCATCGCGCACGATGACCTGATCTTGTTCCGTGAGTTCGCAGTTGCCGCCCTGTTCTGCGGCCAGGTCAACAACGACGCTGCCTTCCTTCATCGACCTGACCATGTCGGCCGTGATGAGCTTGGGCGCCGGTTTGCCCGGAATAAGAGCGGTCGTAATGATGATGTCGACCTCTTTGGCTTGCTCGGCGAAAAGTGCCATCTCGGCTTTGATGAACTCATCGCTCATCGTTTTAGCGTAACCGCCTTCACCGGAACCATCCTCGTCGTCGAAATCGAGAAGGAGGAATTCGGCGTCCATGCTTTCGACCTGTTCTTTGACTTCCGGCCGGGTGTCGAAGGAACGAACAATCGCACCCATGCTTTTCGCGGCGCCGATTGCAGCAAGGCCGGCAACACCTGCGCCAATGACGAGAATCTTGGCCGGCGGGACCTTACCGGCAGCCGTTATCTGGCCGGTAAAAAAGCGCCCAAAATGCTGGGCCGCCTCTATCACCGCACGATAACCGCCGATGTTGGCCATTGAGCTGAGCGCGTCCAGCTTCTGCGCACGGGAAATTCGGGGGATGCTGTCCATCGCGATGGCAGTCACGCCGCGATCGGTCAGGTCCTTGAGCATCTCAGGATTCTGCGCAGGCCAGAGGAAGCTAATCAGCGTCTGGCCAGATCGGAGAAGCCTGGCTTCGCCAGCTTCCGGCGCCCGGACCTTCATGACGATGTCTGATTGCTTCCAGATATCTTTGGCCGACTTTACGATCTCGCAACCGACTGCCTCATAGGCCTCATCCGTGTAACTGGCGGCGGCTCCCGCACCGGCTTCAACGGCCACATCAAACCCCAGTTTTTTGAGCTGGGTCACAACATCCGGGGTCGTCGCAACGCGCCGTTCCCCCGCATGAATCTCTTTCGGAACACCGATCTTCATTCACTTGCCTCCGCTAAGTCTGGCGGGATTATGTGTGAGTGGACGGGCATAATCAATCGGGCTTATATAGGGAGTTTCCCCAACCAAGGGATGAGTGGCCGGGCGGGCCATAAAACCCGATTATGTTGATTTCGGCTGGCGTGCAGAGAGGTGCGGACCAGTGGTCGCTCGTCTTATGCGCCCGGCAATCAGAAGCGGAAGGTGTAGCTGAACTTGAACGTGATATCGCCAGTGACCGAGGTAAAGGTGTGGTCACGCGTATAATCGATAAACTCCCGATTTACGACCAGCACCATTTCCCGGCCTGCCCGCGGTATCCAGCGAAGAATACTGTTCAGTCCCATACCGTACGTAACATTGTCGTACTGCACGAAGTTTTCCCAGTACCATGTCGTGTTGAATGCGATATCTGCCCGTAGAGACGCAAGCCGGGTCATGAAATCCCCATAAGGCAGGTCGATGTCACTCAGCTCATACCCGGCGGAAATCTTGAAATGAGCGTTCGGCCGCCAGACAAGCGACAGGCCGGGCGTGGATAGCGTGCCATCATAAAATTCACCGCCGCAATAACTGGCATGTGCGGTCACTTTGCGGTATTCGCCGGTGCTTAAGCTGACGCAGTATTGATTCCAGGAGTAATCGCCAACAGGGATTGTTACCCCTTCCGAAATCGTGAACGGTGCGTCCAGGAACTCGTCCAGCAACTGATAGTGGATTCGAATGCTGTCGCCGTAATGATTATTGAGTTCCAGCGGTCGAAGCGTCACGACCTGCGACTGTAATTCGCCTTCGATCGTTTCGATTCTCTGGTAGTCGACTCCGCTGAACACTTCGCGGAACATGCCGTTCTGCGGAAACCACGTGTACCCCAGTCCCGCAGCGAGATCCCTTACGTTAGCGCGATTGACGAAACCAAGTGCCGGATAATAATTTCGCTGCAACTCCTTATAAGAGATGCTCGCCCGCAGACCCTCTGCGTTAGGCATTCGCAAAGAGGCGCCGAAGGCCGCATTGTCGTCACTAACACCTTCTGTATCGGACTGCTGATACCACAGACTCCCTTCGAGCGTTCCTCCACTCGCGAGTCGCGTATTCAGGTAGCGGAAGTCGATGCCGGCCAGCGTGCTGTCAAAATCCGACTCCGGATCTCCGTCAGTCAGAATTACACCAATGCTTGATTCCTCGAGTACGTTTCGCGAAAGCCGTGCGACGAAGAGATCGCTTGCACCCAGTGTCTGATATTCATCCTGACGGATGCCGAGTATGCCAATGTCCCATTCACCCAATCGGCCGGTCAACTTGCCGCCGCCGAGGATGTCTATCGTCTCTCCGGTACTGGCCAGGCCGATTCGTCTGGAAAAAAATGGCCTGCCACTTTCTCTCTCGACCCGTGAAATTGTCGAATTGTCCTGAAAACCGCCGCTGCCGAGCCCGCCGAATTCGAAGATGTCGGTATCCTGCAGGAAAAATGATCGGCGCTCCCGAAAAAATAAACCGAAACGCGTCAGGTTGATCTGCCTTGCGTCGACCCCGGTGCCGGAGAAGTCAGTATTGAAAGTCAGCGCCGCGGTCAGTGCTGGCGTGAGCTTGTAGAAAATATCGACCGCTGGTTCGGTCGAATCTGAAGTTGCACCAGACTCAAAGTTTTTTGATTGCCCGACACGCACTGACGGCACGACATCGAGACCTATCCCCTGATCCATGCCCCTCATTCCGGCCACTTCGCCGAACAAGGACGGATCCTGTTTGCGGTTTGTTGATAGCCACCCTATCTGCTCGGACTTTCTGCCAATGTATCGAGCAAAATTGATGCCCCAGGTGTCATTGGCCGGATCGAACGACAGGGTCTTGAAAGGAATCTCGATCTCGGCGATCCAGCCCTCTTCGTCGATACTCGTGGCCCCGTGCCATATTCCGTCCCAGCTCCAGTTTTCCTTGGTTACGTTTTCGTATAGCGCCTGGTTGCGAACCGCGTTAGCTGTCAGGTCGAATATGTAGCCACTACGTCCATTGTTGAACGGATCGAGCATGACATCAAAGCTGTCCTCACCAAACGAAAAGTCTCCCTGCCGCAATACCTGGGCGCTGATTTTATCGGGCTCACTATCAAAAAATCGCGCCGCTACATATAGCGCTTCCCGCGTGTAAACAACGTAGATAAGCGACCGCTCCGATGGTTCGGTGAACTCATCCGGCCGTACCTCGTGCAGGTCATCAATTATGGTGGCGAAGGCCCAGGCATCGTCGTCAAGAACACCGTCAAGAACGGGTGGCTCTTCGACCTGAAAAGCGTTGATTACTTTGTCATCTGAACCGACGAGCTGACCGTTGGCGATGCTCGAAAGACCGGCCATCATTAAAAAGAGAGCAAGAATGTAGATGCTGCGTGCTCGCAAGAGATGCGTCTCCGCGCTCAATCGTGGAATCAGACACCTAACGATATCTGAATCTCTTTCGCTTGTACCGATTTCCTGTGAGTTACCTGTTTAGAATCGGAGGTTTACGCGCACAGGTTAACTTAATGACGATCCGCCCAAAATATGTACATACCGGACTTACACAGTATTCCCGCGAACTGACTGAAAAAAAAGCCGGGCTGGAGCTGCATCGCTCCGGCCCGGCTTATTCATGAACGAAGATCGTCTAGGTCGCTGACGCCCCGCAAATGCTGCCGATTGATGAATCGAGCATGCCATCGAACTCGTCGGCGGACTGCGCAGCGTTAAGGCCTTCCGACAATGCACGCGAGAAACTGGCGACCACTCCATTTTGCCGCGATAACCTGTCGTTGGCTTCTTCCCGTGAATATCCGCCGGACAACGCGACCACGCGTGCGACGTTCGGGTGTGCCACACAATCTGCGTAGAGATTGTCTTGCTCGGGTAAGGTCAGCTTCAGCATGACGATCTCGTCCGCGCCGAGGCTATTGAGCTGGTTCATGATTGCGTCGTGAAGAATGGTCTCAGCCTCAGCTTTGTCGGGACAATGAATGTCGACTTCGGGCTCGATGATCGGCACGAGCCCTGCCGCAACAATTTCCCGACCAACTTCAAATTGCTGATCGACGACAGCGTTGATGCCCGCTGCGTTGGCCTGCTTGATTACGGAACGCATTTTGGTGCCGAAGATGCCAGCGGCTTTAGCCTTTTCCAGCATGTCGCCGAGACCCGGATTGGGGTTCATGAGCTGGGCACCATCTACCTCGGCGGCCAAACCCTTGTCGACCTTGAGGAAAGGTACGACGTTCTTCACATTCCACAGATAGGACGCCGTTGACTGGCCCTCGACTTCGCGGTCCATCGTGTTCTCAAACAGAATGGCGCCAAGGATACGATCGCCACCGAATGAAGGGCACGTCATGATTCGCGTTCTCATCGCGTGGACGACATCGAACATTTCTTCGTCGTTGGACCAGGCATCGGGTGTAACACCATAAAGGCCTAGCGCCTTGGGTGTACTGCCACCACTCTGGTCCAGAGCGGCAATGAATCCGGGTGCGGATCTGATCTTTTCCATTTGTTCTGCGTTGCTCACTTGTAACCCCTGCTTTCCTGAAGTTTGACGGAAGTTTGACGGAAGTTTGTGCGCAGGATTCTACAGTATGTCGGCAGAAAATCGTGCGAAAAAGAAGGCTCGATCGGACTATTTGATCGGGTGATCCGGTAGGTCGACGTAGGGTGGCAGACCGGAAGCTCGCGCGTGCATTCGCAGGACTGCCAGGCCGATTCCCGCCGCCCCATGGAATATGCCGGTGTACGCGGCACGGCCACCTCCCATGAACTCCGGCGCGTCAACTTCCCAATGAGCAGTGCGCTCGTCCCGAATCGCCGCCTGCTCAATATGTGACCAAAGGGCTTTCCTCAGCTCGGCAACATTGTCGGTGATTGTGCTGTCGATGCTCCATTCACCGACGAGTGTCAAAACGCCGGCCCTGCCGAAGCGCAGGTCGAGAGGTGTGGACGGTTCTGCAAATGGCGGTGCAGGCGGGCCGGGGAGATTGATGTTCTGAAGCGTGTGTCTGCTCAGGCGCTCGAACTCGGCTGCCGATTCTGCATCGATGCCGGTTTGCTGCAAGCGTACGAACATGGAGGTCGTGCCTGCCAGGCCGTGGGCCCAGCCGAACTCATACAGGCCATCCCAGGATTCGCTGCCCCAACCATACGGAATTCGAAGGAGACCACCTTCGGTTTCGGCAATCGATTTTATGTAGTCGAAACCCGCCTGTGCACCAAGTCGAAGCGACTCGTCGTTCGTTTGTGCTGCTACTGTAGCGAGAACATAAGTTACGCCAGCAGTGCCGTGGGAAAAATTCGGCAAATTGAACGGCTTGCCGCGTCGAAAGTACCAGAACTTTCCGTCAGCTGATTCATCAGCCTGCCCAAGCAGAAACTGTGCGCCCCGGTGCGCCATATCGAGCGCATGCTCATCACCTGTTTGTTCTGCATACCAGGAGAGAAATAGTGTGGTGCCAGCATCGCCGTAGATCAGGTCATTGAATTCGTCACTCCAATGCAAGCCCTGTGCATCGCTGACGCCCCACTCATCCAGCAGACGAATGACCTTGACGATTGCGTTTCTGTATTTCGTCTGGCGCGCGTGATGTTGCACATGCATCAAAGCGACGCCGATACCGGAGACTCCTGTATACAAACTGGCTTTGCGCTGATTTCCTTCAAAGACAACGGGATCCTGCAAAGTGGCGACCAGGTAGTCGGCGCCACCCAGGGCCAGGTCCAGGTAATCCGGGTTTTCTGTTGCCCGATACAGCGCCACGAAGTACAGGACTTTCCCTGCAACCCCCGAGGCCAGGTCGTAACTGATCGCTTCGGGGTTCTTCACATCATCCGGCCATGTAATGCCTTCCGGCTGCGGGACGGTATTGTCTGCAAGCCATCGACCAACCTGTTCTGCCAACTCGAGCGCATTTTCTGCCAGGTTCACATCAAGTGGTTCGTCGGCAGCGGATGACAGGCAAGGCATGGAGGCGAACACGATCAGACATACGATCAATGGGAAAACGGGTTTCATTTTCGAACGTGTCCTGATGAGATTGGCAATCACATTCATGGGACAGTGTTGCGCCGGTTTCGTTTCGCCCTCGAAGCTCCTAGTATCAATCGATGACTATCTGACGTTTCTGATTGCGGAAGAAGGCGAAGCCTAGCGCAAATCCCAGGAACGCGCCGCTGACATGGGCGACGAGATTGATACCGCCCATTTCCTCCTGCGAAAGAAGCGTATACAGATCGATACCGATATAGATCAGTGCCAGCAACCAGGCCGATACCGCGATCGTACCGATTTTGATAAGGAACCAGTAAAAACAACGGATTTTTGCTGTTGGCAGGAAGTATGTGAGCATCGCAATCATGCCCATCACAACGCCGGACAGCCCAACCGTCGGCAATGGATTCTCTACCGATAGCATTGCCAGTGAATAAGCGACATTAGTGCCAAATGCCATCGCTGCGATGACACCGAAGAAAGCCAAAGAACCGACAACGAGCTCCACTGCTGCTGCGAAAGCATAAAAGAACAGGAGGTTGCCAATCAGGTGATCCCAGCTTCCGTGTGAAAATGTTGAGGTCACCATCGTCACCGGGTTCCAGCTGTCCGGAATATACCAGAGCGCTTTGGTTTTCAGCGCCGGAACCGATCGTTTGTAGCCACTGTATTTATCCAGCAAAAGATTCTCGATGTAAAGCTTGCTGTCCGACTCACTAAAGCCGGCGAACTTTTTGCTTTTGTCGGCGTAATCTTTGATGATTGTTTCGGGATTTCCGGACATTTCAAGTTCGAACATGAGGTCGAGACAAGTGCTCGGCGATGCGTCACCAAACGTTTTTTCCATCGCCATGCGATCGATGGTAGAGAGATTTGCGTTGCAGTAGTAAACAGACCGCTTCTCGAATTCGCCTTCATTAAGGTACTGCTGCGTATAGATACCAATACAAAGGAGACAGACGAGTATCGTCAGATATGGAATCTTTGCCAGGTTCAGATCAAATTTGTAGGGGATGAAAAGCATGGACCGGCCTCTGGGTACATGCACATTGCAACATAATGGGCGCCTGGATTCAGGTCAGTCATCACAGAATCGGTACGACGTACATCTTTGACTTTTCTATAGTTTGTCGGCAAGAGAGTCCGTTTCGGTTCACGAGTGGGCCGGTATAACCGGCCCACCGTGTGGTCGGGCAAATTTTACGGACTAGCTGTCTTCAGCGGTGTGCAGGCTGTTATTCGGGCATGTTCCAGCTGCATCCAGCGCGGCTCCAATCGCCTTCCCTTCTTAGGTGTTGTCGATGGCATCGCGTGCGGCAGACCAGGACTCGATGCTTGGGTAGTCATCAGCATAAATGAATCGCCCCGCCTGAATATCGCCCACAATTGGCGTCAAAATGGTGCTTGAAATGTTGCCGCCTTCGACGTTTGCATTGACGAACACCACCCATGCTGAATTAGCAACACGGACATCATCCATCGTGGCTCCCTCGTTGACGCTGCAAATAAAGACTGCGCGAATGGTCGTGTCCGCTGCAGCAACACCACAGATTCCTAACAGCACAGACAACGCGATGATCCTGGCAAGATTTGCTTTCATTGTTTTCCCCATTTTTGTTATTTTCGTTGGTTGTATTTCGCTGACCAGTAACAAGGTGGCCTGCGGCATACTCTTCTTGTGTACCAATAGAGTATAGACGTTAAATCCATGCCCAACGCTCTTGCCATTCAACGGCAAACATGCCAAAGATCCGGAGGAATTCCGGGCAACGCAGGCGTGACGGCAATCAGGACACCAGGCGGGGTTTTCCAACCTCGGCCAGGCCCACTACTTCCTGTTTCCATTTAAGGTGTTTCTCGATCGAAGTAATGATGTGCCCGGCGATGTCCTTACCCGAGGCCGTTTCGATCCCCTCCAGACCCGGCGATGAGTTGACCTCCAGGAGTAACGGCCCCTTTTGAGAACGGATGATGTCAACGCCTGCCACTTTCAGCCCCAGCGTTTTCGCGGCCCTGATCGCGAGAACCCGTTCGTCTTTGGTGATTCGGGTTACGTAAGCTTTTCCGCCCTGATGCAGATTCGCACGAAACTCCCCCGGTGCTGCCTGCCGCTCTATTGACGCGACGACCTTGCCATCGATGACGAAACATCTCAGATCCTTGCCCTGCGCTTCCTTGATGAATTCCTGCACCAGCAGATTTGCTCGCAGTGCTTTAAAGGCGTTGATGACGCTTTCTGCCGCCTTTCGTGTTTCCGCCATGACGACACCACGGCCTTGCGAACCCTCCAGCAATTTCACGATAAGCGGCGCGCCACCGACCATCTCGATAAGGTCCTTCGTGTCCATCGGCGAGTTGGCGAAGCCCGTCACGGGCACATCGAGTCCGCTTTGAATCACCAGCTGCAGCGCGAAAAGCTTGTCTCTCGACTGGGCGATTGATTTCGACGAATTGATTGTGTGCACACCCATGCTCTCGAACTGGCGCGCCATTGCGCATCCGTAAAACGTTGCGCTGGATCTGATGCGCGTGATGACGGAGTCAAGGTCGTCCAGTACGCGGCCGCCGCGGTACCGGACTTCGGGATGTGCTGCATCGAGTCTCATGTAACAGTGCCGAACGTTCACAAACATCATCTCATGACCACGCTCCTCGCCTGCCTCCATGATTCTCCTGTTGCTGTAGAGCTTCGGGTCACTCGCAAGCAACGCAATACGCAGACCACCGTGCGTCTTCTCGATCTTGCCGTAGAGGTGATCAATTTCCTTATCATCCAGTTCGCCATGGCAAAAGACAGCCGAAGGATCGACGAGAATCCGATCATTCATCGCCTGGCGGCCGAGAAGCATGCGATAACCCATCGAGTCGCGGTTCGCGAGTGTCAACTCGATTGGCCAGACCCGATAACCGAGCGAGAACGGAGTCTCAATAACGTAGCGTTTTTCCTTATTACCACTTGAGCTCTTGATCATGCGGCGGTCGACGACCATGGATTCGCATTTGAGCGTGGTTCGCCGGTTTCCCTGCAATGGGTGAATTTCGAAACTCACCCACGACTCACCATGTCGCTTGAAAGGCTGGATGTTGAACGCATGGATCGAAGAGGTTTTCGCGCCGGAGTCGACGCGCGCCTTGATCGCCGGAATCCCCAGGTCCGGAAATCCGCACCACTCCTGGCTGCCGACGATAATCTTTTCTTCGAGATCGGACATATCAACGCTCCATCAGAATTGAAGCCTGCAATCACTGATCACTCGAGTCCGCCTCCGGATCAAACTGGTTTTTCATTGACCACAGCGGCTGGACAAAGAATACCTGTCAGGTCCCTGCGGGGCCAGTATGTAGCATAATTGCCTCTTCAGCCGTCACAAGTTTGACCGGGCGGCGCCAAATCTCGACAATGTGCTCTGCCGTCAGACCGATCTCATCGACCCGCGAAGAAAAGCAATAATTCAGGAACCATCAATGAGTACGCCGTCCACCATTTATGAGTTAGTGCAGGCCGGAGACGACGGCAGCACCTCGATTTCAGGGATCGATCGATCCAACCTAAGTTACGCCGAGCTGCGCGATCTTGTGAGGAAGACCGCCGGGACGCTGAACGGTCTCGGTGTCGGCCGTAACGACCGCGTGGCGATCGTCTTGCCGAACGGCCCCGAGATGGCGACGGCGTTCGTTGCCATTGCGGCCTGCGCGACAACGGCGCCCCTTAACCCGGCTTACACGCAGGAAGAGTACGATTTCTACCTGTCCGACCTGAATGCCAGGGCATTATTGGTTGAAAAAGGCAGTGACTCTCCGGCGGTGAAAGCCGCACGAGCTCATAACATTCAGTTGCTGGAACTCGAGACGCAGGCAGATTTGCCTGCCGGCTCGTTCACCATTCATGCTGATGGGAGTGGCGAGCATGCGAAGAGTGAAAATCCTGGCATGGCCAGCCCGGACGATATCGCGTTGGTTCTGCACACCTCCGGTACGACTTCACGGCCGAAAATCGTGCCACTCAGTCACAGGAATGTATGTGCGTCGGCTGCAAACATTCGGAACACATTGCGGCTGGAGAAAGATGATGTGTGCCTCAATGTCATGCCGCTGTTTCACATTCACGGCCTGATGGCTGCCGTATTGGCAACGCTGGGAACGGGTGCGAGCGTCTGTTGTTCGCCAGGCTTCGACGCACTCAGATTTTACTCGTGGCTGGATCAGGCGAGCCCGACCTGGTACACCGCTGTTCCAACAATGCATCAGACGATCCTGACCAGGGCGAAGCGCAACCAGGAGATCATCGATGGTGCCAGGCTCCGTTTGATTCGGTCGGCATCGTCGTCCCTGCCACAACAGGTGTTGCACGAGCTTGAGAGGACCTTCGAAGCGCCAGTGGTGGAAGCTTATGCAATGACAGAAGCATCACACCAGATGACCTGCAATCAGTTACCGCCGGGAATTCGTAAGCCCGGCACAGTCGGCTGTGCCGCTGGCCCCGAGGTGGCAATCATGGATGAGTCCGAAGCTGATCTGCTGCAAAAGGGAGAGACCGGAGAAATTGTGATCCGGGGCGAAAATGTCACACTCGGTTATGAGAATAATCCTGTCGCCAACAAAGAGAATTTCGTCAGTGGCTGGTTCAGGACCGGCGACCAGGGCGTCATGGATGAGGACGGCTACGTGACAATCACGGGCCGACTCAAAGAGATCATCAATCGTGGCGGTGAAAAAATTTCGCCACGCGAAGTTGACGATATCCTGATGGATCACCCGGCTGTGCAACAGGTCGTGACCTTCGCAATGCCGCACAAGTCGCTCGGCGAGGAAGTTGCCGCGGCAGTCGTGTTGAGAGAGGGCGAATCGGCAGATGAAGCGGCGATACGATCGTTCGCATCAGAGCGTCTTGCCACATTCAAGGTGCCACGCAAAGTTTTGGTACTGGACGAGATTCCAAAGGGAGCAACCGGTAAATTACAACGCATCGGTCTGGCCGAAAAACTGGGCCTGGTCTGATGCGTATTTGTATTTACGGTGCCGGCGCGATTGGTGCTTGGCTCGGTGTGCAGCTTTCGCTCGCCGGTAAGAATGTGACATTGATCGCACGTGGCGCGCACCTGGAGGCCATGCAAAAGAACGGCGTCAAATTACTGATTGACGGGGAGGAGCGAGTCGCTCATCCACAATGCCTGGAAGACCCCGCCGATGCCGGGCCGCAGGACTACGTCATCATAACGTTGAAGGCACATTCGTTGCCCGGCATTGCCGACAAGATCCAGCCATTGCTCGGACCTGACACCGCTGTAGTGACAGGCGTGAACGGCATTCCGTGGTGGTATTTCTACAAGCTCGGCGGGCCGTATGAAAACCATCGACTCGAAAGTGTCGACCCCGGCGGCAAGTTTTGGGACGCGGTCGGCCCGGAGCGCGCGATCGGCTTTGTCGTCTATCCGGCAGCCGAGATTGCGGAACCAGGGGTCATTCGTCACATTGAGGGTGACCGCTACACGATGGGCGAACCGGACGGGCAATCTTCCGAACGCACAGACAGGCTTTGCGCCGCCATGCAGGAAGCCGGCTTCAAGTCCCGGGTTCGTGACAACATTCGCGACGATATCTGGATCAAACTTTGGGGAAACCTGTGTTTCAACCCGATCAGCGCATTGACGCACGCCACGCTCGATAAAGTCGCCGGCGAGGAAGGCACCGGCGGCGTTTGCAGGCTCATGATGCTCGAGGCTCAGCAGATCGGTGAGAAACTCGGCGCGAGTTTTCGCGTTGACGTCGATCGACGCCTGGCAGGCGGTGCCGCCGTTGGCGCACACAAGACCTCGATGTTGCAGGACCTGGAACTTGGCAGACCTATGGAGATCGACGCGCTGGTCACTGTCGTGCAGGAACTGGGACGGCTGGTCGAGGTGCCAACTCCAACGATCGACATTGTCCTCGCACTCATTCAACAGCGAGCACGCATCGCCGGCACTTATTAAGGAGTAACAATGAGCGAGCAGACGTCAGACGGTACCAGCCCAGGAAAATTCGATTCCCTCGAGCTGCCATCCTTGAGGCCTGGCAACCTTGTTCGTGAGTTCGGTCCCGGCATGATGCTGATGATGACCGGCATTGGCACGAGCCATCTTGTCACGGCACCAGTGGCCGGCGGGAGATACGGCTACGCATTACTCTGGTGTTTGCCGATTGCCTATATCTTCAAGTACTACGGCTTTGAAATGGCGATTCGATTCACGCATGCAACAGGCCGCAGCATGCTGGACGCTTATGCCACCGCCTGGAAGAAGATTCCCGTTTGGTACGTGCTCATCACCACAATTATACAGTCGGCCGTCGGCCAGGCAGGCCGACTTATCGCTGCAGCCGCCGTCGTGTTCTATTTTTTCCGCCTGTACCTGGACGTGGACATACCCTGGGTCGACGACGATAAGGAACTGGCGGTTTATGCCTTTCTGCTCGGCATCATGTCTGTCGTTATTATTTTGCAGGGCCGCTACGCAGTGGTCGAACTCGCGACCAAGATTGCGGCGGGAATTCTCATCGTATGCACGTTTGCCGTTTTTGTGGTGGAACCGGCACCAATCGCCGAGTTCGTACATTTTTTCCAGCTGGAAACGCCCGAAGGATCGTGGCTGATCATCGCATCATTCCTCGGCCTGTTGCCGACGGGGATTGACGTTTCGTTGCAGGCGTCGGAATGGGGCAAGGCCAAGAAAGTTGGCATGGGCCTGCTGCGCAACGAGATGGAAGCAGAAGGCCTCGCCACCAGGTTCGATGCTTTCGAGAGTCGGAAAGAAGATCTCGCGGTCGACGTCTCGAAACTGCCGGAACACGCACAGGAATATTGCCGTCGCTGGTTCAAAATTGGATTGCTCGATTTTCGGGCCGGCCACATCATTTCGTTCATTCTCGCGACGATATTCCTGGTGCTGGCCGCAGTGTGGCTTTACCCCAGTGACGTGAGCGGTAATGCGGTCATGGGAGAAATTGCCAGGATATTTACCGAAAGCGTCGGCCCGAGCCTGATGCTGGTGTTTCTTGTTGGTGCGTTGGCAGCAACCTACTCTACCGCGCTTAATTACTTCGATGGCTGGCCACGTGTTGTGGGCGCTTGCTGCAGAAACCTGTTCAGGAAGACAGCGGCATTGCCACGGAAGGCATCCGTGGATTTCGATCCACGCTCTCGCTGGACGTGGTACTCGGAGTACAACATCTACCGCATCAGCATGTTCTTTTCGCTGATCGCCTCGGTGGCTATCATCGCCGGAGTTCCACGACCTGTATATCTTGTGTTGGTCGCCTCGGCGCTTGCCTATTTTGTCGCGCCAGTCATTTTCTTCCTGAATCTTTATTACTGCCGAACCGTAATTCCGAAAGACGATAAACTTTTCTATCCATCGACCTTCGCCACATGGTTTAGCTGGATCAGCCTGTTCGTGTTTACGGGCATGTCTGCAATTTTGATACTGCAGCGTTTGTTCGGGATTTCAGTGTTCTGACGTTAGTGCGGTCCGCTCCGGGAGGGCATCTGCAATCGATCTCAGCCGACTAACCTGGCTGCTTAATCCTGCGCCTGAACGGGCGTTCCAACCTCAAGCCGCTCCATAAACTTCTCGGCGTTGATCATGACGTCATCCTGACCAACCTGATCGAACGGGTTCTCAAGGTGTTCCTGAATCCTGTCGAGGCTTACGAGCACCAGGGCAAACAACACAGGCATCACGTAAGTAAGGCCAACGGAGTAGTCAGTTGAAATGTGGGCAAAATACGGACCGTACAGGGGTGGCAGAATCGTGATAAAGAAATCACTAAACGCTCGCAAGGTGCGTGGTGTGCGGTATTGATAGACGTGCTTAACCTGCTCGAAGGCAAGCAACATTTTCGAAAGATACTGGTTGCACCGGGACACCTCACCCGAGGCGAGGCCCGACTGTCGCAGGTCTTCCCTGATGAATCGCGATATGTTTGAGAAACCCACATACACCTGCTCTTCACGATCGAGCATTGCGGCGCGTGGTGCGTGAAACATTTCCCGACTTGAGCGCAGCAGGTCACCAAGCAACGAGCGGCATTTCTTCTGTTTGACT
>Ga0255052_10001916_pt1 | contig 15257 bp, 14 predicted proteins | sample JV7_2_21_MG_FD_188632 | JGI IMG/M metagenome (GOLD analysis project Ga0255052, IMG submission 188632) | Seawater microbial communities from Jervis Inlet, British Columbia, Canada - JV7_2_21 | ecosystem: Environmental > Aquatic > Marine > Inlet | place: Canada: British Columbia | collected...
ATCATGTCTTGAGATCCCTGAGTACTGGCTCTGATAGTGACATCAATCTCGTTTGCTCCAATCTCGGTGAATTCTTGGAGATACTTGTGAGCTCGGTCCGCCCACTTTGAAGACTCCCTCATGAGATCTATCTCTTCAGGTTCCTTGATGACTCTCATGTCCATGACGATGTCAGGTAATAGTGTGAACTTCAACCCAGTAGTTTCTTCGAGACTGGGTCCTTTGTAACCCCAATATCCAGGAGCCCCTGGCGCTTCTGAAGCTACTTTGCCCGGGCTCGCCTTGATCTCCATCATTAGAATACGCTGGAAATGCTTCATTGGATGGGTTTCATCAGGATATTCAAAATAAGAAAATACTTCTGAAACAAAGGGAACCTGATGTCTGACATGGTCAATCTCTAGTGAAGGTACAAAGAAGCTCACCTCTCCCTTATGGAGGATGAGAATAATTGGTCGTTCAGTTGGAATGAATGAGAGGCCAGTTAAGTAGAAGATGTTCTTCGAGTTGAACAAGAGAAAGGTCTCTATGTCTTGTTCATATAATCGATTCTGGAGTTTCTCGATTCTCTTCTTATGGTGTTCAGGTGTGAGATATGTTCTTCCCATCGCATCCATGACTCCTGACATTTCATACTCTTTTGCAGAGCAATAAAGCTTGCTAGCAACTAGAGTATCAATTGGTGTTAACTGGTACAACCTAGTAATGAGGGGAAAAGAAAATGAGTAGAGTGTTACAATTTCTTGGTCTAGATACGTTCCAACATAATTCATATTCTCGAACTAATTCATTTCAATAGAAGGTTTCAGTTGTGGAAAAGGATGTCATAATATACAATTTCTGTCCTTGTTTCAAAGACTTCGAGGGCGAGCTCATATGCCTAAATGACGATAGTCTTTGCGATATCGAGCACTCGATTTTCGCAGCTAATATTCTCAATCAGGATGCTACTCTTGAATTAGTGAAGCAGTTTGAAATGAATGATGGTAAGACTTGTTATTCATCAATCTATTCGTATGATGACCACATTTACTGTTCTTCTCAAGGAGATAAGATTCGGATTCACAACGAGGATATTACGACAGAAATGTTGCAACAGTCCATAAAGCTCTATACTCTGGGACCTGCTGAAATAACAATTGACTGTGCTTCCTGTATATATGGAATCCTTCTCGCTCTTGTTCTATCTCAAGATCAAGCCTCTATCAAGCGATATCTGGACGAGTTCTCTCGAAAGGTAGCAATGAATTTCACAGAAATGGGGCTTGATGAAATTGATGAGTCCATTCCATATTTTGAAACAGTACAAGCGTATCTTGTGAAATTGTTAGAAGACCAGTACTATTGGCAAGACATTCATGAAAAACTGCTGACAAAAGAAGAACCTGAACCTCTTATAGAGCTCGTCAGCATGATGGAGTTATTGGATCGATATCAATTCCAATTCTATAGCCAGGTGTTGAATATTAGAAGTATGCATAACTCGAGGATTCTTGTTAGAATGCTATCACACATTTTACGAACATCCAAAAACATCCTCGATTTGAATGAAGAAATTCACTCACTGGTTTCCTCAGATACAATTGGGGGTTCTCAAGAGGATTCAGTTCTCGTCTCAAAGATTGAAGACTATATGGAGAAAAGCAGGACATTGGATCATTTCTTTGGTAATATCTCTGACATTATGAAGAGTACTCCCTGACCTTGATACTTAGTTCTTCGGTTCAACTCGTTGGTATAGAAGTGAGATGAATATCAGCAACAATACTGAAACACCTAATATTCCCAAGTACAATGAAGACATCCCAAGATGAAATAGAGGTTCATAGAGTGTTGGAATGAGCGCGGCTCCAAAGAATGTTGCTGAAGTTACAACACCAGCAAGGACACCTCTTCGTTCAGGGGAGATAACTTGGCTGTATGTAATCATTAGGGGAAACAACACTCCACCAGCCCAGCCCATCAAAGCAAGAGAAAGAGCAACCAAAGGTATCGAGCTTAGTATTGTGATATCTCCAATCAGAATGAACAAAGAGAGAGATGCAAAAAGAGGTATAATACTAATGACAATCGAGAATCCGTAACCTCTTCTTCTGATAATACCACCTAAAGAGGTCCCTGCAATAGCTCCTAATATTCCCGCTACCAACAGCATGATTCCTGTCGTAGATTCACTCGCTGAACCTGTCAATCCACGTGAGGTCCAAATTAATGTCCCGAGATATACCATCGCAATGAGAAAAGACGTGACCACCATGAGTAAGACTACAGGTTTCCTAAGCTCAATTCTCAGATTGTTGATGAGCACTCGAATACCAGTTTCTCCATGAATAGTGGTAGATGGGCGATTTGCAATCGAGATTCCAATCAAACCTAGGAAAACTATCGAGAGGATAACTAGATAGTATAATTGCCAGCCCAGAATCGCCATCTGTCCAGCAATGAAAGGTCCTAGTCCCACACCAAGGCCAGCTAATCCAGATGCGATCCCCATCCTCTTTGGAATATCTTCCGGAGCTGCACAATCGGATAACAAAGCTAGGAGAACTGGATTCGCAAATCCAAAGCCAACTCCAGTTACCAGATGCCCCAGAGCAAACATCTCAATTGATGATGAGAATGATATCAAGAAGAGACCTGCAAGAAATCCTACCAGACCACCAGCAATAATGGGCACTCTTCCATAGCTATCAGACAATGCTCCTGAGAAGAGCTGAATTGTTGCGAATGGAAACATGAATGAAGGAATCGCAATCAAGACGGTAGTGGGATCAACCACAAAATCTGCAGCCACGGGACCGAGAAGTGTAAGTACTGCATTCCCTACCAACGGGCCAATTCCAAACAAGATATACGAAACAATCTCAATGAATCTGAAATTACTCGGCTCATCACATGGACTTTCAATTGGCTCTACGATATGCTCACTCATTATCAAGCTACCAATGCGTATAACATTGTTAGCCATTGTTTAATCCTTTGATTTAGAAGGATGGTCAACTCTAATGGGAACTGAGGTATTTATGAGTCAGCCTCATGAATATACTCCACTGGATATATGTGGCGACAGGTTTCTTCAGAAAAGAAACTTTACTTAGTAGAACAGACGAATCTTCACTTCAGCTCGTTTATTTGCGGGCATTTCTTTGGCTTTCCTGACTTCAGGCTTCTCTAGTGCTTTGTCCATAGTGAGCTTCAGCTCATCTTTAGTTACGTTTAGTTTGATATTGTCACTCACTGATGCGATAGTTTTAGCTGGAACGATGATATCTATATCGGCCTTAATACCAAAGGACTCAAGGGTCTCTTCGATAAATCCTCCTCCAACTGTCAAAGAAGCCGTACCATCAATGTCAAAATCTACGTCTACTGCTCGACCGACTTTAACTTCGTCTTGATCTAAGATGTCCATCTTTGTCAGGTCAGACCATCGAATCTCGCCTGGTTGAATTGCACCCTCATCCAGAGTTGTCTTCAGGCTGTTCACATTGGTGTTCAAATGAACTTCATCACCTATCATTTGAATGATAGACGCATCCAACACAGGATCCTTGTCTGGCTTAATCTTTGCAGATTCAAGGAACTCCTCCCATTTTGAACCAGCAAGTATGAACTGAGAGAGCTTGAGTTTTCCATCAAAGGTGAAAGTCAAGTCATTGATACGACCAACTTTTGCACCACTGGAATCAACTACATCACAATCTCTCAATTGCTTGCAGTTCATTGGTTTCTTTACATCCACGTGTATCACACCAACTTTGTTGAGGTTCAGTGGTCAATTAAACTCTTCGTATGGCACTGATTCTAGGTTTCTTGGATTCGCACTATGTCATGCTGGTTTTTCGTTTTCTTTCACTTTCTTCTTTCCGAAATCAGCCTCCAAAGCTCTAATCATGCTGATAGGGCGACTGTACATGGACCTGAAATATTGGGTATAGGTCATCTCGAGTGTTTCATCGAATTTGTGAGTATCTTCAGCCGTCATGCAATATCACAAAACCAACCTCAAGCTCTTGGTCGTTAAATGTTCTATCATTGAAAGGGATAACAATAAACATAGGTATGGCACGAAATTCTGTACACATATTCAGAATCGAGTGACTAACCCTGACTGAAGCAACGATTGAACAAATGGGAATCCAAAGATATCTTAACTCTCTGAAGGAGCTACAACGTAATGTAACTCCTGAGGACTGGTTAAAGATTGGGTGGGACTTCCTCGAAACAATGGGCGTAGGAGAGCTCTATGGTTGCGATCTCGACATCATTCACGTTCTAGACCGAATCCCACCAGGATCAGATTTCATTGACGTGCAGACATTCCTTCAGCATGCTGTCGTTGAAACCCTACTTGAAACACTTGATAATGGGAGCTCAACGATTCTTCTTGATATTGACAAGATGGACGGAACACCCGCCGCAGTGCTCATTCAAAAAATTCTTGATGCACGAGAAAAAGAAATGAAAGATATCTCTATCCCGGTTGTGGGAACTGAGCTCATCATCTATGACATCCAAATGAGAGAGATTGGAACTGAAATAATTCCTGCCTCCGGAGAATCTGTGTTATTGAGAGAACTGTGGCTTACAGCTACAGGACATGATATACTCTCGAAATCTGATTTTGGACTTCGTACAACTATGAAGGGGTTTGAGCAGATCCAAATCGAATTCAAGAAGGCGGGAATAAAGTATCAATTGAGAAGTGAAGCGGATGATACAATCGTAAAGCCAGCCAAAGTGTCTGAAGCAATGGCCTCTTTGATACTCTCAAAAGTCATGGTTAAATAGAAAAAGGAGAAATACACGGGCTCTCAATAATGAGTGCCCGTATAGATTTTGATTGGTTTTTGTTAGCTAATATCTGCGACGTCTGTCGCGGCCGCCACCACCGTAGCCACCGCCACCACCACCACGGTCTCTTCCACCGCCGCCATATCCACCGCTGCCTCCGTAGCCTCCGCCACCTCGGCCTCCGCCACCTCCGTAACCACCACCGCCACCGCCTCGGCGACGATCATCTTCGTGCTCTTCAGCGCTCATATCAACTTCTTCGTTGACCTCTTCGATAGCCTCCTCATGCTCGGATAGTTCTCCGAACTTTCCGATGTTGAGTCGTAGGTTACCGCGGAATAATCCGGTGTAGCCGTTCTTCAATTGGTAGGTGGTTCCAGGTTTCATCTCATCGATGCTGGCGTCCCATAAGGGTATTTGAACACAACCAGTTGAATCGCCAACAGTTGCGTCAGCGACACGGTGAGTTGCCCCATCGCTGCGGGACGTGACCTCACGCTCTTCTCCAATAGCAACCACTTTGAAAGCGATTGTAACATTCTTCATTCTTGGCTTTAATTCAGCCACTGTAGCCTCAATAGGCTCACGTTCTTGATATCCCATCGTATATTCTCTCGCTTGTGATAGCAGGACAATAAAAACCGGGTGTTCTTCAATGTGTATGTGTGCGAATTCTCGTTGACCCCGCCAGACCACGTCTCGAAGGCCTCTTGCTTGTATCTGCCTGCACTCTCTCGCTTCGGACCTTCCCTTATGAACTTGTGTACAGTAACTTCTTCTTTTTAAAAAGTCCTGACCTTAGCAGTGTTTTCATTGAATTGTATGACTAACATCTATTAGTTAACTAACAGCCGTTAGCTACAAGTGGGTTGCGATGTAATGTCAAGAGAAGTTGCTACAAAGAAACAAATTCTACAGTCTGCATACAGACTTTTTGTTGAGAGAGGCTATAGAGGAAGTTCTATGCGGGGTATCGCCGAGAACGCAAAAATCAAGGCGGCATCAATTTACAATCATTTTGATAATAAAGAGCAAATATTCGCAGAAGTCTTCAAAGAAAAACACCCAATGTTCAGACTTCTCTCGATATTGGATACTGCCAGGGGGGAAAATGCAGAAGAACTGCTAACCGACGCAGTAGACAGGCTAAACACAGAACTCAGGAGTGAACCTGAATTACTCAACCTCTTCTTTGTTGAATTCGTCGAGATGGGGGGAAAGCATATTCCGGCAGCTATCGAAGCAAACTTTCCTCATGATTCAACATTCATGCGTAAGATCTTTGGGATGAAATCTGAATTAAGGGACATTCGAGAACCAGTGCTTGTACGGTCCCTGATAGGGACTGTATTCGCAAATATCATGTTCAATTGGTTCATTGGTGATAGTAAACCAAAAAGGTGGGGGTCTCATGTCGAAATGACTGACGTCCTTCTAAGAGGAATTCTCAGAGTATAATAAACCGAGCTTATGCTCAATTTACAAAATCATAAATTGTCAGCTGAAGTCTACGAGGAGTGACACTCTAGAGGAGGTGAGAAGTATTGAAGTTTCTAATTGAATGGCACCTCAAACCAAAGTATCGAAAGGAAGCAGCCAAGGCTATTGAGAAATTCAAACAGCCTAAGGAATTGAAGACAGTGTTTGCTGCTCACAACTGTGTTGCTTCAAATAGAGGAATTGCAGTTGTTGAGGCAGAAGATGCAAAAGTCATCCAGAAAACATTCAATCCTATGTTGGATTACGCTGATTTCACGGTCACACCGGTACTGCCACTATTTCCAGAGTGAAATTGGAATAAATGAAAAAGAGGAAAAGGGTCATAGAGACCCTCAGTCCTCATATTACAGAAATCATTCAAATTTAAGGATCAATTTCTTCGTAAACTGGGACCTTGAATTAGACGAAGTATCTGTTCAGATGACAGCGTTGTATATTCCGAATTCGGAAACAACACATTGTCATGCCTGTCTTCAATAATATCTGCGAAGAACTTCGTGTACCATCTAATTTCTTCCTTACTTTGTTGTCTGATCGCTTTTCGTCTCCTTTTCCGGGATATACTTCCTGACATTCTTGTTATTACCTCCTTTGAGGACAAGACATCCAGGGCAGCTGTCCGCGTATAGCTACAGTCCGCAAACCTAGTCTCCTCCCCCGAGAAGACAGCAGAGAAAAGAGGCAGAAATCACGAGGAAGAAGACATAGAATTAGTTCCCACTAATAAGTAGGAAACACATCTGAAGTGTCATTAATCCTCGCATTGTAATCCACGCTATCAGAAAGTTAGGATATAAGTATTGACTTCTCAGTATCGTGGATTATCAATTATGTTTCTTAGTAGGTGTTAGACCACCATACGCAATATAGTCGATTGATGGTTTTTTTGAATCACCAATCTCTGCCTTGCATCTATCTCTAAACCGTTTCTCAAATGTGGAATATTCCTCTGACCAGATCTTGGATTCTGGGTCTGAAATAAAACTGATTGTAAATGTGACAGGTCTACCCTTCCTTCTCTTTTGCTGTTTGTCATCAAGCGCTTTTGCACGTTCAAGTATTAGATTGGATATGACTTGAAGATGAGCTGATGCCGATTCAAGGAAAGCTCTCTTTTTCCTCACATTTATAGTGCCTTCTCCTTCAACGATGATCTCTTCCGAATATGCAGTATTGATACTGTAGTACTTGACAGATCTACCTATGCTTTGTACTCGAACGTTCAGAACTCCTTCCTTTACAAAACGCATCAGATGATGAGATAGTGTGCTTCGATTGATATCTACAGTCTGCAGGAGCTCCAGAGCAGTAATCTCCTTGTTACACAGCACTTCGATATAGATACGGGCTCTTACTGGATCAGAGAGTAATTCAGGTAGTGTCAAATCAATCACCTGCATGATTTGCTTCTGGAAGAAACCTTATAAGTCCGACGACATCCATATATTTCGATGTTATCGAAATGTGTTGATAATATCGGAGTTTAGAACATGACTGAACCAGACACAAAGAAAATCGATTCTCTACTTCAACAGATGGTTGAGGATGACAAGTTCTCGGGCACTGTGCTTGTTCACAAAAAAGGAGAGGTAATCTTTGAGAAGGCTTATGGACTGGCTTGCAAGCGATTCAGTGTGCCAAACACAATTGAGACCAAGTACAATATAGGGTCTTTAAACAAGCTAATTACAAAGATTGCAATCTTGCAACTCCTCCAGAGAGGTCTTTTGGATCTCGACGATTACGTTGGGAAATATCTACCAGACTATCCGAAGGACATTGCATCCAAAGTTAAGGTTAGGCATCTATTATCATTCAAATCAGGTTTGGGTGACTACTTCAATGAAAAATTTCCGAAAGTGATTGGACAACTGAGAAAGCTGGATGATTTTGTGGAGCTGTTTATCGATGACCCATTATTATTCGAGCCTGGCGAGAAGATGCATTACAGTAACGCAGGTTATGTCGTGTTGGGAAAGATAATCGAAGCGATATCTGGAATGGATTACTATGAATACGTACGAGAAAAAATCTACAAACCTGCAAGTATGAACGATTCAGATCATTTTGAATTAGATTTTCCCACTCCAAATCTGGCAACTGGATACACTCTGAATCAACAATGCAATCCAGACGGAACGGGGCAACTTCAATTCCGGAGAAATAACTTCTATCTAATAGGAACGAAAGGAAGTTCAGCAGGAGGAGGGTATTCCACAGTCAGAGATATGATGAGGTTCGATCAAGCCATCGATAAAGAAGTACTACTTGATGCAAAACACTCCAAGATGGTTATGCGACCCATAGATGCAGATCCGCAGTCAAAGTCCAAGAGTGCAATTCTTGCAGGTGGTGCTCCAGGTCTGACAGCACTCTATTTCAAATTCTTTGAGGTAGGGTATACTGTGTTCATCTTTTCAAACTACGACCCGGACGATGTTGAACCACTCGTGCAACCTATTCGAAGTATATTCTTACCTGATGAGGAAACAGGAAAGATTGTCACCATGAGAGAGCATAGAGAATAATCATTTCAAACCGAGAAGTTCAACCTCAAATATCAAAGTGGAATTTGCAGGAATTAAACCGTTTCCAACATCACGAGAACCATAAGCAAGTTCAGGAGGAATGGTCAATTTCCTCTTACCACCAATCTTCATAGTGAGAACTCCTTCGTCCCAACCCTGAATTACCTGACCTGCTCCTATCTTGAACTCGAAAGGTTGACCCCTGTCCACCGAGCTGTCAAACTTCTTCCCGTCTGTCAGCCAACCTGTGTAATGAACAACAACAGTCTGGCCTTTTGAAGGAGAGTCTCCAGTTCCAGCAACAATATCTTCAATCTTTAATTCTGCCATGGGTTCGCTCACCGTTGCTCTGTTATTAATCTAATTCCAAAAACAAGTTTACCAATGATAGAAAGGTTGAATCCCTTTTTGAAAGGCATAAGATGAAACGACTCTTTCAATGTTTGATCAGATTTCACGCATCATGGATGGTGAGCTTGTACAGAGCGTGGTGAACTCAATTGATTGTTTCATATCATCAGGTACTTCATCCCGTGTAACAACAACAAATCCACGTTTCTTGAAGAATTCTTCAGCTGTATCAGTTAGTAGGAAAAGACGAGTGATGTCCTTTTCTTTCGCCGCTTCAATGATGCTGTCGACTAACCTGCTACCTAATCCGGTTCCTTGATAATCCGGATGCACCGCAAGAGATCGAAGCAGAGCGGAATCCTCATAGATTTCCAACCCTACTGAACCGACGAGAAGTTCTGGTCCATGTTCTGCTTCAGGATGTCTAATGACCAAGAAGTTCTCCATGTGAAGTCCAATCTCATCTGGAGGAAGGTCTGTTTTCCGAAGTAGGACCTCTACTGCATTGTAATCGCTCTTCTTAGCAGCTTCAATCCTAAGTTCACTTCTCATATCTAGAATTATAGTTGCTTTTGGTTATAATAAACTTGGAATACGCGAAGTCAATCAGACTTGACCATACCTTTTCTTATAGACGTGTGAGAGCATTCTCAGGGATGTGACGAGTCTTGCCAAGTATTAGACCTATGAAAGCTGATGACTGGGATCAGTTTCACAAGATGTCATTAACTCTCGACGAAAAAGAATAGAAGAAGAGCCATGAGCTCCTCTCAAATCTACTAGGTTCCCTTTTTCTTGAGTACCACAATGAACACTATGACAACCACCAAAGCTCCTCCAGCTCCAATCACCAGGATCATTGTCGTTGGAAGACCTGTATCAGTAGGCGCATTGACAACAACTGTGACATCTAGGACAGTGGAATGTTCATGAGGGTCAAGTGCGGTGATTTGTATTATGTATGCTCCAACGGTCAAGTCAGTTATGCTGGTCAACATCCCAGAAGAACTAATGGCAAAGGATACAGTGTTGTTTACCGTCCATTGTACTCCCGAAGGATCACTTGAACTGTACAGAGCGGATACCGAATCACCAAAAGTGATGGTGACTTGACTCGGTCCAACAATTTCTGTTGGAGGAGTAAGATCTTCAACGTCTGCTGTTGAGGAATTCCCCAGGTAGTGACCTGATATGTGGTAAACCTTTACAACAATTGTGTGTAGTCCATGTGAGAGTCCGTCCGCGAGATACTCTATGTTTCCACCATCCCAGGAAAAGACTGACTCAATTCCGTCATCAACAAGCACCCCATAATGTGAAGGATTCAAAGCAGAGGCCTCCCAAACAAGAACATTTCCTGTTTCCAATATCTCGAATTCTATCGATGCGGGTTTGACAAGATCCAGACTCTTAGATGGGAAGAGGTCCTGGTTCTCAACACCAGTACCATTGGTGATATCATAGACTCCAACCCCATTGTAGTCACTCCACCAGTTGCCAATGCTTTCATTGTTATGCCAGTACGTTTCAACCTCCGCAGAAAGCTCGATTGCATTTACAGTGTTCCAACCTATGTCATTTTCATACATGTAGCAATAGCCAATATAGCTGGCAAAGACCCCGACATCATTGTCATAGACTATGTTTCTTGTCAAGTTGGTACCAATGGTCATAAGTTCGATTCCACGTTTATTATCAAAAACTGTGTTTTCATGAATGACGTTGTCATAGCACTCTGAAACACCAATCCCTGAATTGTTGTTGCTCCAGATTGTGTTCCCAATGACTGTTGTACCATCTCCTTCAGACCATACACCATATTCTGTGTTATTCCAAATTGTGTTATCTTCTATCCACCAGTTTCCCGCATAGTTGTGAATCCCAGCCACATTGAAGGTGTATGGAATGAGATTCCATCCATTCCCATATATTTGATTTTCAAAGACTGTAATATCGATAGAAGATGATCCATATACTCCATAATGTGTGTTGTTGAATATCTCATTATTGTTTATTTCAACTCCCACCGCAGATTCCAATGATATACCTGACGGGGTGTTATTCCAAATCATGTTCTCTGAAATAATCCAGTCATGGGTTTGCGATCCCAGATAGACACCACACAGAGAATTCGGTAAGATAGGCCACCAACCATTACCATGGATATTGTTCTGACTGATTGTCCCATTATCAGAGGAAACTGCATCGATACCATGGTCAGCGTTATCGTAGATCTCATTGTCAAATATGTAGACCCAATCTGAACTTGTCAGGAAGATTCCATTCTGGGCATTGCTGTAGATCTCATTCTCAACAATTGTAGCATTATGTCCGAAATCAAGGTAAATCCCACACTCAGGACCCGTGAAGAACCAGTTTTCATAGATTACATTGTTCTCAATGGTACAATTATTTGACACTATTACTTTGATTCCACTATCTGAACAAGAATACACTTCATTTCCTGTAATTAGTGCGAAGTGCGATTCGTATAGGTTGATACCAGACCCTCCGATACTATCGTGAAGAACATTATTCGTAATCACAGTATTATTGGCATTATTCAATCTGATAGAATGAGAGTTTGTTGATATATCGCATTCATTCACATACCCATTGTTGCTATTTGTAAGAAAGATGCCTGAACTGGGAGAATCTCGAATGGTACAGTTGTCGATGATTGCGTTGTGTGACCAGGACAACCAAATCCCAACGGATACGCCTTCAAAGATTGAATCAACGATTGATGCATGTGTGACATTAGTAAAGCTCACTCCGTTTCCACTAGATGGTGATGTATTGTAAGAGAAGTAACAGTCCCTGATTTCGAAGTATACTGATACGTTGACTAGTGTTATACAAGAACCATCAATCGAGAAATTGTAGCCCTCAATGATGTAGGGAGTCAATACGGAACCATCGCCTTCCCATAACTCATTTCCAGCAAGGGTATGAAACGCATCATCACCAACGAGATTGATTACTCCGTGATCAACGTATGAAAGAGTCATGGTCCTTGAAGGGGATTCCAAGACCTCAGAAGTTACACTCTCTATCTGAACTGGTGAAATCAGTCCAGTCAGAAGAAGTGGAGTTACAACTAGAAATACAAACAATATCGTTTTTTTAGCGCGCATCATTCCGTTTCCTCTTTGATTTGTGAATTAGCTAGTCATTTGTACTGTGTGTGTCTTGATATTAGTTCTGGATAGCCTCAAATGTAGCAAAAGCATCATATAATAATTAAAACATTACGAATTATCCCTCTTTTCAAGGTGGATAATAATGACCAAAGTTGTAGTGATCTCAACAAAGGACAGAATCTATGGGGTGAACAAATCCTTCGAACTTCTCGGAATCAACCCGGTGCAAGGAAAGAAGGTTGTACTCAAACCAAACTTCAATACTGCAGATCCAGCTCCAGCATCAACTCACATGGATACATTAAGACAAATTCTGGTCAAGATTCAGGAGATGGGTGCTAAATCAGTCACTGTCGCAGAGAGATGTGGACCAGCGAATACTGAGGAGGCTTTCAAAAAGAAGGGTCTCTATGAACTTGCCAAAGAGTTCGGTTTTGACATTGTGAATCTCTCAACTAATCCAGAAGAAGAATGGGTTCTGAAGAATCTAGAGGGCAGTCACTGGAAGGAGGGTTTTCTTTTCGCCAAGGTCTATGATGAAGCGGAGGTAGTGATTGAGACCTGTTGTCTGAAGACCCACCAGTACGGAGGTCACTTCACCCTATCTTTGAAGAACGCCACAGCACTTGTTCCACGAGATGGGTATACATACATGAAGGAGCTACACAGCTCACCTCACCAGAGAAAGATGATTGCTGAGATCAATGCAGCCTACAAGTGGGACCTTGTCATCATGGACGGGATAGTCGCTTTTGTTGATGGTGGCCCAATGGAAGGCACTCGCAAAGAAGCAAATGTGTTTGTTGCAGGAACTGACAAGATTGCAATCGATGCTGTTGGTGTTGCTCTACTGCGAATGCTAGGAACCACCCAGAATGTTTCGAATGGACCAATCTTTGAACAAGAGCAAATAGCTCGTGCTGTGGAGCTGGGAATAGGAATCTCCTCATTAGATGAGATTGAGTTCTTGACAGACACCACAAAGAGCGAGAAGCTGGTTGGGCAGATAGAAGCTGAATTTACAACATGATCTAGAGTTGTATTGTTCTAGTTTCACCAAGTGTTTGAGGATCTTCATCTTCATATCTTCCCTTCGCATCTCGAATTGTAACTGTCCCATCTTCCTTGAGCTCCTCTACCCAACTCCCTTCATGAACACCCCATATTCCGACATCAGTGTTCTCACGGGCATATTTCAATTTGAGACTTGCCCAGGTATCCAACTCTTCTGGTTTTGAAACCTTTGAGGGTGCTGACTTTTTAGAGCCTATCCAATCATATCTCACAACACTGCTATACGGATCTCCACTTAGCCTATCAGTCGTCTGGTCCATGGTTGTCCCTTCCCATCGAAATACAGCAACTACCGATAACCAGTCTCCTATTTCTTGAAGTCTGATTTCACCCGCAGGTGATCCATCAGGTCTGTAGCTGCCATGGGACGTGTATCCAGTCATCCACGGAAGGTCTTCGTAGCTCTCTATCTGTTTACGCAGTTGTTTCAATAGTTCAACTGTATTCATTCAAATCAACCCAAGCTATGTTTGTTTGTCATCTCGAACTTGTGCCAAAGACTTTGCTAGTTGCTTCTTCTCCTCCACGTTACTTAGACGATGTATCATGATTCTTTGTGCCTGTGGAGAACCCGCTCCGTGCAATGATTCCACAAGGTATCCAACAGCTGCTCTTCCAAGAGTAAGATTCTCAATCAATCTCAGCATTTTCACACGGTCCATCGTATCGACTCCGTCTGCTCCGACAAGATATTTCTTTATGATATCGCGAGTTTCAGGATTACTCATTTCCCGAGCACTTGGACTCGTCACAAAGAGACCTCCTGCAATGTCCTGCAACAATCTAGCAATCTCATATGGAAACCTCGTCACATTCTGCTTGCACACATTCGCCAAAAGAAGATCAACAAGATAATTGCCAGCTGGTGTCTCATGGCCTGCTGCTGAACAGGCGATTCCACAAGAGTACAACGTTTCGTTTAGATGGACCATCTCTGTGATTTTATCACGAATGTGGGATGCCTTTTCAACGCCATTGAACTCAGCAATAGAAGCAGCAGCACCCACTAGAACATCACCAACTCCCACCTTGCACCCACCATAGCTCTGCCTGTGATATGCGGCAAAGGATTCTACAAGTCGCCCGCAGAACTCGTTCTCACCGTTCATGAAGATTCGTTCATTTGGAACAAACACATCATCAAACACGACAAGACATTCCTGACCACCATATACAGGATTACCACAGTCAACATCTCCATCCTCGGTCTCATCAAGGCGGCGTAGGTCGCTTGATTGCCGTCCATAGTAGTACGTGATGCCAAGTGCATCTGCAGGAATGGCGCAGCAAATCGCATAATCCTTGTCTTCGTTCCGCATGGCTATTGTTGGCATAATTAGATGCTCATGAGAGTTGATTGCTCCTGTTTGATGAGCCTTGGCACCTCGTATCACAACACCGTCACCTCTTCGTTCTATAACACGAACATAGACATCAGGATCCTTTTGCTCGGAAGGTCGTTTGCTACGATCGCCTTTAGGATCGGTCATACATCCGTCTATAACCCAATCTTCTGTTTCCGCTTTTTTGACATATTCAACGAATCTCTCGTGATAGTTTGTCTGAAACTTCTTGTCTATCTCGTAAGTAGTGAGATAGACAGCATTGATGGCGTCCATACCTACGCATCTTTGAAAACAAGTTCCAGATTTCTGACCTAACAAACGCTGCATTTTGACTTTGTCCTGAAGATCCTCCGTACTATTATGGAGGTGGCAGAATCTATTGATTTTGTCACCGGTGAGAACAGACTTTGCCGTCATTATGTCGGAATAATCTGAATCGTGAACCAAGTCATACGTGAGCGCAACTGAGTTTATTGACGCTCTTATTATGGGATGTTCAGTTGGATTCTCAATCTTTTCAC
>Ga0255052_10001917_pt1 | contig 15254 bp, 13 predicted proteins | sample JV7_2_21_MG_FD_188632 | JGI IMG/M metagenome (GOLD analysis project Ga0255052, IMG submission 188632) | Seawater microbial communities from Jervis Inlet, British Columbia, Canada - JV7_2_21 | ecosystem: Environmental > Aquatic > Marine > Inlet | place: Canada: British Columbia | collected...
GCACGGCTGCGGACATCATCAAGAAAGCCATGATCGCGGTGCACGCCTGGCTGAAGGCGGATAACCCGGGCGCGCGCATGATCATGCAGGTGCATGACGAACTCGTTTTCGAAGTCGAGAAAAACAAACTCGATGCAGTGCGGGACAAGGTTGTCGAGATGATGGTCGGGGCAGCCGAGTTATCGGTGCCGTTGAAGGTTGATGTGGGGGTCGGGTCGAATTGGGATGAAGCGCATTAAGGCGGTGATGGCGGATGTACTACGTCACACGCCAGCCAACTATCCGCTTTCAGACATCAAACGCCTTGCCAGGCTGGCTACAGATTCCGTAGCACATCCGCCATCACCGCTTTCGTAAGATCATCCTCGTTCCATTAACCACCGCACCGTCCCTAGAGAAGAGGATGGGTGGAGTGTTGGCGCCGTCCTCCCCACCCATCTACCCCGCACCGAGAGTGATACATGGACGAACCTGGGAGTGACGACGGGGGAGAGGTTGCGGAATCTGTAGCCGGCCAGCGGCCGGCGTGTGACGCAACCTCTTCGGCGTCGGCACCCATTAGACTTTGTCTAAGATATTTTAATATGTTTTTCAGTTACTTATGAAGTTTCCGGAACTCATACTCAACTTATCCCTCTAAACTCCCGAGTGCATAAGTCACTCGCCTGTTTACCTCCCTTAAGCAGGCGTGCAATCCGGTAACCCCAAGCCGATTGCGTTCTTTGGCCCCGGGTAGCTTTCTAAAAAGCTACTCGGGGCTTTTTATTGGGCGACGGGCCGAGTCAGAAATTCCTCGAGCTTCGCCCGCGCCTCGTCCTCTCCCAGCCGACTTAGCGCCGAGAAATGCTGGACCGATGCGGCGTCATTAAGCTCGCGGCGAACTTCGAGCAATGCTGTCGCCGCCTGACCGCGCTTGAGCTTGTCGGTCTTCGTCAGGAGTACATGGGCAGGCAATCCGACCGAACCGGCAAAGCCAAGCATCTGGCGATCGAAATCGGTGAGCTGGCGGCGTATGTCGACAATCAGGAACATGCCGCGCAGGCTCTGCCGCATTTCGAAGTATTCGGCCATGAGATCGGCCCAATGGTGACGCATTTTGTCGGCCACCTTGGCGAACCCATAACCCGGGAGATCGACCAGCCGCTGTTCTTCACGCAGGCTGAAGAAGTTAACCAGCCGGGTGCGACCAGGCGTCTTGCTGGTCCTGGCGAACTGCCTCCGGTTGACAATAATATTGATGGCGCTGGACTTGCCCGCATTGGATCTGCCCGCAAATGCGACCTCAGCCCCGACGTCCGGTACGAACTGCCCGGGCGCGTTTGCGCTCTTGATGAACTGGGCTTCTGGGTAGTGTGACATTGGAGTACGCCCTCACGATTGTGTGTATAATTTGGGCGCTGAGTTCAGAACCGGGAAGCAATTTTGACGGGTTCAGGGTCGCGCAGCAAGGCGGTTGTCCGCCTTCCAGCCCAGCGCCACGATAATCAGGCGCGACTCAGATTATCGCTATCAATATCGGTATCAAAACAAGACTTCAGAAAACGCGATCGCCCCGGCTATCGCAGCAAAGTAACGGTCACGACATATGAAAAACAAGCTCGCTATGATCCTCATTCTCACCGGTCTGGCGCTATCCGCATTGCCGGTACAGGCAGGCAGCCTGGTTGATGGTTCGGCCGAGGCCGGCAAAGCCAAGGCTCTGACCTGCACCGCCTGTCACGGACCTGCGGGCAATAGCTCAAGCGCCTTGTGGCCGAATATCGCGGGACAAAACGCACCCTATATCCTGTCTCAGCTGCAGGCATTCAAGAACAGCATGAGTGCGAATCACGCGCAGACCGGTTCAGCGATGTCACGCATGGATCCCCTGATGTCGAGCCAGGCCATGCTGCTGTCGGACCAGGACATGGCCGATCTCGCTGTCTATTTCGAGGGCCTGCCGGGCGCCGCCCAGTCCGTCGCCGACGCCAGTCTCCTGGCACGCGGCGAAGCGCTTTACCGCGGAGGCAACAAAGACACGGGAACGGCGGCTTGCCTGGCCTGCCACGGTCCGACCGGCCGCGGCAATCCCGCAGCCAAGTACCCGGCGCTGCAAGGCCAGCACGCGGCGTACACGGCCAAGCAATTGCAAAGCTACGCCTCTGGTGAGCGAGAGACTGACGGCAAAACCCGAATTATGCGCGACATCGCTGCACGCCTTAGCAAGGAAGACATCGAAGCCGTTGCATCGTACACGCAAGGATTGAAGTAGGTCCCACGGACCTCATGATCGGAATTTTCTTATGAAACACCTGATATGGATAGGCGCTGCTGTACTCGTCGTCTTGCTGCTCGTTTTCTTCGCCGGCAACAGGGAAGAAGCGGCCGTCGCGCCTGCCGAAGAAGCACAAATCGTGGGCGAACAAGTCGACGGCTCTTTGGACGTCGCGTCCGAAGCCAGCGAAGAAGCGAGCTCTGACACGCTCGAAGTAGTTGAAGAATCGGCATCAGAAGCCGAGCCTGCCGACGAGGCGATTGTTCTGGCTGTTGCCGAGACGCCCGTCGAGTCGCGCGAATGGCAATTCAAAGAAGGTGAGCATTACGTACGCATGGTGCCGACACAGCCGACCGTCGGCGGCGCCGACAAGATCGAGGTCGCTGAGTTCTTTTGGTACGGCTGCCCGCACTGCTACGACCTTGAGCCGTTCATCAATGACTGGGTCAAGGATATAGATCCTGGTGTTCGGTTTGTACGCGTGCCGGCCACCTGGAATGCGCTTGTGCGGCTACACGGACAACTCTATTACACCGAGGAAGTCCTTGTTCGCAACGGTGTCATTAAAGACCCCGCCGGGTTCCGAGATTCTATTTTCCAGGAATACCATCGACGCGGAAATCGTATGACGACGGAAGACGCCATCAATAAACTGTTCGCTCGCTTCGGCGTCAGTGACGACGAGTTTCAACGCACCTGGAATTCGTTCGAGGTTAACCAGAAACTTCGCGTTGCGGATGACCTCGCGCGTCGCTACAGCATTTCGTCGGTCCCGGCGATCGTCGTGAATGGCAAATACCGCGCAGGCGCTGCAGAAGCTGGCAGCTATCCGAAACTCATGGAACTTGTCGACGAGCTGACGGTACGCGAGGGCCTGCGCTAGTCCTAGCCGCTGTCTTCGGCAATCACTTTTAGTGTGCCGTTCTCTGTGCGTCGCCAGTAAAGGCGCTTTGTGCGTTCTACCGTGTTCGCTTCCTCTGTAACCGCGAGGCGGAAGCGGCTCAGATAAAGCTCCTCCTCCGCCGGATCTCCGAGCAGCAGCAGATCGCTGACAACCGCATTCTGTATGGGCCGCAATGCAAACGTTTCTGCACTGAAGGCGACCCACTCGTCCTTGTTCATCTGCCAGTGCTGAAATTCGTCGTGGTACAGCGATAAGTACTCGTGCAGATCACCTCGCTGCCAGCTTTCCGCCCATCGCGAAATGACAGCGTCAAGCTCGTCACGAACCGCGTTGACTTCAGCCTGATCGACCCAACTCAATTTGGGCGCAATGAGAACCGGGGTCACGTTGGCCACGAACCGGCTTTCCAGTGCAGTCAGCTTCTCATTCGGCAGCCCGATACAGCCGTCTGTATCGAGTGGCGGTCGCTTGCCACCGCGTCGATCGACGCCGTGCACCCAGATGCCGTCACCGGAACGACGCATGCGCCGGTCCCAGGTGTTGGGGTAATCGAGTACAAATGCCGTCACCCCGTATTTTTCGTGCATCCGGTCCGTATCCAGTTGTTCGGTAACGAAATAGATGCCGAGCGGTGTGCGCCGATCCCCGTTGCGTTGCTTGCCATCACCGTTCTTCCCTATCGACATATACGTCAAGCCGCGATAGTCGATTTTCTGGTCTGCGACACTATCGAAGCGATGAAAAGCTGCTGCCGATGTATCGGCGACAAAGACGGTCGTTACCGACGGTGGCAGGCGGACTAAATAAGCCGGAACCGACTCGTCAGCCCGGGCCGGGACACAGGCAAGGCTAAACAGGATCAGGTAACAAGAGAAAACTCGCATGGCACAATATTACAGCGTTGCCACGACCGTGCTAAGGTTTGCTGCACCTAGATATTGTCCGGGGCACGGCCGTGAAACGAATAGTCCTCGCACTCACCTTCTCCATAATCGCCGGAACCGCGATAGCTGCGACCGCCAGCGACGAGGCCTTCGAAAACCTCGCCAATGAGTACATCAGTGACTTGGGCAATCTGTCTCCAGTTAAGGCGACGTTGATTGGTGAGCACAGTAGCGACGGGCTACTCGATGAGGTCGACGATGCGGGGCGAGCGGAGACGCGCGAGTTGCTCAGCGAATATGTTAAAGCGTTAAGCCGTATCGACCGAGAGCAGTTATCACGAGCAAACCAGGTAGACGCCGAGTTACTGCTGCACGAGATTGAATCCAGTCTCTGGTCGTTGAATGTGTTACAGGAATGGGCCTGGAACCCGCTCTATTACGTCAACCTCTCAGGTAGTGCGGTCTATGGCCTCGTCGCGCGTGACTTTGCACCAATCGAACAACGGCTGACAAGCGCAGCCTCGCGCCTCGAGCAAATACCGCGTTTTCTGGAGCAAGCGCGCGCGTCCATTGAGCCTGCGCGCGTTCCCAAGATTCATGCCGAGACTGCGGTACAACAAAACCAGGGACTGGTCTCCATCATCGAGTCGATGATCATCCCGGTGATGGACAGTATTTCGACCGAACAGCAACAACAACTCAATGCCGCCATCGAGGTCGCCAAGAACGCCGTAGCCGACCACCAGACCTGGCTGGAGGAAGAGTTGTTGCCACGAGCGGCCGGTGATTTCCGCGTTGGTGCGGAACTCTATGATACCAAGCTTGCGTTCGCGCTGAACTCGCCACTCAACCGCAAGGAGATCACAGCAAGAGCAGAACAAGAATACGAAGCAGTGCGCAATCAAATGTACGACGTTGCGAAGCAGGTTTACGTTGCGAAACATCCGTTCACGACCTTTCCTGATAATCCGAATGAAGCCTACAAACAAGCGATCATTCGCGCCGCGTTGGAGGAGGCGTACAAGAAACTACCACCGCCTGGCGGCATCGTTGGCGTAGCCAAGGAGTATCTTCAGCAAGCGACAGATTTTGTGATCGAACACAATATCGTGACGATACCTGAGGAACCCGTTGAAATCATCATCATGCCGGAGTTCCAGCGCGGCGTGACGGTAGCGTATCTCGACCCACCCGGCCCGCTCGACAAGGACCAGTCCGCGTTTTACGCCGTGGCCCCGTTGCCCACGGACTGGACCGAGGAACAAGTGGAGTCCTTTCTGCGTGAATACAATATGTTGTCGATTCAGGACCTGACTATTCACGAAGGTGTGCCGGGGCACTACTTGCAGCTGGCGCTGAGCAATCGTCATCCCTCAACGTTGCGCAGCGTGTTGTGGTCTGGCCCTTTCGTTGAAGGTTGGGGCGTGTACGCCGAACAGATGATGATTGCCGAGGGTTACCTGGGTCACGACCCGTTAATGAAATTGATTAACTTGAAGTGGTATCTGCGCGCGGTAACCAACGCCATCATCGACTCGGCAATTCATGTCGACGGCATGACCCGCGAATCTGCCATGAATCTAATGGTCGAGGGCGGCTTCCAGGAAGAGCGGGAGGCGGCCGGTAAATGGGTGCGGGCGCAACTGACCTCGGCACAGCTGTCGACCTACTTTGTCGGTTACCAGGAACACCTCGAGCTGCGCGCTACGATGGAGAAGCTCTGGGGAGATGAGTTCACGCTTCGACGCTATCACGACCAGGTACTTTCCTACGGATCGCCGCCCGTCAAATACGTTCGCGCATTAATACTGAACGAACAGATTCCGCACAGGGCTCATTAGAGACCCATGCTGGTCGAGTAATTTTTGCCGCGAACCGAGGCAATCGGCCTGCTATGAGGAATCTTCGATTTTCTCGTGATCGCTGATTTCTTCCTCGAGTGCCTCGACTTCCTTTAGGATACTCGCGACTTCCGCATCGGTCTCCTCTGTTGCGACCAGAGGTTTCTCGCTCGCGACGCGAATGAGTTCGATCTCGGTCCCGCGGAATTCCTGCATCGCCAGCCACTCATTATAGGCGTCCTGCGCCATGGCCACCGACGAAAAAAACCCGCAGCAAACACACACTAATAGTAGTCTATTCATCTTCACTTCCTCTTCTGTTGTCTAATCCCTTCTCTCGTGATCCCAAATTCCCTGTTCGTTGATCGCATAGACGAATCTGTTGATATCCTGGTAACCGTTGCGATGTATCGTGTTATCGTTCTCGAGTAGCCAGACGCCTTCGTCGAATTTGATTGCGAGCATCGCGTGATGGCTGGCACGCTGCGATTCGCGCCCTATGACGATGCGCATGTCCTCAGCGTCAACGCCGAACTCTCTAAGGACAAAATACTTCGCGACCGCGAAATCCTCGCAGTCACCGCCGCGCTGCAGAAACTCCGTCAGGGTCTCCCATTGGTTTCCGGCCACGGACTGCGAGCTGACGCGGTCATCCTTGTAGCGCTGCATATTGATGTAGCGATTCACCAGGCGAATCTGTTGCTCGAACCTGAGGTCTGCGCCCTTCAGCAGGATATGCCGAAGACTCCTGAGCCGCCGCGTGCAGGCCTCTGCGTCGCTCAGGCACTGGTGAATAGCTTCACGCTCGGAATAATGTCGGTCCAGGGTGTCCTGCCAGGCGGGCCAATTGGCGGCGGGCGCGAAAAAGTCTTCGGCGGTCTCGAATGAATACATCGTCTGGCAGTATGCGCTCGTGGACGCAAACATCGTCAAGAAAACCGCCAGAAATATTTCAGGCCTTATCCGCAATGCTCCCCCCTGGATTTGCTGCTTGTCCCAGTGTGGAGTGGTTTTTGCACGAATGTCAAGCTTACGACTGAATCGGCTCGAGTTTGCCATCATTCTTGGGCGAAAAGCAGCATTTCCGGAGTATTGGGCTGTGGCGACAGGAACGATGCCCATCTGGACGGGTTTTTAGGAACACCGTCGATTGTTGTAATATCATCTTGCACTTAATCGCGACATCCTACTGGAAATGGAGATGGTAACTGTCAGTTCTTAGATGTATGACTCAATGAAATATGTACTTTTCTTGATACTTGTAGGTATCTGCCTAGTTGCCTGTGCACCCCTTGTCGTTAACGCTCCTGACTCAACCGATGATCTGTTATCCGGGCAGGTGTTGTTTGGTGAACTCATCGATATTTCGGACATCAGGACAGATGGAATCTTGGTGCCCAATGATGAAATGCGTGACTATGTCGCCTCCAAGGTGGAAGGCGATCCACAGGCACGTTCAAGGCTAAGAAAACTCATCCGCGGCATGATAGAGGATGGATTATTGACGTTGGACTATGACCCAAATCTTACTTCTACGGCGATCGAGACTTTTCAGAGTCGTCAGGGAAATTGTCTCTCCTTTTCAATCTTATTTGCCTCACTCGCCCGTGAGGCAGACCTTGATGTGACATTCCAAATGGTCGATATCCCTCCCAGCTTTAGAGCGGATGGTGAAATGATTTTGCTGAATAATCACATCAACGTCTTGGTTAAAGGAATTAGAAGTGATGTTAATTTCTTGCGAGATTACGTGGTGGATTTCAATACGGCTGAATACAATGGCAATTACGACACAACAAAAGTGACTGATAATTATGCTATTGCGCTGTATTACAGCAATGTGGCTATCGAGTCTATGCAGGCGGGGAATTCAAAAAATGCGTTCCGATATCTCAAGAAAGGGATTGAAACGGATCCTGCAATCGCCGGGTTATGGGTAAACCTGGGTGCACTGTATTCACGACATGAACACTACGACATGGCAGAACAGTCATACCAACAAGCCCTGTCAATCCAACCTTCCCATAAATCGGCACTGGTGAATCTGGCAAGTACGCTTCATTATCTGGGACGTGAGGAGGAATCCGAATACTACTTGAAGAGAGTGGCGTACTACAGGGATCATAATCCCTATTACCATTACTTTCGGGCACAAACTGCCTATCAACAGAATGAGCTTGAGGATGCGCTGGCCTACCTGGCAAAAGCAATTAGACTAAAAAGGGATGAGCATCAGTTCTATTTTTTGCGGGGCCTCGTTCACTATAAGATGAAGGCATATGACCTTGCTGCAAAAGACTATAGGAAGGCAAGAGATACTGCTGAGAAAGCACAATTGATTGCTGGATACACCAGGAAACTGCAAGGGCTGGAGTCAAGGCTACGCTAGTTCACACGCTTCACACGAATACTGCGACTGCCGGATTGTTTCTGCATAAGGAATGAACCAAGGCTGGCTTTACGAACGATCACTGTCTCGCCACTCTTGAGGGGCATGGGCTGATTGTCAAGCTGTCGCCAGATTTGTCCATTGTCGAGGGTCACGGTAATTTTCTTGTACGCTGATTTTTGAACATTGGTGACCTTTGCTTCAATCTGGCTTATTTGTTTGATTGCCAGTGATGTCTCAACGATACGTTTGGCTTCAACATCGTTCGTGCCAAAAAGGGACTCCGCATCCGGGACCGCGTTGGATTCGGATATTTCAGGCAGTGAGGTTGTTTCAGGCAGTGAGGTTGTTTCAGGCAGTGAGGTTGTTTCAGGCAGTGAGGTTGTTTCAGGCAGTGAGGTTGTTTCAGGCGGTGGCGTTGTTTCTACTCTGTCACTCGAATCTATCGGGACATGTGAATCCACGATTTTGTCATAACAGGCTACCCGCTCCGTTATCTCGTCGATTTGCCTGCATTCGGTCAACGCTTCTTCATCCGCGAGCGCGGGCTGAATGAATAAGAACAACAGTGGTAATAGCAGTTTTTTCATTTAACGATATTAAACGTGATTACTGAATACATTAAAAAAACCTCCAGGGTTTCCCCTGGAGGTCTTCTTTTTGTCATCGATAACGTACCTTAGAAATTTAACGATGCCCGTCCATAGATGTAACGACCTTGAGTGTCGTAGCTGAAATTGAGTGTATTCATGTCATCATAAGCGGTGACGTATGGTGGATCCTCGTCAGCCAGGTTACGAATTCCCAATGTGAAGGTCATATCGCCCCAGTTGTAATATCCCTGAATATCAAAGTAGGTGACCGAATCAGCAACATTCGACAGATTTCCAGGAGCACCAGAAATATCATCCGTCTCACTCATATACCTGGCAGAAAGGTTACCGCCCCAGTTGTCACGCGTTAAGGTGACACCGAAGTTCGTCTGCCATTCAGCAAAAGTAACTGGGCTACCATAGAAGGGATCTCCGCCGAAGAAACCGGCAAGTTTCACTGTTTCTCCGCCGGCGAATGGCAGGTAATCGTAGTCGCTGAGGTAGGTACCCGTTACGCGCAAGTCGATAAGTCCGATGTCGGTCTCAAAGCCATAGTCAACCTGGAAATCGACACCACTGGTTTCATAGGTAGAGAGGTTGGCGTTCGATGCAATGATACCCGATACCTGCAGATTGGAGTTTCGACGAAGTGGTGCTGCTGGCGATGGCGTTTCATCAACACCAGGGAAAGCAGGCCCAACAATCAAAGCACACAAGGGATCAGAGAACCCAGCACTTGCATAGCAAGACGAGATGACTTCTGAAGTGGGCGCAGTGCCAACCGCGTCTGTAATCTCGATGTCGAAGTAGTCGATAGACAAACTCAGGCCTTCAAGAAAGCTCGGCGTGAATACAACACCAAAAGTCAGTGACTCGGAAGTCTCCGGCTCAAGATTTGGATTACCGCCTTGCAGCGTCGTTGCCTGGAAAGTCGCCAGATTAAAATCCGGGGCCAATCCGTCAGCCTGGCAGTTTGCAACGGTGGTGGCATCCACTCCGGACGTGCCATAGTTTCGACAGGGGTCAGTGTAGGATTCAGCAGATTGCTGTATACCAAGGAATAACTCGCCGATATTCGGTGCGCGGAATCCTTCGGAATAGGTGGTACGCAAGCGGATGTCTTCGACCGGTGCCCACTCTACAGCAACTTTAAATACACTTTCCGTGTCTTCAAGGAAGTCGACGTCTGTATAGCGAGCCGATGCTTCAAGCGTCAGTATTTCTGCCATTGGTGCACCTGAGAGAATTGGCACAACGACCTCGCCATAGAATTCATCAACTTCAAACTTCCCTGCCGTCGTTTCACCAGGAGTAAAGGCAACGGCACCGATGGCAGCGCCACCATCCGGTTGGGATGAGGCTGACTCACGACGATTTTCATAGCCAAGCGCCCAACCAATTTGGCCACCAGGCATTTCAAAACCACCCATGTCACCGGCTACATTTAACTGCAAGACATTCAGCTCGGATCTGTTTTTAGTGTTTACACCAAGAAAGCCATAGGCAACCTGAGCGTCGGTCATGCTGTCGCTGATGAAAGGATTATAGACACCCGGGCAACCATCCGTCCTGGCGGCACACAGGTCAGGATCCATCATAGCTTCAATGCGTGGACGATTGGGTCGACCTTCATCCCGCTGGCTATCGATCCATCTGGCAACCGTATAATTGACATCCCATGTCCAGCCATTTTCGAATGAACCGTCAAGCCCGGCGCCAATACGCCATGTGTTCACGTCCTGTGTAAAATTACGACCTCCTGATTCGGTCAACCGTCTGGACGTCGCTACAGCCTGCGGTGCCGTACACTCAGGATTGCTTGCACAAAGGACATCGCCGAAGGGATTGTCCGGATGCGTTTGCGAGGTTTGCCAACCACCAAAGGTTCCGACAGGCGCCAGTAACTGATCAGATATACGGTTTGAGAAGTTCATTTCCAGAGTGGCGTTAACGGCGCCCAATGCAGGGGCCTCGAACAACTCATAGTTCGCTGCTGCGTAGCCGCTGAAAACGTCCTGTGGTGTTGTCAGATAGCTCAGAGCGGCATAGTTAAATGCATCAGGACCTGGATCAAAACGCCGGGTAAATCCCCCTGCGTCCAGAACCGAACCACCTAAAGCTGAATCTGCGCCTAGCGGCGTAAACGATGCGGGCGTTGTTGTCGCGCTGCCACCACAGATCGTCTGAACTCCGTCATCAAAGAATGGGCATTCAGCGAAACCTCTGTCACCCTGGCGGATTTCTTCTCGCTTGTTGACCTGTGCACTAACAATGAAGTTGCCCCTGTCGAAAGAGTTGCCGAAAACCAGTGACGCATTGTACATGTCGCCGTCACCTTCGTCGGTGACGTCATAACCAAAATCAAGAGACACACCTTCGAAATCCTTTTTGGTGATGATATTGACAACACCGGCGATGGCATCAGTGCCATAAACGGTAGATGCGCCGTCACGTAGAACTTCAATCCTGTCTACAATCGCCGTAGGGATCGTATTGAGGTCAACGTATCCACCAGTGGATGCAGACGCAAATCGTTTGCCATTGACGAGTACCAAGGTGCGATTAGGCCCCAGTCCACGCAAAGAAACGGATGCAAGACCCGTCGGCGGGTTGTTGACACCGGTCCCATAGTCACCGCCATTCACGGCTGGCATGTCCTGAACAAAGTTTTCTAATGTCAGGTTACCTGACACACTAAGGTCTTCCGCGGTAAGTACCGAGATAGGACTGATGCTAGAGGAGTCACTGCGCTTGATGCGCGAACCCGTAGTCACAATTTCCTCTATCATGGCTTCGTCGTCCGGCGCCTGTGCAAAAACGCCTTCGGGAATGACTAGCGCAATAGAAAGCGCAAGTATCCAGGAATGGCTGGATAACCAGTTTGGTTTACTCATGAGATGTCCCCACTTTGATGTTCAACAGAAACGATCGCCTTCGGGTAATGCCCGTATCCTCAGCTTTGAGGGAACGATCGGTAAGCTCATACAATATCGTATATTAGTGTGGTGATTTTAGCACGTTCATTAGGAAAAGCACCTATTTACAGAATATTAGGTGTCGTAAAAAAACAACAGGATTGCCGCGCAGTCATCCTGATACCTGCTTCACCTAAGGCTTCGCATGAAACGTGCCGATTGCAAAATGCCCAAAAATCATGAGGAACGAAAGGAAAGTTCATGGCCATAAGAGACCCGCGTAGCCACATCTTGACGCACTGCGCTACGGGTAATTTCTTGAGGACAACCGTGCTTGTTGCTGTTCGAAGCCAAAGCTGTCGGTATCCGGCTCACATCGATACACTCCCTTCATTACGTCGTTTACGGCCCCTCCGAGCGGCCTGCGGAATCGCATGTTGCGGAGGAAAATGGTCACCGGCAAAGGGCACTTGCGATGACAAGTACGAAAAAGCAATTCGCGCTGGCGTTGCACGGTGGCGCGGGACCCGTAGCCGGACGTGACTACGCGGTCACTGAGCAGCACCTCGCCAAACTTGCCCGTGAATGCGAAAGCGGGTTGAAATCAGGTCGCAGCGCATTGGATGTCGTCGAACACGCTGTCACGGAACTCGAAGTTTGCGGCCTCTACGTGGCTGGCCGCGGTTCGGCGCCAAACTCAGCCGGTCATGTCGAACTCGATGCATCAATTATGGATGGCAGGTCCCGAGAGGCCGGCGCTGTCGCCGCTTTGCGGGATTTCGTGAGCCCGGTTCAGGTCGCGCGTGGCGTGATGGAAAAGACGCCGCACGTCATGCTCGCAGGGCACGGCGCACTGGAATTTGGCCGCGCGAACGGCTTTGCCGAAGTACCTGATCCGACGGACTATTACACGCTGCCCGTCGGCGTCACCAGCGACGACATTCAGGACATCGCGCATGGCACCGTCGGCGCCGTGGCTCTCGACACCAGCGGCGGCCTGGCGGCGGCGACCTCCACGGGTGGCACTTTCGGCAAACTCCATGGCCGTATCGGAGACACACCTCTTATAGGCCCCGGTACCTGGGCCGACGACAATATCGCCATCTCCTGCACGGGCACGGGCGAGCACATTATCAGGGCAGGCGGTGCCGCCGCGATTGCGTTCCGCTATCGGTCGGGCATCGCCTTACACGATGCGATTGGGGAAATGCTCGACGAAGTAAAACGTCTTGGCGGCGACGCCGGCGTGGTCGCTGTGACCAGAAACGCTGAAATAGCGATGCCGTACAATTCTGACGGTATGAAACGTGCCGCGGTCTCGACGGCCGCGCAACTCGTCGTAGCTACATTCGCTTGAGTTCAGGAAACAAGCAGTGAATCGCAACCCTATTATTACCTGCGCCGTCACGGGTTCGGGCGACACGGCCGCGAAACATCCCGACTTGCCAAAATCGCCGGACGAAATTGCCACGGCCGCAATTGAAGCCGCCAAAGCCGGCGCTGCGATTGCACACATCCACGTGCGCGAACCGGAATCCGGTAAGCCCTCGCGCGACGTTGGCTTGTATCGCGAAGTTGTCGATCGCATTCGCCAAAGCGACACCGACGTTGTTCTCAACCTGACGACGGGTATGGGCGGCGACCTGTTTCTCGGCCCCGACGACGAGCCGCTCAATTTCACGGATGACACCGATTGCGTTGGTCAGATGGAGCGCATGGAACACGTCGAGGCGCTGCTGCCCGAAATTTGTTCGATGGACTGCGGATCCTTCAACTACATGGGCCAGAACTATGTTTACGTGTCGACGCAGTCGATGCTCGAGCTTGGCGCGAAGCGATTGCAGGAAATCGGCGTCAAACCCGAACTCGAAGTATTCGACGTCGGTCAGGTCTGGTTTGCCAGACACATGGTTGAACGAGGGCTGATCGACAGCCCGCCGCTGTTTCAGATTTGTCTCGGCATCCCGTGGGGTGCGCCGGCGACGCCCGGTGTATTCCAGACGATGGTCAATGAGCTTCCCGACGACTGCAACTGGACCGGCTTCGCGATCGGCGCAATGGAAATGCCGATGGTCGCGCAGTCGATGCTGCTTGGCGGAAACATACGTGTCGGTCTCGAAGATAACCTGTACCTTGAAAAAGGTGTGCTCGCATCGAATGCGCAGCTGGTCGAACGAGCCCGCTCTATCGTCGAAGCCATGGGCGCAAGTGTGCAAACGCCGGTCGAAGCACGCGCAACGCTGGGCCTGAAAGCACCGTGATTTCCGTCAATAAAGGCGTTGCACAACCGTGGCAATGCGACACTATGGGCCACATGACCACGCGCTTTTACATGGCGATGTTCGATGATGCCTCCTACCATTTCCTGTATCACCTGTTCGGCTGGAATGGCGCCAAAAATGAAACCGGGGAACTTGGCTGGGTCGATGTACGGCATACGATCAACTACCAGGATGAAGTGAACGCAGGTGACTTGCTTGAAGTCCGCGCGGAGCTCGCAAAAGTCGGCGGCAAGTCGATGTCGGTTTCTTATGAAATGATCAATCTCAGCAACGGTGATGTAGCGGCGACACTTGAGGGTGTCGTAGTATTATTTGACCTGAAAGAGCGCCGCGCCGTGACGATCCCGGATGATCTTCGCGATGTGGCAGAAAAGCACGTGAAGGCTGATTTTGTATGAGCGCATCCATGGCCCCGTTATCAGACATCATTGAACCCCGCTGGTGGACGCGTGAATCAGCGCTGCCGCCTGAGTCATTCAGCATCGACTGTGCCGACTACGATATGGATGACGCAGATCTGGCGCCGGGCAGCGAACTTGCACAACGCATGAACGAAATGTTCGACGAGGTCGGACTGGTGTATCTCGTCCATACGCGGCTGACGAATCTGCAGAAAATGCGCCTGGCCGGCAAGCTCGTGATGGAAAATGAGATGCGCTACGAGGGCGGCGCCAATCCTCGCGACGACATCGAGCCAAACGTCTATGAAGTCGGCGCGCCGCTGCAAGCCTGGCTGCACTACCACCATGAGATGGCTTACGTCGGCACCAGCACCAAGATGCTCTGCTTTCTTGCCCGCAGCACAGTGACAAACAAGGGCCAGACCTTCGTCTCCGACAACATGCAGGCGACCGACGCGATACTTAAAACTGACTTCGGCCAGAAGCTGAAAGAGCTGGGGCTTTGTTACCACCGCGATCTTACCGACCGTGAGTTTTTTGCCGGAACTGAAGAAATTGGCGTTTACAACCACTGGCAAAAGTCGATGTTGACCGAAGACCCTGCCGTCGCCGAGCAGCGTGCTCGCGAACGCGGCCTGGAGACGGAATGGGCCGCCAACCGAATGCTCAAAACTCGTTACTACGTGTCAGCGTTCGAGTACTTTCCGCAGCTTGATCGCAACGTTTTGTACAGCAGCATTGCCGACGATGGCATGTGGTTCGACACCTGGCCCAAAGTCATGCATCTGCCA
>Ga0255052_10001918_pt1 | contig 15253 bp, 12 predicted proteins | sample JV7_2_21_MG_FD_188632 | JGI IMG/M metagenome (GOLD analysis project Ga0255052, IMG submission 188632) | Seawater microbial communities from Jervis Inlet, British Columbia, Canada - JV7_2_21 | ecosystem: Environmental > Aquatic > Marine > Inlet | place: Canada: British Columbia | collected...
ATGTGCCGAAACTTTGGACGCGTTACCGTCGGCCTGCGGTGACGTGTACTCAGCAATTGCGTAGTGCGGTACAACCAGAATAATCAGGCCGTCATCAAGAGGTGCCCAACTCAAGATATTGTTTTGGCCAAGAGACCAATGTTGATGCAGGCAACTTTCGAGATGCACCAGATTACTACGCTGACGCAGTCCCATTTCCTCGGCGAGACCTGCCAGCTGATCCAGGTACGGGGAGAAGTCGGCTATTCGCCGAATCCCGGATTGCGAAAGATCGTCAAGTTCCATGCTTTTACCCAAAGCGACTTCCGTACGACTGCCATCTCTGCCACAGTTCGCACAGCCAGCGCCGGTATCATGTGCGTCGATACCGTCACGGCAAAGTAATCAACTATTATGTATAGCGCAAGTATTATCAGGAAGTGGCCGTATCTGATTTATATTTCGAGAATTAATTGATCAGTGTAGGACGTCAATTTTACATAAGTTATATGTGGTAAGTGGAGTTGCGGTAAATGAGTGATGGTCCGACGATTGCAGCCATTGAGGCGCTCCGAGACTCTCTTGGCCACGAGATCGTCCGCACTCCTATGCTGCGCTGCGCTGGACTTGAGAACCTGATTGGGGGCGACACGAGGATCTTCGGCAAACTCGAGTTTTTGCAATATACAGGCACTTTCAAGGCCCGGGGCGCGCTCGCCGTCCTCAAGAGCCTTAGTGACGAACAACGGAGCGCAGGCGTAACGGCAGTCAGCGCCGGCAACCATGCGGTTGCGACTGCCTATGCTGCAAAAGCAACCGGCGCAAACGCCAGGATAGTCATGATCAGCAGTGCGAATCCGATGCGCATTGCGGCATGCCGTTCGTATGGCGCCGAACTGGTGCTCGTCGACGATGTGCACGAAGCATTCAATGTTGCGGAAAAAATTCAAGATGAGGAGGGCCGCTTTTTCGTGCATCCTTTCGAAGGACCAGCGATAGCGACAGGGACAGGCACGGTTGGTCTCGAGATTTGCGAACAGCTCGATCAGTTTGATGCGGTTGTCGTGCCGATCGGTGGCGGTGGGCTAATCGGTGGTATCTCAAATGCGATTAAACAGGTACGGTCGAACTGCGAGATTGTCGGGGTAGAGCCCGAAGGCGCCGATTCGATGCACAAGAGTTTCGCGGCTGGTGAACCGCAGTCGATCGACAAAGTGCGTACTATCGCCGATAGCCTTGGAGCTCCTTTCGCTATGCCGTACTCTTTTGATCTCTGCAAGCAAAATGTCGACAAGCTGGTGCTGATCGACGATCTTCAACTGCGTATAGCGATGGGTTTATTGTTTCGATCAATGAAAATAGCAGTTGAGCCAGCCTGTGCCGCGAGCACTGCCGCATTGTTCGGGCCACTGCGTGAATCCCTGTCTGGCACAACGGTCGTCCTGGTTTTTTGTGGCAGCAATATTGACTGGGACACATTCGCCACGCAGGCGGTTTTCGAGGACTCTCATGCTGCTTGATGAACTGAAGTCTATCGTTGGCGAGCGTGGCTGGACGAGCGATGCTGCGGAACTGGAACCCCACCTGACAGAACGCCGTGGTAAATGGTTCGGCGCAACGCCGATCATGATTGCGCCCAATACGACCGCTCAAGTGTCCGCAGTCATCAAGGCTTGCGCCACGGCGGGCGTCGGAGTCGTCCCGCAAGGTGGTAATACCGGTCTCTGCGGCGGTGCGATTCCAGACGATTCCGGGACGCAGGTACTTTTGTCACTTTCGCGGCTGAATGCGATCAGAGCGATTGATGCGCAAGACTTCTCGATGGTTGTCGAGGCTGGCTGTATTCTCGCAACGATCCAGGATGCGGCGGCCAGTGTCGGTCGTATCTACCCTCTGCGTCTTTCGGCCGAAGGCTCGTGTCAGATAGGTGGCAACCTTTCCACAAATGCCGGTGGTACCAACGTGCTTCGTTACGGCACGGCCAGGCAACAGGTGCTGGGGCTCGAAGTTGTATTAGCCGATGGCACCGTCTGGGACGGATTGCGTTCGTTGCGCAAGGACACGGCCGGATACGACATGAAACAGTTATTCGTGGGCAGCGAGGGAACGCTTGGAGTTATTACGGCAGCAACCCTGAAGCTCTACCCAGACCCCGGTGAAACCGCAACAGTATTCGCGGCACTCAGCTCTGCGCAGCAGGCGGTCGAATTGCTTGCACGACTCAGGGAAAAACTGGGGGACAGCATACAAGCGTTTGAACTGATTTCGGATCGATGCTTGCGTTTTGTACAGCGACACCTGACGGATGTGACATTGCCGTTTGTTGACGAACATCCCTGGTTCGTACTTTGCGATGTCGTTGTCGGTGAGTCGAGATCGTTGATTGAGCAATCACTAGTCAATGCCATTGAAGATAATCTGGCAGTCGATGTGGTCATAGCCAAGAATCAGGCAGAATCGGATCAGTTGTGGCGATTGCGCCATTCAATCTCCGACGCGCAGCGACCAGAGGGCGCGAATCTCAAACACGACATCTCCGTTCCCATTGCCCATATCGGAGAATTTATTCTCGAGGGCGAGCGTATAGTCGACTCTATGATGCCTGCGGCGAGACTTGTGGCATTTGGGCATGTCGGCGATGGCAATCTTCACTACAACATTGCGCAGCCGATTGGTGCCAACAGCGACAACTTCCTGAGCGACGGAATAGCGATAACCGAGGCGATTTATGACCTCGTTACCCGGATGGGCGGAAGTATCAGTGCCGAGCACGGAATTGGCGTACTCAAAAAGGGCTATTTGGAGCATTACCGCAGCGCTGCCGAACTCGGGCTGATGCGAGCGATGAAAACGGCTCTGGACCCGAAGAATATCCTCAATCCAGGCAAGGTAATTTGACGACCAGTTCCGCGTGAGCCCTTGACCGAAGCGGTAGAATTCCTTTGGATATGAGCCCAGAAACCGACAAAATCCGAGAATCGCTCGTCGACCAACTGTCGAGCCTGGAGAGCAGGCTCGACGACAGGAACGATGATCTCGAGATGCTCTCCGACATTCAGGACGGTATTGGTCGACTGCTTGGCAGTAATAGTGGGAGCGAGGCCGAAATCCGACGGGTCCTTCAGGAACGTTATGAGAGCGGTGATCTGCGCAAGGAGACTTTCCAGCTCGTTAAGTCCATGCTGGATCGATATGTCACCGAGCAGATACCGACGAGTTCCGGAATCGAGGAGCCCACACGAGTTTTGGATCCCCAACGGAAACCGGAATCGACCGTCGTACTCGATAGGCCAGAACCTCGGGCCGAAGATCCTATGAGCTCAACGATCGTCATTCCCACGCAGGATACGATCAAACCGGACTCGGCAGACGGGCGTATCCAGGTCGGATCGGTGTTGCGTGATCGATTCATGCTGCAGGAGCGTGTTAACGGCGGCAGCATGGGTGTGGTTTACAAAGCGATGGACAGACGGCTTGCAGAGGCAGGTACCGATTCACCGTGGGTCGCGGTGAAAGTTCTTTCGTCAAAACTATCGGAAAGCGGCCTGGCATTACGTGCGTTGCAACAGGAAGCGGCTAAGGGCCGTTGCCTTGTGCATCCGAATATCGTGCGCTTCATCGATCTCGATCGGGACGACGATTTGTACTTCATCGTAATGGAGTGGCTGGAAGGAAGAACGCTTGCTGACATTCTGGACTCGCCGGACTCGAAGAGCATCGATACGGAACGCGCTTTCAAAATAGTACGTCAAATCGGAAAAGCGCTCGACTACGCTCATAAGTGCGGAATTGTCCACGCAGACGTCAAACCCGCCAATGTCATGATATTGCCCAACGGCGATGCAAAGTTATTCGATTTCGGCGTTGCTCGAGTCAGACAGAAACAACTCGATAAAGATCCCGACTTCGATCCGGGTGTGCTTGGTCTCATGACGCCGGCCTATTCGAGCATGCAGGTTCTGACCGGAGAAAAACCTGCACCCGCTGATGACGTATTCTCTCTGGCATGCCTTTTGTACCGTTTGATTGCAGGGTATCGAGTTTTCGGACCACGCAACGCTGCCGAAGCCGCCGAAGAGGGTATGAAGCCGCAGCGCCTTGAAAAGCTCAGCGATGCAAATTGGCGGGTTCTCAAAAAAGCCCTCGCATACTCCCGCGTTGCACGATTTGAATCCATGTCGGACTTTGTCGATGCCTTGGACGTTGAGGCGGCCGAGTCGATTACTGTCGATATTCCAGCCCCCGAGCGCTTCCGCGAGCCGGAAGAAACCAGAAGTCCCACTCGTGCACTTTTTGGGCTCTTCGTTATCATCGCGCTGGTCGGAATCGCAGGCAACCGACTGGGGTGGTTGGATCCGATCAAGGATCGATTCCTGATGCAGGAATCTCAGGAAGTTCTTGAAGAACCGGAAATTGTCGAACTAACGCCGGCGCAATCTGCTCCGGTTGTAACACCAGAACCCGCCGCAGAAGAGATCATAGATGAACTCATCGTCGATTCTGCATCAGAGCAAGAGGCCTTGCAGCCCGAAGAGGTAATCGAGATTCCGGAACCCGAAGTAATCGCGGTACCGTTGGTCGATTTCTCAAAATTGCCACCACCGACTGCCGAACTCCGACTCTCGTCAGATGGTTCAAGCCCAGAAACAGTTACGGTAATACTGCGGGAAGACAGTCGTTCTGCGGCAGTCGACCTCGTGCGCAGTGATGTCGATTTTCCACTCACCCTACGACTTGAAGAAGTAGGCTTTAGTGGCAATCGATCGCCCTGGGTATCGGGACAATATGAGTTCTCGGACAACGGTTATATTGATTTTCCAGTCGGCCAGAGTCGCGCTCGCGTGAATCTGGCGATGACATCTGACCCACTTCGAGAAGCTGATCAACAGTCCACTCTTCGCGTGCGCGCTACTGACGCAGCGACAGTGGAGTTCGCGATTATTAGGGTGATTCTGGAGGACGATGATCAGCGCCTGTTTGAGGCAACGTTGCCGTCCAATACGGTCGCTTTCGCCACTAGTCAGGTATCGGTCAATGAGCAAGACCCCGCCGTGCAGCTCGATATCATTCGTTTCAATCCCGACAATACGCCGCTCGTTGTCGGCTATGTGCTTAGAGATATCACCGCGACCCAGGGTGAAGATTATTTCGCGCCGGGAGGATATACGATCAAATTTGGGCCCGGACAACGTTCTACGCGGCTCCTGATTCCCCTCGTGCAGGATTCGGAGTATGAAGACAATGAGGCTTTTAGTGTCGAATTGTCACTCACTGATTCCTCGGCAGATATCTCCGTCTACCATCGCGTCGCCGTCATGATTCGCGACGACGACCAGTAATACGAATCTCGCACTCCACGCCGGCGCTTCGCTGGACCCCAATTCATTGTTAGACTGCCGCTCTTGGCCTGACGCGGCGTCAGGCTGTGAACTTCGATGGCAGGGCGATCACGATGGAAGAGAAAGAACTGCGGCGCTATTCGCGCGTAGTCGTCGATGGCGATGAACAGGCGTCGAGTCGGGCGATGTTGCGTGCTGTTGGTTTTACTGACGATGATTTTCGTCGACCGCAAATTGGAATCGCATCAACGTGGGCCATGACCACGCCGTGCAACATGCACATCAATGATCTTGCAGTTGAGGCTGCCAAGGGAACGGACGAGGCCGGTGGCAAGGCCGTTATTTTTAATACGATTACTATTTCCGATGGCATTTCGATGGGGACGCCGGGCATGCGTTACTCGCTGGTATCACGGGAGATAATCGCGGATTCGGTAGAAGCAGTTACTGCGGGTGAGGGATTTGACGGGCTCGTGGCAATCGGGGGATGTGACAAGAACATGCCTGGTTGCATTATGGCCATTGCCCGTCTCAATCGCCCATCCGTTTTCGTTTACGGCGGGACAATCCGGCCAGGAGCGAAGCGCCGCGATATCGTTTCCGTGTTTGAAGCGGTCGGCGCGAAATCGAGCGGCAAAATCAGCGATGCGGAATTGCTGGATGTGGAACGGACGGCGATTCCCGGACCTGGGGCTTGTGGGGGCATGTATACGGCCAACACGATGGCGTCAGCAATAGAGGCACTGGGCATGAGTCTGGCCAACAGTTCTGCTCAGGAGGCTGTTTCGCCGCAAAAAGTCGATGATTGCCGGCGGGCCGGGGAAGCCGTCTTGAATCTCGTCAAGAATGACATCAAACCACTCGATATCATGACGCGATGGGCATTCGAAAACGCGGTTTCGGTCGTCATCGCTCTTGGCGGTTCGACCAATGCGGTACTCCACCTGATAGCCATGGCACGTGAAGCAAATGTCGATCTCACAATTGATGACTTCACCGCAATCGGGGCGAGGGTACCGCTACTCGCGGACCTGAAACCCAGTGGCAAATACCTGATGTCCGAACTCATAGAGATTGGCGGAATTCAACCGCTGATGAAACGTATGCTCGATGCTGGTCTGTTGCACGGCGACTGCATGACGGTTACCGGCAAGACCTTGGCCGAGAATCTTGCCGATGTTGAGGATTATCCCGCCGGACAGGATGTCATTCGTGACTTTGATAATCCGATCAAAGCCGATAGTCACCTGTCGATTTTGTATGGAAATCTCGCGCCTGACGGCGCAGTTGCAAAAATTACGGGTAAGGAAGGCCTGCGGTTCGAGGGCTCGGCGCGAGTTTTTCACTCCGAAGAGGATGCGCTGCAGGCCATTCTGGACGGAAAAATAGAGGCTGGCCACATTGTGGTCATTCGCTATGAAGGACCAAAAGGCGGGCCTGGCATGCGGGAAATGCTGAGCCCGACCGGAGCGATCATGGGTAAGGGGCTCGGCTCTGACGTGGCACTGATTACTGACGGTCGTTTCTCTGGCGGCAGTCATGGCTTTGTCGTCGGGCACGTCTCGCCTGAGGCGGCTGTCGGCGGTCCGATAGCACTGATTGAAGACGGTGATCAGATTGTAATTGATGCCGAAAACAAGCAAATCACGCTTGGCATCAGCGATGCTGATATGAGTGCACGAAAACAAAGGTGGCAGCGGCCGCCATCGTCCGTAACTACTGGTGCATTGGCCAAATATCGGGCAGAAGTGTCTTCGGCATCCGAGGGGGCAGTGACGATTCCACCGGCCTGGGACGATTAGGTACTTGACCTTTCCGACCTGATTCGCTCTACTCCCCCAATAACATTTTCTGTCACCTACGTAATGTGCCAACGCATCGAGCCGATCGATGTGAAAAAACACATAAAACATATGGCGCGCCAGAGGTGCGTGGGTGCGAATGGCAATAGTACCGACTAGTAATAAAGTACGGACATTGTCAACGAACCCGCGAGGAGACTCCTGGCGGGTTTTTTTTTGCCGATGAATTGAAGATTGAGTAGCAAAATGAACGATACACAGACTGAAGCAGGCTTTGCCAGCGGAGCTTCTTTAGGTGCCCCTACCGCGATCAACGAGTCCCCTTGGGTCGTATTGAAGTTCGGAGGCTCGAGCGTTTCCAGTGCGGAGAATTGGTCAACTATTGCCAAACTGATTCGCAACCGGCTGGCGGATGGTCTGAGAACAGTCGTAGTGCATTCGGCACTTAGTGGTGTTTCCAATGAGCTGGAGAACATTCTGCAGGAGTCTGCAGCCGGAAAAACCTCTGCCGGCCTGGCCATGATTCGTGAGCAGCACTATGAGTTGGCAAAGGCGCTGGGACTTGACGGTCCGGTTTTAATTGACGACACACTACATGAGCTTGAACAGCTGGTTGCCGGCGTACGGCTAATTCGAGAAGTCAGTGTAAGAGTACGAGTTCGAATAATGGCGCTTGGCGAACTCATGGCTACCCGTCTTGGCGCGGAGTACCTGCAATGTGCGGGTCTGTCGGTTGAATGGACTGATGCGCGCGATTTACTCACTAGCGTTAGCAATAGCGGTGGGCAGCGCAAGCTCGACTATTTGTCCGCCAAATGTGATGCGCAGCCCGATCCGGATTTCCGGAAGAGGCTGGAATCCGTTGGCAAGGTGATACTTACACAAGGTTTCATCGCCAGAAATGAGTGGGGTGAGACGGTACTGCTCGGCAGGGGAGGGTCGGATACCTCTGCGTCCTACTTTGCAGCGCGTTTACAAGCCCGGCGACTCGAAATCTGGTCGGATGTACCGGGGATGTTCACGGCCGACCCGCGGGTTGTACCATCGGCACGGTTGCTATTGGCCTTGCACTACGATGAGGCACAAGAACTCGCGTCTGCCGGTAGCTCTGTTCTGCATCCCCGCTGTTTGTCTCCGCTACGCTCGTCAAACATACCCCTGTTCATTCGTTGCACAAAGGAGCCGGAGATTTCCGGAACTGTAATCTCGTCCGTGACCGATGAAGTCGAACCGCAAGTGAAAGGCATTTGTCTGCGCAACGGATTGACATTGGTATCCATGGACGGCGTCGGTATGTGGCAAGAGGTTGGATTTCTGGCACGGGCATTCGCGATATTCAACGAGCACGGCGTCTCCGTCGATCTCGTTTCGACGTCGGAGACCAACGTTACTGTTTCCATCGATTCGGCCGATGGCATGTTGGCAGTGGAGACCAGGCGGGCATTGCTTGCCGATTTGGAGAAATTGTGTCGCGTTCGCGCGATTAACGATTGCTCGGCGGTGAGTTTGGTTGGCCGCAAGATTCGCACGATTCTGCCGCGCCTCGCGCCGGCGCTCGCTGTATTTGAAGAAGAAAAAATACATTTGATGTCACAGGCGGCGAACGATTTGAACTTGAGCTTCGTCGTCGATCAGGGACAAGGTCCGAAGCTGGTTCGGAAACTCCACACGTCGATCATTCGCAAGACCGGAGGAAGCCCTGTTTTTGGTCAAAGCTGGGAAAAACTGTTCCACGGCGATCAGCCGGTAGTGCGCAGCCACGATACCTGGTGGATGCGGAAACGTGCGGAATTACTCGAACTGGCTACCAAGCAGCTAAATGCATACGTCTATGATCGTGAAAGCGTCCGTGAGGCTGCACGTAACCTTCTCGGCCTGGAGAGCGTTGACCGGGTGTTGTATGCCGTCAAGGCAAATTTCAATGCAGACCTTCTCAAAACCCTGGCCGATGAGGGAGTCGACTTCGAATGTGTATCGCCAGGTGAGGTCGAATGGATCGAGCAGGCAATTCCGGACATCGACCTCGATCGCATTTTGTTCACACCAAATTTCGCGCCGCGAGACGAGTACGAGTGGGCCATCAACAAAGGTCTGCAGTTAACGCTCGACAATTTATATCCGCTGGAGGCGTGGCCGGAACTCTTCAAAGGCAAAAACTTGTTCATACGTGTCGACCCGGGTCACGGAAGAGGTCACCACGAGCACGTAAAGACTGCCGGGATGCATTCCAAATTCGGCATACCGCTTTTTGAGATAGACGAGCTGAAACGTCTTATCGATCGTGTAGGTGCTGACATTGTCGGTATTCATGCACACAGCGGCAGCGGCATTCTTGATCCAGACAACTGGAGATCGGTGGCTGTGAAGCTCGTGGAGGTTGCGCAGAAGTTTCCCGCGGTCAAATCGATTGACCTGGGCGGCGGAATCGGAGTCCCGGACAAGCCAGGTCAGAGACCGTTTGATCTTGAGAAGCTGGATCGCACGCTCAATGATATTCGGACATCGTATCCGCAGTATCGGCTTTGGCTGGAACCAGGCCGCTACCTGGTGGCCCAGGCCGGCGTTTTGCTGAGTCGTGTCACGCAGGTCAAAGGAAAAGGAGACATGCGCTATGTCGGCATCGGAACAGGCATGAACTCCTTGATTAGACCCGCCCTGTACGGCTCATATCACGAGATTGTCAATCTTTCCAAAGCTGGGGAGGTGCCGACAGACACAGTCACTGTGGTTGGTCCCATTTGTGAAACAGGCGACCGGATCGGCAGCGATCGGTTGCTGCCACCGTCGGAGGAAAACGACGTTATCCTGATAGCTAATGCTGGCGCGTATGGCTACGTCATGAGTTCGCAATACAATCGGCGGGAAGTTGCTGGGGAACTCGTCATTTAGACAGTCGGGAGAATATGATGAAGCTGTTTTGGTCCCCTCAAACAAGATCCTCACGCGCAGTTTGGCTGCTCGAAGAGGCCGGAGTTGATTACGATATCGTCCCTGTCGATATCCGCGCCCCCAACCGCAAGGACAGTGCAGAGTTTCGTGCCGCAAGTCCGATGGGTAAGGTCCCGGCCATCATTGATGGCGACGTGTCAATGTCAGAGTCAGCGGCAATCGCACTTTATGTTGCCGATCGCTATTGCGCGGGAACGCTGGCGCCGGCAATCGACGACAGTTCACGCGGCAAATTCCTTTATTGGATCATGTACACACCGGCAGTTATCGAGCCAGTAATGTCTGAGAAGTTCAACAACATCGAGCCAAACCGTGGTCGCAACGGCTGGGGTGACTTTGACCTGATGATCGAGACTCTCGAAGCTGCACTACAAGACAATACCTGGTTGCTGGGTGAGCAGTTCACTGCCGCCGATGTACTGGTTGGGTCGAGTGTTGTTTTCATGCGTATGTTCAACATGTTGCCAGATTCAGCCGTACTTGGCGCGTACGCGGACCGATGTCTGGCAAGGACTGGCTACAAGAAGGCCTTGACGCTGGAAGAATCCCAGGAGCGCTTCAAGAATTAGCCTGTGTGGCGGGACTCCAGCTCAGCGGCCACTTCGCTCAGCGTTATACCCTGGTTGTTCAAAAGTACGAGCAAGTGATAGACCAGATCGGCCGCTTCGCTGACTGTCGCGTGGCGGTCGCCATCGACGGAGGCAATGGCAAGCTCAACAGCCTCTTCACCAACTTTCTGGGCGATGCGTTTTGATCCCTTCGCGATCAAGCTCGATGTGTAGCTTGCCGCAGAAGGGTTCTTAATCCTGTCGACGACGATCGATTCAAGACTGGTAAGAAATTCGAGTTTGCTTGTACTCATTTAGACGTTCCTTATCTCAACCGAATTATCGGCAAGAAAGCGTTTGAGATCGGCGATGTTGATTTCGGCGCTGTGAAATACACTTGCTGCGAGCGCGCCGTTTACATCTGCAATTCGAAAGGTCTCGAGAAAGTGCTGCATTGAACCGGCACCGCCCGACGCGATAAGCGGTACTTGGCTGTTATCCCTGACCAGTCGCAGCTGTTCGTTGTCGTAGCCTTCGCGTACACCGTCCTGATTCATGCAATTAAGGACGATTTCTCCAACACCCCGTTCCTGGGCCTCGAGAATCCAGTCAACCATGAGGCGCTCGGCCGCGGCCGTTTTGTCAGGATTGCCGGTGTACTGGTAGACATGGTAACTACCCTCCTGTTCGAGGCTATCAACGCCGAGTACGACGCACTGCGATCCGAAACGTCGCGCCAGTTGGTCGATTAACTCCGGAGTTTCGAGCGCGGGGGAATTGATCGATATCTTGTCAGCACCCTTATTAAGTACTTCCTCAGCATCGGCAACGCTGCGTATGCCACCTGCGACGCAAAACGGGATGTCAATGACTGCTGCCACACGGTCGACCCATGTGCGGTCAACGCTTCGCCCGTCCGGACTGGCCGTTATGTCGTAAAAAACGAGTTCGTCAGCGCCTTCGGCACAGTATCGTTCGGCCAACTCAATGATGTCGCCGACTATGCGATGATTTCGAAACCGCACGCCTTTGACGACGACACCATCGCGGACATCAAGACAGGGAATTATGCGCCTTGCTGGAATGACGCCATCTCCGCTGCCGTGATCTTGCCGTCGAGCAGGGCACGGCCCGTAATAGCAGCCGGGAGCCCGTGTTCACGCAGTACCTCAAGGTCTCGCCGGTCTCGAACACCACCTGAAGCCTGTAATTGCAGGTCCGGGAAACGCATCAGGATTCCTGCATACAGATCCAGATTCGGACCGGCCATCGCGCCATCACGACTGACATCGGTGCACAAGACATGGCGCAAACCCACATCCTTGTAGTCCTCAATGCACTCGTATACGGACATGTTGCTCGGACGCGTCCAGCCGTGGGTCGTGACAACAGGAATACCGGCGTCGCCGATGTTCACGTCCAGTGCCAGGACAATTCGATCTGCGCCAAACTGGACCAGCCAGGACTTGACTGCGTCGGGCTCAGTGATTGCCAGGCTGCCGATGACACAACGTGCGACACCCGCATCAAGCCATCTACGCACAGTATCCCGATGACGAATGCCGCCGCCAATTTGTATGGCCATATCTGATTCAGCCGCTATTGCCGCGATTATGGCGTGATTTTCCTGCGTGCCTGATCGTGCGCCATCGAGGTCGACAACATGGAGGTTTGTCGCACCCAACTCCGCAAACTGACGCGCTACTGCCGCTGGGTCGTCACTGTACTCTGTCGTTTTCGCGAAGTCGCCCTTAAGCAAACGAACGCATTTGCCGCCCTGCAAGTCGATTGCTGGTATGACTTTCACGAAGACAACCCGATGAAGTTCTTCAGTAGGCCTGCGCCGGCGACTGAAGAGCGCTCGGGGTGAAACTGAGCTGCGACAAAATTCTTGTGACTAACGACCGCGCTGAACGGTTCTTTGTGAGTCGCCTGTGCCACTGTGTATTCGGACACCGGCAGGGCATAGCTGTGCAGGAAGTAGAAATAGCTGCCATCGGCGATACCCGTCAGCAGCTCGTGATTGCGAGCCTTCGCGATTGAACACCAACCCATATTCGGGACCGGACAAGTGGTATCGGCTGACAGGCGTTTCGCCGTTCCCGGAATTATGCCCAAGCACTCCACGTCTTCCTCTTCAGATGCCTCGGCAAGCAATTGCATGCCGAGGCAGATCCCCAGGACCGGCTGAGTCAGCTCACGAATCACGTCTGTCAGACGAAGATCCAGCAAGCGCGTCATAGCGTCTCTTGCCGCACCAACGCCGGGAAGAACGACAAGGCCTGATGCCCGGATGAAATCGGCATCAGTAGTCAATGTTGCGGTGGCACCCAGCTTGCTGAATGCATACAACAACGATGCGATGTTGGCACCGCCACTATCAATGATCGCGATCTTGTCTGCGGACATCTCAGTTCAACGTGCCTTTTGTCGACGGCATTTCGTTGCCTTCGCGTCGGATGGCCTGTCGTAGCCCTCGACCCACCGTTTTGAAACAGGCTTCTACCATGTGATGTGCATTTTCTCCCTGCACTTCGATTTGTATTGCTGCGCCAAGTGAGTGGGACAATGACCGAAAGAAGTGCTCAACCATTTCGGTGGCCAGTTCTCCGACTTGTTGGAGTGGAAACTGACCGCGGAATACGAAGCGCCCGCGCCCGGACAGATCTATTGACATCCGGGCTTCACTTTCATCCATTGGTACGACGAACCCGTAGCGTCCAACACCTCGCTTGTTACCCAGCGCGTCTCGCAGCGCTTCACCCAGGCAAATGGCGGTATCTTCGATCGTATGGTGGTCATCAACGTTGAGATCGCCCACGCACTCCAGCGACAAACTGAATCCGCCGTGTTTGGCGATCTGTTCGAGCATGTGATCGAAAAATCCAATGCCTGTCGAGACTGTGATTGGCTCAGCGCGATCGAGGTTTACCGATACCGTGATTGCCGTCTCATTCGTGTTCCGCACGACGCAGGCCTGCCGTTCTGAGTAACACAACAAGTCGACCATGTCCGGCCACGTACGTGCGCGTTTGCCCACTGTGCTCAACAGCAATCCCTGCACGCCGATTCTTTCTGCCAGCTCCATATCCGTCGCCCGATCGCCAATCACAGCGGAACGACCGAGATCGATGTCTGTCACCGCGAGATAACGGGTTAGCAATCCTGCACGGGGTTTGCGGCACTCGCAGGCATCATCGGGCATGTGCGGACAAATCAATATCTCATCAAAGGAAATACCCTGCGACGCAAACAACGCCAGAATGTGATCCTGACAAATCCGGAAATCTTCTTCGGGAAATGACTCTGTACCAAGCCCGTCCTGGTTGCTCACCATCACGAAGTGAAAGCCGTGCGCAGATAATTCGAGCAAGGCTGGAATGACATCATCGACTAGCCGAACCTTGTCCAATGCGTCGACTTGATAGTCGTCCGGCTCCTGTATGAGCGTGCCATCGCGATCAATGAACAACACCAGCTTCGACATGTTATGGCTCCATCTTCACGAGTGTTTCAAGGAGACGATCATTCTCGCTCCGGGTGCCGACAGTTATGCGCACGCAGTCCGCGAGATAACCACCGAAATATCGCAACAGGATCTTGTTGGCGCTGCATTGTCGCAACAGTTTATCCACGGCATCGACCTCGACCAGGAAAAAATTCGCGGAACTGGGCCACACACGACGGACAAAGGAAATACTGCGTAGCGAATCAATCATTCGTGTTCGTTCAGCGATGACCTCGCTGACCCATTGTTCGGCCTCGTTGAGGCTCGCAGTTTGCAACGCATTTTCAACACACTCGACAACCGGTGTGGCGAGCGCGTAAGGCGCCTGGACTGCATCGAGCATGTCTATGACGTCACGCGGACCGATAACAGAGCCGCAGCGCGCGCCAGCATATGCCAGTGCTTTCGAAAGAGTTCGCAACACAATCAGGTTTTCGTACTTGTCGATCAGTTCGAGAGCCGATGCCTGCTTTGCGAATTCGATATAGGCCTCGTCAACGACTATCGCAGAACGACTACCGCGCTTTTCCAGGATCTCGATCAGCGATTCGTCGTGAATCAGGGTTCCGGTGGGATTATTTGGCGAACATAGAAAAATCAGCCTTGTCGCAGGGTCGCACGCGTCGAGAATCGCATTCGCATCCAACGCGAAATCGGCATCGCGCGTTGTCTCGACTTCCCGAACCTCTGCGCCCTGAACCTCGGCGTAATGTCGGTACATCGAGAATGTCGGCGTCGTTGTGACGATACTGTCTTTCCCTGCTCGACAAAAAACACGGATCAGTAAATCGATCGCCTCGCTCGTACCACGCGTGACCAGTAGACTCTCGGTAGCGCAGTCATATCGTCCCGCGAGAGCCAGCCTCAGTCCAGCAGGTCGAATTTCCGGATAGCGATTCAGTGGTCTGCGAAAATTGTCGCCGCTATTCGTCCAGGGTGCCTCGTTTGCGTTCAGTCGTATTGTGTCATCGACCTGAATCGCAGCTTCATACGGTTTGAGCGCGCGAATCTCGGCTCTTGCAAGGTTTGCGATGCTCATCGTCTTGCTCCAAGACGTCGCCTGACAGCGGCCGCGTGTGCATCGAGCCCTTCGAGGCTCGCGAGCTTGATAACGGCGTCGCCGAGGCC
>Ga0255052_10001921_pt1 | contig 15249 bp, 15 predicted proteins | sample JV7_2_21_MG_FD_188632 | JGI IMG/M metagenome (GOLD analysis project Ga0255052, IMG submission 188632) | Seawater microbial communities from Jervis Inlet, British Columbia, Canada - JV7_2_21 | ecosystem: Environmental > Aquatic > Marine > Inlet | place: Canada: British Columbia | collected...
TAAAGCAAGAGATTCCGCCGCCGTTGGAGTTGGACACATTCCCCGAGATTGTGTTGCCTGTGATGGTTGGGTAAGAGTTTCTCCAACAATTTATCCCACCACCGTAGGAGTTGGCCCAATTACCCGTGATCGTGTTACCCGTGATGGTCGGGGAAGAGTTATGACAGGAAATCCCGCCACCAGACTCGCGGGAACCGTTCATGATGGTGAATCCCTGCACTATCGAAGTCGAGTCCTCTCCCTGGAAGAAGGTGAACCCACCGTGTGGATCATTCGGCCAATTCCCCTCACAATCAATAATACAACTTTCCGGCCCGTTCTCCGACATCACGACAATAGCTTTTCCTTTAAATGTTATCCCCCGGTTACCATCACCAGTATATGTGCCATCAGCCACAAGTACCGTGTCACCGTCAACTGCCGCATCGATACCTGCCTGTATCGTAGGTTGTTGAGAAGGTACGTGGATAGTGTCAGCCTGTAACACTGATGCAGTGACTACCAGTAAAAAGATTGGGAGTAAAAGTATATACCTTTTCATCGGGACCCCTTCGTGAAGGTAAATATCTGATATAAACATCTTTTTTCGAGTATACCAGAATATTCGATGGGCGTCAACAACTATATGCTCGGCAGGTTTAAATAAAGTTTCACTTGACGCATTTTGAAGGATGTGATATTATAGAGGCTGCTGCTCATTGAAGAGCGGGCTTTCTTTTATCCGGACGAAAAAACCAGGGGGCTCGGAACATTTGAAGGGGAGAAGAACCGGGTTCACCATCAGGGTCGCCGTGATTATTCAGAGGGACGGCAAGATCCTGCTGGCTCGGCACTTCAGGGAAGGGAGGGATTACTGGGTTGTTCCGGGGGGACGATTGGGAAGTGTCGAGGGGGTCCTCGAATGCGGAAAACGCGAGATCCTCGAAGAGACCGGTCTGCGGGTGGAGATAAGCTCACTGGTTTACATCAGCGAATTTTCGGGTGATGATTTCAGCGTGCTGGATCTCTTTTTTCTGGGAGAACAGGCCGTCGGAGAAGCTGCGCTCGGATGCGATCCCGAGGATGCGGGTGAGAACAGTGTCCTGAAGGAGATCCGGTGGTTTTCACCGGAAGAGTTTGCTGAGATACCGCTGTTACCTGCTCATATAAAACGAGCTATTGTAAAAGACTGGCCCCATGGATTCCGTGATCGGGGGTCTTACATAAAAGCCGGGAGAGAAAAAGGATAAAATCATGAGTATGAAGCTCACCAAAAGAAGTGAAGACTATGCAAAATGGTACACAGAGGTTGTTTTGAGGGCGGAGCTGGCCGATTACGCTCCTGTTAAAGGGTGTATGGTTATAAGACCCAACGGATATGCGCTCTGGGAGAACATACAGGGTGCACTGGACGCGATGATCAAAAAGACCGGCCACGAGAATGCTTATTTCCCGCTCTTTATACCTCAGAGTTTCCTTCAAAAAGAAGCTGAGCATGTCGAGGGCTTCGCACCCGAGTGTGCTGTGGTAACTGAAGGAGGCGGTAAGAAGCTGGAGGAGCCGCTCGTCGTGCGCCCCACCTCTGAGACCATAATATATTACATGTTCGCGAAATGGATCATGTCATACCGGGATCTTCCTCTACTGATCAATCAGTGGGCGAATATAGTCCGGTGGGAAATGCGGACGAGGTTGTTCCTGAGGACAACTGAGTTTCTGTGGCAGGAAGGGCACACAGCTCATGCCACTTCGGAAGAAGCAGAGGAAGAAACCCTGAAGATACTCGACCTGTACGCCGAGTTCCTCGAGGACTGGCTGGCCATTCCTGTTTTAAAAGGGAAAAAGAGCGAGGCAGAGAAGTTCGCCGGTGGGGATCACACCTACTGTGTAGAGGCCATGATGCAGGATCTGAAAGCCCTCCAGGCCGGTACCTCACACCATCTCGGGCAGAACTTCGCAAAAGTTTTCGACGTCAAGTACCAGACAAAGGACGGCGTCGAAGAGTACGTGTGGAACACGAGCTGGGGGGTCAGTACACGCTTGATCGGTGCTGTCGTCATGGCCCACGGTGATGATGTGGGTATAATTATACCTCCCAGAGTTGCTCCTGTGCAGGTTGTGATCGTACCGATATGGACCGACGAGAACGAGAGATCGGCAGTCGAATCAGTCGTCGAAAATCTTGTCACGCAGTTATCCGAAAGGTTCAGGATCCGCGTCGATGACCGGACGGATATAGCTCTCGGACGGAGATTTTACAGGTGGGAAGAAAGGGGGGTTCCGCTCAGGATCGAGGTGGGCCCCAGGGATGTCGCGGGGAAAACAGTCATGATCTCCAGGAGGGATATTAAACAAAAGGATTCGATTCCGATGGAGAACGTCACTGACGCTGTTGAAGAGAAGCTCGGGTCTATTCAGAAGGATCTTTTCGAGAAGGCTAAAAAATTGAGAGACGACAACACCCGCTCCGTCGAAGACTACGATTCGTTCAAGGAAGTCCTCGAATCGAAGGGGGGATTCTTAGAGGCACACTGGTGTGGCGGTCCACAGTGCGAAGAGACCGTTAAAAATGATACGAAGGCGACTATCAGGTGCATTCCCATCGAAGAAAAGGGAGCAAAGGGAGAAAAGGGAGAGAAGGGAGAGAAGGGTGACTGCATTATCTGCGGCAAAGGATCCCCGCAGAGGGTCATCTTTGCCAGAGCCTATTAAATTCTGCTTATGAAAAATCACTCACGTATCTCAATGGTAATGGTTGAAAGGTTATAATGAAGGTCGGCGAAAAGATCCTCATCCTGGATTTCGGGTCGCAGTACACACAGCTGATCGCCCGGAGTGTCAGGGAGCTCGGTGTCTACTCGACGATAGAGCCTTTTGATCTGCCCCCGGGTGAGATAGACTCTTCCGTCAAAGGTATTATACTTTCCGGGGGTCCCTCGAGTATCTACGAGGAGAACTCCCCCAGGTGTTCGCCCGAGATCCTTGAGTCGGGACGACCCATCCTGGGGATCTGCTACGGTATGCACATCTCAGCTTTTCTACTCGGGGTCCCTATCGTCAAAGGCGGGAGGAGCGAGTATGGCAGAACACTTCTGACCGTGAACGAACCGGATGTTCTGTTCCGTGGATTCCGAAAAGGGGAACAGACCCCTGTCTGGATGAGCCATAAGGACAAGGTTGAGAAACTGCCTCCCTCCTTCAAGCTTCTTGCGAGCTCGGACAACGCTCCCATCGCCGCCTTTGGAGATCTCGACAGGAAGATCTTTGCTGTCCAGTTCCATCCTGAGGTGATCCACACCGAGAGAGGTACTGAAATACTCCGTAATTTCCTTTTCCCGATCTGCGGTTTCAAGGGAGACTGGAACATTGGTGATTTCATAGAAGATGCTGTGCATGAGATAAAGAGGATTGTCGGGAACAAGGAAGTCATAGGGGCCCTCTCGGGCGGTGTGGATTCTTCGGTCGTATCGCTGCTGGCACACAGGGCTATCGGTGAGAAATATAAACCGGTTTTTGTAGACAATGGGCTGCTCAGGTACGACGACAGGGCGATGGTAGAATCTCTGGGTAAAGAGTTCGGTATGAACCTGAGTATCGTCGATGCCCAGAGCGTCTTCCTTGACATGCTCCGCGGCGTTACCGATCCCGAGGAAAAGCGGCGGAGGATCGGCCGGTGTTTCATCGAGGTTTTTGCACGCGAAGCCGAGAAAACCGGTGGCGCTGATTTCCTGGTTCAGGGGACCCTGTACCCCGACGTGATTGAAAGTTTGTCGGTGCGTGGTCCTTCGGCGACCATTAAAACCCATCACAACGTAGGAGGATTACCCGAAAACGTGCCGTTCGAACTGATCGAACCATTGAGAGAATTGTTCAAGGATGAGGTCAGAGAGGTCGGCAGGACACTCGGTATCCCTCAGTGGATACTCGGTAGGCATCCCTTCCCGGGGCCGGGCCTTGCGGTCAGGGTGCTCGGCGAGGTCACCCCCGAAGCCCTGGCGACAGTACGGGCAGCCGACAGGATATTCATCGAAGAATTGGTCAACATGGGTATATATGACGAAATATGGCAGGCATTTGCTGTACTCCTGCCTGTAAGGTCTGTTGGTGTCATGGGTGATGAGCGGACCTACGAAAACACGATTACGCTGAGAGCGGTAACGAGCCGTGACGGTATGACAGCCGACTGGTACAGATTTAAGGGTGAGCAGCTCGGGCGTATTTCGAACAGGATAAGCAACGAGGTAGACGGGATCAACAGGGTTGTTTACGATGTCAGCTCGAAACCGCCCGGGACGATAGAGTGGGAGTGAAAATCACTTCTGCTTACCCGGGGGCCTCTTTTCATCTTCTGGAAGAGTTTCGTAGATCTTTTCCCAGAGCTCGAGCCAGTATTCGGGTTCCTCTTCGTGGCTGGTGAGAAAAAGCAGAAGATCGTCGCCGGTGATACCGTTATGGAGAAGATAATTGTCACGTTTCTTTTTGAAGAGCTCCCAGTCTTCTCCGCACTCATTCAGCAGAAGAGATATCGAAACAAAATGTGTCACGTAGTCGTCGAGGGGCATGACGAGTGTTGTTGCTGACGGGTCTCTCTCCTGGGGAGTGAGATCCGGAAAAACTCCCGGAGCAAAAAGCAGTGTTAGGAGAAGTGTTAACAACACAGTCATGAACTTACCCTCGCACTGATAAGGGGGTGAACCAATGTCTGAAAGACGCCGCTTCGAACGTGTGAAGATCCAGCTAAGCGGGTCCATCGAAGATGGTGATGCCGAGAGAGGACTCACCGTGCCCAGCATTGCCGTTCTCGATCTCAGCCTTGGAGGGGCATATTGTCAAATTAACAGATTCATGCAGCCTCTCACGACGGTCATGCTCAGCCTTAATTTCCCGGGAGAATCCGGGGAAGAAAACGCTGCCTGCAGGGGTGTGGTTGTCAGGGTCGATCCCGAGAAAGAATCGAGCGAAATCCGTGACTACAATGTTGGAATACTCTTTACAGAGATTTCCAGGGACGACAGGGATAAGCTTCAGCATTTTCTCGAACGCCAGGTTGATAAGAACTTGGGGTAATACGACCTCTCTTCTCATCATTTTAAGCCGAAATGCACTCCCGGTCAATGGTCAGAGACAAGTCCTCTCTTGACGCTCTCCGAAACCAGAATTAAATTAGTTCAGTCAATAACGTGCCACACCATAACACAGGTGATCTGCAATGAAAATGGAACGGAATATCAAGGGGTTTTTTCTCCTGTCTCTTTGTCTCCTTTTTTGTTTTTTTTTACACTCGGGGGCACACGCTTACAACTCCAGGTCCGCTGTCTATCTGGCCATTGCGATGGTTCAACAGGATCAGGGAGAATATCTTCAGGCCGTCGAAAATCTCAAATGGGCCCTTATTCTTGATCCGGAGTCCACCTTTCTTGCTGAAAAACTGGCGGGACAGCTTCACAGGATGGGTTACCAACGTACACTCATCGAGATGTTCGGTTATCTCGCACCCCGGTACGAAAGCCCTGTAATCTACAAACTCATGGGTAATGCATACGAGGAACAGATGGACTATCTTGAAGCTGTCAACCACTATGTTTTGGTCAATCAGCTCGATCCTGATGATAGAGGTAATCTCGAACACCTGTGCAAACTGCTGGAGTCATCGGGAAGACTGGATGAGGCCGGTCCGCTGATCCGGGAGGGCGTGGAAAGATTCCCCGGTTCCTCTGATCTTCTGTACCTCAGAGGGAGGATGGCCTACAGGGATGACGATCTGGACACAGCCTCCCTGTATTTGAAGCAGGTACTTGAACTGTCACCGCTGCATTCAGAGTCACACTGGCTCCTGGGGAATATCCTGGAGCTCAAAGGGGATCTCGAATCCGCACGGAGCTATTTCGAATCCCTGCTGGTGATGAGACCTCACGATCAAGCTCTTCTCACGGCACTTCTGCGGGTTTTCTCGAAATCTGGAGAATTCGAGAAAGCTATTGATTACGGGAATAAACTTTTGGAAGGGGATCCCTCGAACAGCGCGCTTACCAGCATGCTCGGGATGCTCTATTATGAAGCTGGACAGTATGAAAATGCAGTAGAAATCCTCCAGAGAACCATCGCCTTCGGGAACACCCAATACGACGTTCACCTCGTCCTTGGGCAGGCGCTGATGGAACTCAACAGGGTGGAAGATGCCCTGTGGCAATTCAATATTACGACGAAGATCGACTCGACTCGTACTGCAGGGTGGATGAATAAGGGTCTGGCCTTACTCACCCTGGACAGGTCTCCAGAGGCACTTGCTTCTTTTGAACGGGCAGCTGACTTCGACAGTACCTATGCGTATATTCACTATATGAGAGGACTGACTCACAGTAGACTTGAAAACTATCAAGAAGCCCTCGTGAGCTTCGAACTTTCTCTCGAATTGCAGCCTGACGACAGGGACATTTTGTTCCAGATGGCCGTGACTTATGACAGCCTCGAGGACGAAGCCAAAGCTGAGGCGATATTATCACGACTGCTCGAGTCCCATCCTGATGATGCCCCGATCCTGAATTATCTGGGTTATCTCTGGGCCGAACAGGCCAGGAACCTGAACGAAGCCAAAGACCTCGTAATGAGGGCTCTCGAGAATGATCCGGAGAATGGTTATTACATTGACAGCCTGGGCTGGGTCCTGTATCAGCAGGGATATCTGGACAGCGCCCTGGTCCAGATAAAAAGATCGCTCGAGAGGGTCGACGACGATGCTGTGATTTACGAACATCTGGGCGACATATATTTTGAGAAGGGCGAGTCAGGCAAGGCAAAAAAAGCCTGGGAACGATCGAAAGAGCTCGATCCCTCCAATGACGAGGTTCAGAGGAAAATTGAAAAGGCGAAAGAGCATCGCAGGTAAATGTCTTATGCTTGCGTCGGTCCTCTATCACTTTGCAAACTGCTCACACGGCTACGTGAGCGCGGGGGGCGGTACTGCAGTAATCGACGGTTCCGCTTCTTCCTATAACCAGGCAATTGGTTCGTGCAGGAGGATTTTCTCTTTTGTGGCTAAACGGAGACTGGGCAGCATCAGGGGTGAGGGGATCCTGCTTTATGTGAAACCGGATTTTTACAGGCTCGAGGTCTGGGACGATATGGGCAATCTTATTTTCCATTACGTCGAGAATAATGAAGAGTTCGAAATAATGTCACTGGACGATTACGAAGATGTGTTTTCGATGATCGATCCTGATGAAGAAGATAACCAGGGTACCGGCTTCACCCTCGAGGAAATAAAGAGTATCGGTCTGTGTTTGTTCGAAGTAGAAGGGGGAGCAGAATACATACAGGATGACGGGATAATGGTGACGACGCTTTTACCACTGGACCGCGATACTACAATCGAAAGAAGATTCACGTTCGAAAAAAGCTCTGGGATGCCGTCAAGATTCCTCGTGGTTAAGAATGGCAAAAAGCTCAGGGAGGCTGTTTTTGAGAATGTCGAGAAATCGTCGGGTATATCGAGACCGCACAAGGTAAAGATAATCGATCATGTATTATCGACAACGGTGACATTATCAGTTGTACAGGAAAGCATCAACACGGCTATCCCCGTGGAGCTATTTTCAATTAATGGAAACACGTGGAGTAACGGTGAATAAAGAATCTGCGAAAGCATCTCTGTTAGTAGTCCCGCTCCTGATCTGTCTTTGTGTCTCCTGCGGTGTGTACTCGACTACCACACAGGTTGCCCCGCACCTGAAGACTGTATATGTCCCCACATTCGAGAATAAGACATCCGAGTTCTACATGCCTCAAATGCTCACAGACGGGGTGATCGAAAAGCTGATGAGCGAGAGCAACTTGAGAGTGTCCTCTACGGAAGAATCAGACTCAGTTCTGCGGGGGACCATTCTTGCATACAGGGTCGAGGCGATGGCCTACTCCGGTGAAGGCGATGTCACATCGAGACGTGTAAGGGTGCTGATCGAGGCTGAATTCGTAGATCAGATCAAGAATAAGGTTTTGTGGAAAGGGGAACGAGTCGAAAGATGGGGCACGTATGACTCCCTGAACGAAACCGAGAGAGATGGAGCCGAACGAGCAATAGAAAAGCTGGCTGAAGATATCGTGACCCAGTCTCTTCAGGGGTGGTGAAGATGCTGAATAGGAAAGTGCTCGTCCTGAATCAGAGTTACGAACCGTTGAGTGTTTGTCAGGCACGGAGAGCAGTTATCATGGTGCTCATCGGGAAGGCGGAGATCGTGGAGAAGCATGACGAGAAAATCAATTCCGTCAGTATGTCTATCCCCCTTCCAAGCATCGTTCGTCTCTCGCTGTTCGTCAGGGCGTTCAAGAGGGATGTGGCGCTCAACAGGAAAAATATCCTGAAACGTGATAACTTCACCTGTCAGTATTGCGGGAAGAATCAGGAAATTCTCACTACCGATCACATCATCCCGAAAGCCCAGGGAGGCCCGGAAAGCTGGTACAACCTGGTTACTGCGTGTGTCAAATGCAACAATCGTAAGGGGGACCGAACCGCAAGGCAGGCTGGCCTTTCACTGATACAGAAACCAAAGAAACCCCACCGGTACTCATACATCCGTTTTTTCTCCTCGATCCCGGATGATCGGTGGAAGCCATATCTCTTTCTCGATTAAACCCGAAAACCAGGTGATTATGTTCGAGGGATCCACAGTAGCTTTGATCACACCATTTACTCGCGGCGGCAAAGTTGACACAGGAACACTCCGCCGTCTCACGCGATTGCACATCGAAAGAGGGACCGACAGTATCCTCGTCTCCGGTACCACAGGGGAGAGCCCTTCATTGAGTGGCCGGGAGTATAGAGAGGTAATCGAAACTGTTATTGATGAATGCGAGGGACGTGTTCCCGTGATCGCCGGCTGCGGGACGAACTCGACCTGGAAGGCGGTCGAACTCACGAGAGAGGTCCAGCGGCTCGGTGCGTCGGGTGGCCTTTCAGTGTGTCCATATTACAACAAACCCACCCAGGAAGGCCTGTACAGGCATTTTATGAAGATCGCCGAAATTGGTCTTCCGATAATGCTGTACAATGTACCGGGAAGAACTTCCGTCAATCTCCTGCCTGAGACGGTCAGACGTCTTTCGGAACACGAGAACATCGTGGCTATAAAAGAAGCGAGCGGTGATCTGGATCAGATACAGGAGATCTGCAGGCTGACTGGGAATGAGTTCACTCTGCTTTCTGGTGACGATGGTCTCACGTTGGACGTCCTCTGCCACGGCGGAAAGGGCGTTGTCTCCGTTACGGCGAATCTTCTGCCGTCGAAGGTGAAGGCTGTCGTTTTCAGAAGTTTGTCCGGTGACACAGTAGGTGCACGGGATCTGCACCATCACCTGCTCCCTCTCCACAGGGCGATGTTCATCGAGACGAATCCCATACCGGTCAGAGAGGCTCTCAAATTTGCAGGCTGGGATGTGGGCAAACCGAGACTACCCCTTACCGCGATGACACGACAGGGGAAGAACCGGCTGAAAGAGGTGTTGTCGATGTATACGCATGAGATAGAAAGCGAGCACTCTCAATTCCTCTCGGGGAAAACCAAGAGTGGGAAAACCAAAAGTGGTAAAACCAAAAGCAGGAAGACAAGAAACAGAAAGGCCGATCGAAAATGAAGATAGTTGTCAACGGTGCGATGGGCCGGATGGGCAGGAAAATCGTCGAAGAGATACAAAAGCAGGATGATCTCGAGATTTCAGGCCTGATAGAAGCTCCCGGATCACCTCTGGTGGGTTCGTACCTTGATGAAGTGATGGGTTCAGGTTACGAACACATTATCATATCGAATGACTTGAAAGGTGTTGCTGCTGCTGCTGATGCTACTGATGTGCTGATAGATTTTTCCCTCCCGGAAGGCACGATGAAAATCCTGGACAACCTCGAACAACAGGGGACACCGCTCGTGTGCGGTACCACCGGCTTTTCGGAAGAAGAAGAACGCAGGCTCCGTGAAGTGTCAGAAAAAATTCCTGTGTTCTATTCGACAAACTTCAGTCCTGGTATGTACCTGTTAACATGCGCTTTACGGGATATCGTAGACAGGTTACCGTCGGACTGGGATGTGGAGCTTGTCGAAGCTCATCACAGGATGAAGAAGGATGCTCCCAGCGGTACTGCTCTCGGACTGGCGAAGATCCTCGCCGGCCACACTCGTACGGCTGTGCATTCGCTAAGGGTGGGGGATGTCCCCGGTCGTCACTCACTTGTATTCGCAGGAACAGGAGAAGTAGTTGAATTCAGCCACTCGGTGCACTCCAGGACCGCATTTGCTTCCGGTTCTCTCGCTGCCGCCCGGTTCATCGAAGGAAAAGAAGCTGGCTGGTACGGTATGGATGATTTGTACGGAGAGATGAAATAGAGAAAGGCTGCAAGTATGGAGATCAGGTATTCTAAGCGGTTTTCTAAAATTCCCGCATACATTTTCAAACAGCTATCGGAGATGAAAGCTGCCCAGATCCAACTTGGTAAAGATGTCATCGACCTTGGTATCGGCGATCCGGATCTGCCGACCCCCACCAGGATTGTCGAGAGGCTCAAAACTGAGTCCGAAAAACCCGAGAACCACAGGTATCCGCCTTATGCTGGTATCAAGCCGTTCAAAGAAGCTATCGCCCGATGGTACAAGAGGAAATACGGGGTCGAGGTCGATCCGAATTCAGAGGTGATAGTACTCATTGGCTCGAAAGAGGGTATTGCTCACACTTTTATATCATACGTGGATCCTGGGGATATAGCGCTGATTCCGGATCCGTCCTACCCTGTGTACTCACCTGCGACCATATTCGCAGGCGGAACACCGTATTATGTACCGTTGAAAGAGGAGATAGCTTATCTTCCGGCAATTTCGACCATCCCCGAGGATATCGCTCAGAGGGCCAGGATATTTTTCATAAACTATCCCAACAATCCAACTGCCGCAGTAATAGAACGGGAGGGTCTCGAACTTCTTGTATCCTTCTGTAAAGCGAATAACATCATTCTCTGTCAGGATGCGGCCTATGCCGAGCTCACGTTCGACGGGTATGAATTTCCTTCTCTTCTCTCGATAGACGGTGCCAGAGACGTCGGCCTCGAGTTCCACTCTCTATCTAAAACATACAATATGACTGGCTGGAGAGTAGGATTCGCCGTCGGCAGGAGAGAGTTGGTCTCAGGGCTACTCAGGGTTAAATCGAATATGGACTCCGGCGTATTCCCCGCTATACAGATGGCGGGAGTCGAAGCACTCGACAACTGCGATAATGAAGTGGAGAAAAACGTTCAGGTGTTCAGACGTCGCAGGGACAAAATGGTGAAAGGGTTGACCAAAATCGGCTGGCATGTCAGAAAACCCCGCGGCACTTTTTTTCTCTGGGTGAGAACACCCGGTAGAGTATCCTCAATGGAGTTCATCCGTCAGGCCCTGGATCAATGCAGCGTAATGCTAACCCCCGGGATTGGTTTTGGATCAGAAGGGGAAGGGTATTTCAGGATAGCGCTCACCCTCCAGGAAAACAAGCTCGAGGAGGCAGTGCACAGGCTCGGTAAGTTATGAACGAGATTACGGGCAGTGTGATAATACAGAAATACGGCGGCAGTTCTGTCGAGAACCCCGAGAGACTCAAGGAAGTCGCCCGCAGGATCATTCGTTCGAAGGAGGCAGGCGATCGAATTGTTGTCGTCGTGTCGGCGATGGGAAACACTACCGACGAGCTGATAAGTCTCGCCCACCGGGTATCCCCCGTTCCAGCCAGAAGAGAGCTCGACATGCTCCTCTCTGTCGGTGAAAGGATCTCGATGACACTGCTGTCGATGGCTATCAACGATCTCGGACACCAGGCAATATCGTTTACCGGGTCGCAGAGCGGTATCATCACTGATGAACGTCACACTAATGCAAAGATAGTCGAGGTGAGGGCATCCAGGATCAGGGAAGAACTGCTCGAGGACAAGGTTGTAATAGTTGCCGGATACCAGGGGGTGAGCAGATCGAGAGAGGTCACAACTCTGGGCAGGGGAGGTTCGGACACGACAGCCATCGCACTCGCAGCGGCTCTCGGGGCGAGGGTGTGTGAGATATACACGGATGTTGAAGGTGTGTACACCGCCGATCCCGACGTCGTGAAGGATGCCCGGAAGTACGATCGTCTCTCGTTCGACGAGATGCTTTCACTGTCCACAGTCGGGGGGACGGTGCTGCAGAAGGAAGCGGCGGAATATGCAAAAAAACATGGCATTGATATCGAAGTGAGATCGAGTTTTTCGAACGGTCCCGGAACTGTCATCTCCGAGGAAAAGAATAATAGCCGGAACCACGTTATAGGGGTAATGCAGCGTACCGGTCTCGTGGTCCTCACACTACATGAGGACAAAGATCAGCAAAGAAGCTCAGATCTTGTCCTGGAGCTCGCTGAAAAAAGCATCGAAGTGATAGATTTCTTAAAGTTCGATAAACATCTTTTTCTGGTTGTCTCGGCACCTGATCAGCACGAGCGAGCTCACCTGGCAGAAACCGTCGCCAGGCGGCTCGAAGGGTGTGAGCACACGTTTCGAGGCTGTGGTTCCGTCTCCATTGTCAGTGGTGTCCAGGCTAATATGTCCCATTTGTATTCGAAGATAATGCACGTCCTGACCGGCTATTCGATTCCCACCTTTGGAATTAAGAAAGAGTTTACCTCTATAAATATATATACCGGGGAAGAGGTCGTTGACACGACGACGAATCTGTTCCACAAAGAATTTATTACAAGCCGGTCCCGGGGGGGAACATGAAAGTTGCAGTGGTAGGCGCTACCGGCCTCGTTGGCCGGGAACTGCTGAAAGTTCTCGACCAGAGTGTGCTTCCAATGACTGAGCTGACTGTTGTCGCATCCAAAAGATCAGCCGGAACAGCTATAACTGCGGCAGGCCGGACTCTCGAGGTAGTCGATGTACGGTCGGACTGGCATCGAGATACCGATGTCGTTTTCTTTGTCACCAGCTCGGAGATCTCGAGATTGGAAATACCTCTTCTGAAGGGCAAAGTGCCTATCGTGATAGATAACTCCTCCGCCTTCAGAATGCACCCCGATGTGCCTCTCGTGGTTCCTCAGGTGAATCCTGAGGCAGCATTCAACCACAACGGTCTTATCGCCAATCCCAATTGCTCAGCCATACAACTCGTCGTTGCGGTGTTTCCGATCCACAAGTTGTCCCCGCTGAAAAAGATCATTGTGTCTACCTATCAGGCTGCTTCAGGTGCCGGCAAGAAATATGTCGATCGGTTCCTGCTTGATTCACGGGGAACCTCACCGGATGCAACCTCTCTGGCTTTTAATATTATTCCGAGCATAGATGTTATTCTCGAGGATGGTTTCAGCAAAGAGGAAGAGAAGATCATGCTCGAGACAAGGAAAATCCTCTCCGCTGAGGTAGATCATATATCCGCGACTGCGGTACGTGTCCCGGTCGTCAATGTTCACTGCGAATCGGTATACCTCGAAACCGAGAGTGAACTTGACCTCGACAAAGTTCGAAAAAGCCTTTCAGAGGCACCGGGCGTGAGGTTTGTCGAAGATCCACTGAAGGTAGTAACTCCAAGGGAGGTTTCCGGTTTTGACGACGTGTTCGTATCCAGGTTGAGAAGGGACAGAGACAGGAAAAACGGACTGCACATGTGGGTGGTGGCGGACAACTTGAGAAAAGGCGCTGCTACGAATGCTGTTGAGATCGCGGCACTATTTTCAGAGCGTGTTGACACAAATCCCGTCTCTCATTAGACTAAGTGTTGATAATTCCTATCGTAGATCCTGATGGACGACCCGAGGTTTGATATGACTACCGAAATAATAAGGGTGGGCCTGGTTGGCGCGGGTGCGATTGCTCAGGTCGCTCACCTTCCTGCTTACAATAAGATTAATGGCATGGACGTCGTGGCTCTTGCTGACACCAATGTCGAAAAAACAAAGATAGTCGCTGAGAGATACGGGATCAGAAAAGTATACAGGGACTACGAAGATCTGATAGGTGATTCAGAAATTGACGTAATCGATGTTTGTACTCCCAACCATCTTCACAAAGAGATGGTGACGAAAGCGCTCGAGGGCGGCAAGGATGTTATCTGCGAAAAACCTCTCTCATTGAACTCGACTGAGGCACGGAGCATCGCCGACGTTGTCAAAAAACATGACAGAAAACTTCTTGTCGCTTTCAACAACCGATTCCGGCTTGATTCTTCTATTATCAAGAACAGGATCGAACGCGGAAAACTCGGGAAGATGGTGTATCTGAAAACGGGCTGGATAAAAAGGAAGTTCTCACCCCAGCGACGCTCCTGGGTCCTCTCACCTGACCAGGCGGGAGGGGGTGCATTTATGGATATGGGGATCCATCTCATCGACATTTGCCTTTGGCTACTGGGATACCCCGAAGGCAGGAAGGTTCATTCTTTTATTTACAGCGACTCAGGGGATGGTGGTGTCGAAGATGGCGGTATGGCCCTCATCGAGACCACAGGCGGTGTTTCGATAATGGTGGAAGTCTCGTGGGGTTTGTATATAAAGGATGGCCACTACTACCTGAACATTTTCGGCAGTGACGGGTCGGCACATCTTGACCCCTTCTGTATCTTCGGCAGTGAGGAGGGCCGGGTCATCGATAAGACCCCGAAGATTTCCGAAAGCAGGGAAAACATCTTCGTCGAATCCTACCGGCACGAAATAGAGTATTTCGGCGAAGTATTGAGGGGAAAAGCAGATCCTCCACGTGTCGATGAGCAGGTCATACTGCACGAGATCATCGACGCAATATACGACTCGGCCCGGAAAGGTACTGCCGTACACCTGAGGTGACCAGTAGAGAATGAAAGTGTCATGGAGGACCCCTTATTTCCTTCCACTCCTTTCTGGTCTGTTGCTGACCCTGGCTTTCCCTCCGTTTCATTTTTTTATCCCGGCTTTTGTAGCTCTTGTGCCCATGTTTTATTTCCTCGAGAGAACCAGGGGGTGGAGAGAGGTACTGACAGGTTCCCTGATCATGGGGCTCGCTCACAATGTAACATTACTCTATTGGACCTCCATTTTCACACAGGCGGGTTTTATCTTCCTGATGGGTTACCTTTCCCTTTATGTTCTGATCTGGAGTTCCGTTCACAGATATCTTCTTGGCAGGTCCCGGGGATTGGCACTCGTGATTGCACCCTTTGCCTGGGTGTGTCTGGAGTATTTGAAGGGTATCGGGGAACTGGCATTCACCTGGGGTCAACTGGCATATTCGCTGACTGGATTTCCGCTGCTGCT
>Ga0255052_10001922_pt1 | contig 15244 bp, 24 predicted proteins | sample JV7_2_21_MG_FD_188632 | JGI IMG/M metagenome (GOLD analysis project Ga0255052, IMG submission 188632) | Seawater microbial communities from Jervis Inlet, British Columbia, Canada - JV7_2_21 | ecosystem: Environmental > Aquatic > Marine > Inlet | place: Canada: British Columbia | collected...
CATAATCTTTCTTCATCTCAACGATCGACCGCGCCATGGGGTTCTGTACCCACAGGTAATAGACCATCTTGAGCATGCGGTCTCGGGTGTAAGGCGCGATGTCTTTGGTCTCACGTTGACTGAGTCGCCGGTACAAGTAGCTGTCTGAGTCGATGTCGTCGCCTAGTACAGGTATCCCTTCCCTGAGAACGATCCATGCGTGCCTCAGCCTGCTTATGAGATTCAGTGCCATAACCTGGTCCTCACTCTCTCACTCTTCTTGCTGGTGTCTTCATCGTCCGAACTCACAAGGGCAGGTGGATGTGTGATCGGGAAGAAGCCCATCTTGAGACCATCGAAGGAATCAGGCGAGCGCCTGATCAGATCTTTCACCTTGTCCTTGCTCCAGAGTTTTATCGTTCCGTCACTGAGCATGTCATAGCCCTGTGCCATGATGTCACCTGTCAGCTTATCATCAGGCGGTAACATTGCCTCGCTATCGTTGGCAGGGTCAAGCCATTCCCTCACGGCCCATGCCAGCTGTGTGCGTACATCTGCCATCTTCCAGTACCCGTGCCTGTCAGTAGCCTTGCTTTTCCTCGATACGTTCACGGGGATAACCGGATACTCCTGTTCCCTCAACCGACTGACCATGCCTGTACCCAGGCCGTTGATTTCAACCATGGGGTAGACCTTGCGTCCGTTCCCACCTTCAGCCTGTTTTATCATCGCCACCACTTGCCCGGTTGCCGCCATCAATTCCTTGCCTTTATACCTCACGAGCTCCGGAACGAGATCACCGTACTTCGGACAGATCACGGTATCATCCTTCCCCTCACCTGCTGGATCGACACCTACCGTGCATATCCCATCTGCTGGGATCACACCGCCCGCGTCCAGCCACTTTTGCCACCTCAAGTTTGCAGCTTCAACCCAATCGAGCGGTATCAATGAGCTCTCTTCATCAGCTGCGAAGTTGCCCAGTACATCTCGCTGGTACACGGAGCTGTTCTCACCCCAATGTTTCAACCGCTGTTCCGCCCACGCCGGGTCCATCATGCCAGCCCCTATCAGGTCTTCCATCGTCCAGTGTATCGCGTGCCAATCCTCGAATCCCGGTTTTTTCTGGTGGATGTCGTAGAAACGTCCCGTGGGAGGTCCAGGGGTTGAAACGGCCAGGAAGTACCTCTCCCCTGGCCTGGAAAACGTCCCCTCCATCGAGTCCCAGGTGGGAACGGGAATAGTCTTTGATTCGTCGAAGAGGACAAACATACACTCGCCATGCCCGCCTTCCATGTTGGCGGGTTTGTCACTCGCCATAGAAAACGCCCTGCAGGTAGATGATAGCTTTATGGATTGACCGAGGAGTTCATCCCGTGTGTACTGATCACGGCCAACCTTGTCCCACCTGATCTGACCGGCCCATTTGTGTATCTCAGGCCAGAGGAAATTAATCAGCTGCTGCCATGAAGAAGCGGTCGTCGGTACTTTCGTCTCGTCCTTTTCCCTGGTCAGGAGGTAGTGGTGGACGAGAAGAGAGGCGAGTGCGCTCTTTCCACCTCCTCGAGGGCTTCTGATCGCCACTCTGTAATACTTTTCGAGAGCAGCCACAGCCTCTTCCTGGTACCTCGTGAGCCCTTGTCTGCTGGGGAACTCAACACAGTCGTGGATAAATGCCAGGCGGTCGTCCCGGTAGGTACGCTTGAACTGCGCGGAAGCAGAAAACTGTTTGCCTTCCAGCCGCCGCCTTGCATCACGATAGGCGTCCACTTCGATCGTGTCAGGATGATAGCTAATAGCCACCGTTACCGCCTTTAAGTGCAGCCGCTACTTCAAGCCGCCTGATTGCCAGCTTCCGTTGGTCTTCCGTCTGGGCTATATCGCCGATTATCGTCACGAACTCGTTCACGATCACGTTTACCTGTTCGATCTTGACCAGGTACTCCCGCTTGATCTCGATGTTGTGTTGCCGTTCGATGTTTTTTGAAAGTGAGTCGGATACTTTCTGGATAAGCTCGATTTGCTCAGGCCCTAATGCGTCCGGAGTTTTCGCACGCTCTTCCAACACATCGAGCATGGCACGTTGACGCGCAATGATGTGAGAGATGCTGAGTAGGTCGGGATCTTTCAAGAAATTACTGATTCGATCTTTCAACCACCGCGGGGTGTATTTCGCATGTTCATAAGTCGTGGGTTGTCCGTCATGGCCTTTGTGCTTGTGACAGGGACCCTGCCCCAGGTGAGATGTCTTCTTGCCTGCAGCGTTCTTGCAGGGAGGCCCTTTCCCTCTCAGGGTAGGTCTACCACACCGCGGTAATGGTTCCTTATGTCTTTTCTTTCTGGGCATGTTCCTAATGGTCCCCAATAAAAAAACCGAGTGCTGTGACCGCCGTTGCCAGCGGGTGGATCCACAGCACCCGGTACATTTCCCCGATTGGGGTCAGATAAAAAAAGCCAGCCGTAAGTCCCACGTCACCGGGATCCACGACCGGCACTTGTAAGCCGCGCGCACCACCGGCTCACAAAAATATTATAAACTACTTTTCTGATTCTGTCAAGTTTTGGGGGTTTATGAAACACCCGTCGCTGGTGTGGTTGCATACAACTTTCTCCGTCCCCATTCAGCGATCAAAAGTGCCTCGGCCTTGTTGTGATCCTTTTTCTTCCAGCCTGAGTTCTCGGGGAACAACCTCTTTGCCACGATCACGGATTTAGCCTTGTTGTCCGTACCTTCCACACCGGCGAGCATTTGAGCTTTCCACTTCTGTGGTGTGACCAGTTCGTAGGGTACATCGTGAGATGCCAGGATACCGAGCCATATCCCGAACGATTTCCCGAATGTGAACATGCTGACTACTCCTTGCTTCGGCATGGCATGTACCATCTCGAGGAACACGAAGATTGGTTTCTTCGCTACGATACTCCGGAACACTTCCACCATGCGCCGTTCATCAATAATCTTTTTCCCATTCATGGTGATGGTGGGGGTATCGGCAGCCATGTGCCCATGTGGTGTTATCATGGCGAGAGCCCCGGTCTTTCCTGGATCTATACCAAGCGTCCTAAGCATGAGTCACCTCCTGTTTAGCGCCCTCATCCTCCTCACACGAATAAAACATCCTGCCGTCTTGGCTGGTGATCACTTCAGCCTCAACCTCCGGCACCTTCTTCCCGGCCATCACACAGAGGGTTATTATGAACATCCCTGCTATCATACCGATCATGAACGCTGCGTAGTACCACATCAGAATCCTCTCCTTTTGATTGCTTCACCAACGCTCTTGCGAAATGGAGCTTCGTCTTCCTCCGTGACGAACCACTCCCCTAAGAAACTCATCGCACCTTGCAAGTCGTTAATCCTCTCATTGAACGTGTCGCAGTTGGTATCCATGTCGTCTTTTGCTGATAGGAGAAAGGTCACATCTTCCTTGAGCCCGCCCACATCTTTATTCAGCCCAATAACCTGATACTCCGTCAGGGCAAGCTCTTCCTTGAGTTCGCTTATTACAACCCTGTCCGTTTTTTGTCTTCCCCATAATTGTTCCACATCTTCCTTAAGCTTTTCAGCTTCCCTATCAGCGAGTATCCGTTGCTGATGTAGTGTTTCGATGTCTTCTGTGAGGCGGTCGAGTTCCTCTCTGTGCCTTTTCCATATTGCGTCCGTGTCTTTCAGCGCACGTTTAAGGTACTCGATATCTTCGGTCTGTTCAGCCTTGAGTTTGTCGAAATCGGCAACATTTGTCTGGTTGTCTGTGTCGGTAGGTGGACAAACCTTGTGTACCTGTTGAATGTTGTCACCTGTCATCTGTTCGCCACACACAGCACATATTTCTTGTTTCGTTGTTCGCCATCCCTCGCTCATGGTGTGCCTTCGTTGTCAGTGTTACTTCTACATCGAGGGTTATTACATATCGCAATTGCAAAGTCATCGTAGTGTGACTCACCAACCCACTCGCCCCTTATCTCAAGGTAACACCCACAACAACAACACCTGTCCCAGTTATCCTTGTCCATTATTCCCCCTTCTCAAGTTTTTCGTAGCGGTGGATGAGGTTGTTTCTCTTTTTACAAGTAGGACATAGTTCGTCTATCGTCATTGGCCCAAACTCATCGTCATACCATTTACCGTTTTCGTACTGCCCCCCACACTCGATACAAGTCCACCCCATAATCTCCACCATCTCCCCTGCAAGTTCACGGAGGGTAGTGTTTTGTTCTATTAGTGTTTGATTGTCACCTTCTATGGTGCAAGGATAACATTTAACAGAAAAATAGCCTCCATGTTTCCCACAAAAAAAAGAACCATCTCTCTGTTTAACCCAATCGAATTCACTCATCACTCACCTCCCACCGCTTGATGTACGCTTTGTGGTGTGCGAGGGCTTTGTTCAGTTCTTCAGGTGTCATGGCTGTTTGAACCACATAAGTTTCTCTGAGAAAGTCAGCCATCTTCCACATACACTTCTCAGCGTCAGCAATTTGCTCCTGCTGTTCGTTGATTGTATCTGCCAATGCCATATCAATGGAGAGCTGTATCTCTGCTATCTTTTCACTTGGCATTATTTCACCTCCACAGCGTCGAATTGTTTTTTGATTGCTTCAAAAAGGTAGTTCCTGCTCAACCTCTTCAGCTCTCGGTATGGCTTTGAGTACATCGCCTACAATATCTCCCACCCTTGGCATCACACTGCTCTTGGGTACTCCTTCTCCTACTTGCCTAACAAGATCAGGTCTACCAGTTCTAACGTGATATTCATTCTGTTTCTTCAGCATACTCAGCCTTTTGTTATAGCAGTTGACAGCTTCCTCACCCCATCCCCTGCCAGGGTACTTCTCCTCCATACCAGACATGAGCTGATAGTATTCTTCCGCACTGACCTTCTCTGCTTTCTGCCTAACCTCTATGGCATCCTGCTTGTGCTGACCAACAGCGGGAACATTGTCATATTTCCTTCCCCTTTCTCTTTCAGCTTTCATGGTGTCCCAGGAGGGGTTGTAAATAACAGCGACAGTTTTCTCTTCCATCACACCAGTTATTTTGTTCTTGAATGTTTTCATCGGTGCTTTCTCACAGTGACAGCTCATGTTTGAAATAACCGCTTTTGATGGCGCTCCCCCAGGTTTATGTAGGAAGTAACGGTATCGTACAAACCCCGTATTGCCACAATCGGGACATTGTTTTTCTTGTTTGTACATCTTTTCGATCTCACGAACATTAAGCCTTTTGCACTTGGGACAGTTTATCTTGTCTGTCCTGTAATCTTCGGTGATCTTTTCACCGCAATTACAAGTGATAGTGACTAACCCGTCAGTTGTTTTATTAACAATCCCCCATCTCCTTCATTAAGTGTTTCATCCCATACAAGCTTTTGGTCGTCGCGTATTTTACACTTTGGTTTGGGCGGTCTTCCACCATATTTGCCCTCAAGTATCTTCACCCCGTTGTCAGCATTCTTTATCACCCAATCGAAATCAACTACCCACTTCCTATCGTTTTTGCCAGTAAGGAACGACGACTCTCCTATCTTCTCCATGATCTCTTCCCATTGAGAGAGAGGGCGTTCCTTGAGTCTAAGGGTGATCTGCTTCTTCCTGGATGCTGTCAATTCCTTAACCCTGGGTATTGGGGCAGAGGTGACCTTGTTCCAGAGGTTGAAAAAATCTTGAGTCCTCATCCTTTTTTTGTTTTTGACGGTATCAGTCTCTGTCTCAGTCTCTGTCTCTGTCTCTGTCTCTGTTTCGTCAGTGAGTCGGTCGTGCAAATGTCGTGAGTCCTCATGTTTTTTACATGAGTCCTCATGTAAATTACATGAGTGCGCCGTAACTTCTTCTGGTGGTACGGGGTTACGCGCTTTTGACGGTCGGCTGATTTTCTGGTGTTTTGAGAAATTCCTGACAAAGAAGTATTTTTCACCATTTGAGCTGAACGGCAGAATAGTTCCAATAGATTCGAGTTCTTTCAGCCACTTTTCAAACTCGCCTGGGCGGATCTTATCGTATGGGAAGATGTTGTTTTTAAGCCACAATGGATGTCCCTTCACCACACCGTAGTCATCTGAGTGGATCAACAGTCCCACAAAGGTGAGCCTTGCGTCCCTGCTGATTGTTGAGAGCTTTTCATCGTCTAAGAACTCAGGCTTGATCATCCTTGTTCTTGGCATGTATCACCCCTTACCGGTCAAGGTTCAAACACGACATGTTCAAAATTACATAACATGTGGTGTTTCTGTACTCTTCACCCTCCTGAACAGCATTGCGAACCGCCTCACAGCTTCCCTGTTGGCTTTTTGTATCTTCACAACGGCTGGTGTGTAGGGTTTGTCGTGGATGTCTACAAGTCCGAAGTTCATAACTTCCCCGCCTGGTTCTGTGACCCAGCCCCCGTCTACGTAGCCATACCAGCAGGTCCCGATAAGCTCCTTGATTTCTAAGGCATGATTGAGCCACTCAGCATAAGCCTCGCCTCTAGCCGCCTGTTTGGGAGCTGGAGGATAGGCTCCATCCCTTCCCTCGATCAGCCAGGAGAACTCGCTGTGAAGTACTGGTAGTCCCGTGTGTCTGTGCATCTTGTTAAGGCCCTCAAACAGATAGTCAAAAGTCCCTATTTGGAAGTACCTATTGAGACTCACCACATCCGTGAAGTTTTTCGTACCAATCAGCACATGCTTCTCGGCATCCGTGGCGAACCGGGATCCCAGGATCAGGTGATTCGGATCGTACCGGCTTATTGATTCATGTGCCAACTTGTAGAATTGCCTAGCCAGTGCAGCGTTAAAGAGCTGCATGTCCTTCTCAGCCTCTTCCATGCCGTCCCTGAAAGCCTTGCCCACTACCCACGGTTCGACAGCTCCCCAATAGGAATAACCTGTATTGTATTTCTCGTTGAACTCAAAAATGTTGTTGTACTGACTTCTGAGGATCCCCCGGAACACATTAGCTGATGGTGCTTCGTTCAACTGTAACAGCGTTCTCAGCCACCTGTTTCGCCAGCCAATCTTAACCTCACAATCCATCTCGTTTGTGATGAAGTACCCTACCAGCCAGGGGCTGTGCTGTAAGGCTTCCAAGTTGTATGCCACGCTGTCCATGTGGTCCATAAACGAATAGGTCCACGGATCGGGAAAATCATCCCTCTCTAACGCATTATTCTCGATGAATTTCAACACAGGAGCATAGGGCATAATGGGCACTTTCCCCGCTTCCATTTGTCTGATAAGTAGCTCAGAAGTTTTGTACGTGAGGCAGTTAAATCCCCACTTCTTTACTCTCTCAAGAGCTACCTTCCCCCACAGAAGAGAATCACCGCCATAAACGTTCTCAAAACCATTGTTGAGATAGTTCCAAAACCAAGGTGTGACGGTGTTCATTCCCAGCATGAAATACGGGTTGCCTTCAGGTGTAACAAAGAAGTGTCTACCATCCTCTTCTTCCAGCCTGAAAAAGCCCGTGGCTTCATAGGCACCTGCTTTCACTCCACCGTACTGATCAGTCCTCATTGTGGTTGTCATCTTTCCCCCTTCAATAACCGTTCACGTCTCTGTCAGCTTCGCGTTCTCCGACACGGATCAAGTAGTCCATTAGATAATTGTCTTTCCCATGACGCGGATTGCCCTCACAGAGGGAGCAAGTATCTTCCCCCTGGTCGGTAGGAAGCCAGCGGTCACACTTCACACATTTTGCCATTGGTCTTCCTCTGGGAATTGTCCATCACGAGGTCTTGCTATTTCTACCTTGTCAGCAGTTCGAGTCATTACCATCGACGGAGCCCAGCCTACAGAAACAAATTGCTCGGCGGCTTCTCGTGTCCATCCACCATCACCCCTGTTTTGATCCCAGAAGTCTCCATGTTGTACGAGATATTCGACAAGTTCTTCTTTCGTTGCGAATGGTGGTGTTGCTGGTGTCCCCTCGCTGACTGTTTCATAAACTTGGAACCACTCAGCCCTTACGAATTTCGTGTGATAATATTCCGGGTTAGGTGGTCCACCACACCATTCCCAAAATTTCATGTTTTCATGTTGATCTGGATGCTCGCCTTTTTTCCATAACTCATAACCATCAATCCATTCCTTTAGTCTGGAATCGAAGTCAGCATCATATAGAGGTTGATAATCCCCATTGTCATTTTTGGGATGTTCCCAATTCTCTGGAACTCTTCTGATTTCTCTACCCATGGCTTCTCTCCTTTTTTGGCCCGAGGGGATTCCCGATCCTAGTGAGGCGATTCCTGGGGAGGATGGACCAGGAACCCCCGTAGGGCTCAAAAGAAGGCACGAACAGACTGAGCCAACCCACCTCAACCAATCGTCTGTCCGCGCCCTTACTCACTTCCTGGAGTCCCTGTCTGTTAGAAATCTTCATCTGGTGTCATGGCTAGCTGAACAACCGGAGCTGTCTCACCAGCCGAGTCAATCTTTAGTTCACGATCGTTGGATACTTCAGTGAGGAAATACTCAAATTCATCTTTCTCCGCTTCATTGACCAAAGCGGATTTCGCATCGTCATCGAGCTTCTCGAAGCCATCCACACAGAGAATCTTCACGTCACCTGCCAGCTGCTTTGCCAGGCGGATTGAGAAGACGAGCTGTTCACCACTCGATCGCTTGTCGAGTTCGATGTCATCGATCCGGATTATATCCTCTTTCACCGTGAGTCCCTCGACCGGGAACTCGACGTTCGACAGGATTTCCTTTTTGATCCCGGTATCGAGGAGTTTGAAGAACTGGTTCAACCGATCTGCCGTTGCTTCGAGCGCCTCGAGCTGCTTCTCCCGGCGTTCGATGTCTTCAAGGCGATGCAGAGCCTTCTGGTGCTGTTCATACGCAGCGATCTCGGTCTCGATCTCATCCGTAGCTGGCGGCTGCATGTTCTCAATCTCTTCCTTGAGATCTTTGCCAGCAGCTATGGTCTGCTCGAGTTCGGCCTTTGATGCAGCCTGAGTTGCGATGAGCATCTCAAGCCTCTCCTGTAGCTGCTTGATTTCGTTGTCACGGCCCTGGATGGTCTGTTTTATTCGATCTCGATCGGATCTCAGTCTATCGAGCATCTTTTCTTTTGCAGACTTGGCCGAGACCACGTTCTGCTTTTCAGCAAGCTCTTTCGTCATCTTCGACAGATCGAACTTCTGCCACTTATCGCTGTCGACTATCTCCGGGATCTCGCTCCGGTCCTTCTCGATCGCTTTCTTCGTGATGTCGACTTCGTGGTTGGCTTCCCCGCGTCGGTCGTATACGACTCCCTTCACTTGCTCGAATACCAGGAGCCCATGTCCGTGCCAGTCGATCTCGGACAAATCGAGTTCTGCCAGGAGATCCCCGAACCCCTTATGCTCGATCTCTGTCTCGATGTAATTACGATCGAGGACGAAATGAACCGCCTGCAGGAGGAGGTCCCGCCTGGTCCGCTTGTCTGCCAGGTAGAAAAGAACCGGATCGAACACGAGATGACCGTTTCCAATCAGCTTCTTCAAGAAAGCAGCTGGTTTTGTGATCGGCTGTCCCGCGTGGACAATGTCAATCTGATTTCGCTCAGGTGTGATCTTCCGGGAGATCTCGAGCTGCCCGTCGAGTTCGATCATGATCTCGGCGCACTCCGAATCGATCTTGATGAGCTCCGGATCGTGGCCGCGTTCCTTGAACGCTTCCTGGATCGCTTTAAGAACGGAGCTCTTACCCACTCCGTTTTTACCTTTCAATCGGTTGAATTTGCCAAACCTGTCGTAGCTGAATGTACCGATCCCGAGAAAATCGCTGATGGTGAGTTTTGTAATTTTCATGATGATCATCTCCTTTATGAGAGGGGTCTAAAAATCTTCCCCGAGCTTTCCTTGTTTCTTCTTATCCTTTTTCTTCCCATCACCGGCGGCCTCACCTGTCCGGATGTCCTGGTGCTCTCCCGGATCACCTGGCTTCATGGCGGTCCCGGCAAGACCGTTCTCGGCCACTTCAGGCTCCGGCTCATCTTCGGCGTAAAGGGAATCAGCCGTCTCGGCACCACTCACGAGCGCTTTCAGATCTCCCGAAAGAAGCGTCAGCGTCTCGATGTCCCAGCTCTTCCGTTTGAGATTGACCTTGTCCTCGACCATACCCTCTGTTACGCCATGTTTCTCGAACGCAGCGAGCATCTCATCGATGACCTTCTGGATGTCGCCGATCCTCAGAACCTTTGCTTCGATCTGTTTCTTGATTGATCCTTTGGCCGCGCCGATCATTTTACTGATCAGCCCGCTGGGGATTCCATTCAGCACTACATTTCGGATGGCTTTCGACTGGCCCACTTGGAATTTGATATCGTCCTTGCGGAACCTGTCCATCTTCCCATAAACCGGAAAGTCCTTGCTCATTCTGAATTGCCGTTCAAGTGTGAATCCCGTCTCGAGGTCAACCAGTGCGGCTGTGAAGATGTAGGAGTTACTTGTTTCCTGCACAGGTAATTGTTGGACAACCATGTTTCCAAAGTTTCTCACCGCTGCAAGGGCAAGATTTATTGAGGGACCTTCCACAAATCCCTTTGTAACTCCCCCTGTTTTCCTGTCCTTTGAGCTGATAGGCCACCTGTAATAAAACTCATCACCTGCCAGCTCCGCTTCTTCAACACACCTTCTCAGTACATCTTTGAGAATCCTTGGCTTCTGTACTTGCACTGCTGTTGCATAAGCAGTTTTTATTTGCTGCATTGTTTCACCAGCCATGATAAGATCGCCGGCACTTTCGGTCCCGTGCAACTCTCGTGTGTTTTCGAGTTCGTATTGCATTTTTTCACGCTCCTTAATAGTTTTCATTTCTCTTTCTTGATTCGACGGTTGCGGCATGGTGTTTTCTGAGATGATCTGATTGTCGCATTACTCTCAGGTTCTCAGGTCGATTGTCTGTCTTGCAACCATTCAAGTGATGAACCACCTCGCCTTTATTGAGGAATCGGCCAAGTTTGGCCTCTGCGACCAGAACATGCTCGAACACATAGCCACTAGTGCCAGCCCTGGGATGGTCAGGTTTGCGCACCCTCCAATAGCCCGCAGAGTGATAGTTAATACCACCTTTCCATTGAAGATTAGCTGAGCCGTACCCGAATTTTGTGGTCCCTAGCCTTGCAGCGTTTTTTAGAGCCTCTGAGCTTGTGCGTGTTTTAATGCCTCTGATTTTGAAGGCACTATAAATGTTCGCCGCATTAAGCCCAAATCGCCTTGCGATTCTTTTCAAGGACCACCCTTCTGCATAGAGCTTCAGGATATCATTCCAATGTTCTCCGACTTTTGATCCGAGCCTGAAGTCTTTGCGTATTTCGATGCCCAGCCTGTTCAGCCGCCACCTAACACTGTTCGAGGAGATCTTCAGGTGTTGTGCGAGCATGTTCAGGGACCATCCCTTTTTGTAAAGCTCAACCATTTCACCCCACTCTTTCCGAGCTTCATGGTCGGGCTGGAATCTTCCGTCTTTACCATGTTTCATTTTCCACTCCAAGCTGGACATGTAAGAGCGTACCCACACCAAGATTTTTGACACATCCATGATTGTGCATCTGCCGCTGGCATCTTTGCATTGCCTTTGGCTACCTGATCTATAAGCTCCATCATGCTTTCGATCCTGTAATAAAGAGGGCGGTACCACTGTTCCTCATTGCCTGGTTGAGTTGTATACGTTTCGTGTTTCACGGTTTTTTGTTTCAGAAGTAAATCGACCTTCACGCGGTCAGGGGTGAACCCTTGATTGACTTTGTGGCCGAGAGAATACATTCTCATTTGCATTGTCTTCGGGGCATCGGGATCCCTTTTACCGCCGGTCTTCGTATCCCTGATGTCCCTCTTCTCCCTAATGTCCATTTTTCCTGCCAGGTCATAGGGATATCCATCCAGCTTGACAACGAACTTTTCCTCCACGGCCTCCGGCTGGATCTGTGGAGCAAGTACCGAATGATGGAGCCGCGAGAGACTCACCGACATGTCGATCGCTTCTCCCTTCGTGCCGTCCATCCGGGCTGCCTCCTCGTCTGTCAGTAGCATCCCGCCGGCCCAGGTCGCCTCGAAGTTATCCCTTGCCAGCTGCAATACTTCTTCGACTGGCAAAAGCTCGCCCTCCTTCATCTTGTTTCTCATATTCAACTCTACTGCTGCGTGTACGCTGGTTCCTATGCCCAGCGCAACCGAGGGCGGAATGATCTCTTCCTGCGGCCAGATGTCAAACCTTGCTCCGTATCTGCGTTGAAACTGGACAGGGCACCTTGCAAACGTGTTGACCATGCTGATGTGAAGCTGCGGCTTCCCGGATTTCAGCCCACCAGGGGATTTCTCCCCTGATGAGCCTGGTGTCCGAGCGTTTAAGCCCGGACCTTCGGGAGATTCGGTTGGAGTGGAAATAACGTTCTGGGCTTCGTCGGACACCATTTTGAGTTCCTCCTTAAGGGTAGCTCAAGCACTTGCCCGGGCTGGGCGACTCCCGTCCCGGGCTTTTTTATTTTCTCATGAGCGGTTCACCTCCTTCATTATTGAAATGAACGATCACCTCTCCACCGTTGAGATCCCCGGTAATCGTGATGCTTTTGTCTTTCGGAACCTTCACCTTCCAGGTCCCAAGCCCGTAGTGTCTTTCAAAGACGATTTCGAGGTTGGGTTTACTCCAGGGCCATTTCATTGTACCCAGCTCCATGCGTGAGTGAGAACATAGACCCCGGCAAACAGGGCCAGGAGGAACAGGGCTTCGAGGGCTAGCTGGCATGTTTCTCTCATAGGAGCCTCCTGAGCGTTTTTCTCGAAACAGTTAACTGTGGCACGGGTTTTCTGCATCTTGTTTCTTCGTAACGTTATGCGTGATTCTTGGCGTCTCTCGCGATTCAAAACAGGTATCAGGGGTCGAAGGTCTGATTTTCCGCATTTTCAGGTGTTGATTACCAACGACTTGCAAGGTCGAAAATCGAATTAACTGGTGCGTCACTGACATTTTTTCTTCCTGTTCCGCCAATTGTTCAACCTGTTATTTCTCGAACAGTCATCACATATTCGCCTGCGTCTTGCTATTGGATTGCCACAGGCACACTTGCGAACTTTGGGCAAGGCTTTTCTAAACTCATCAGTCATCAGGTAGTATTCACGGGCAGCTTCATCATATTCTGGATGAGATGGCACGAGGGGTATCAGGCAATTTTCGAAATACTGACATCGTTCCTTGGGGATCTTGCAGGGCTTGTCGGCCATCTCGCCATCGGTCACCTGGACAATCTCACCTCCGGGGGGGGACTGAAAATTGATACCGAGACATATCCCGCCATTGATCCAATTCGCACATTGATCGGAAACGAATTGTTTAAGGCTGAGCTGTCTCATTGTGGTTGACCCCTAATAACAATTGACCCCCTCCCAATTGCTTGAGAAGGGGCCTCACAAAAACAAAAGGCCGCCACCTCTGTCCAGCCAATGTTTTTGCGGTAATTAGAAGATGTCTGGAAGATAGAGGTGGTCATAACGTCCTACTATTCTTTGGATTGTAGAATTGACGGTGCCCCTACCCTGCTGTGAGATAGAGGCACCGCGCCTGATCCCCTCAACACGAACACCACACCAAAAATTTCAGGAATTTGTACCGCCTTCGGTAACATTCTCGCGTCCTTCCAAAAGTTGATCTGGGGGAAGGTCTAAAACTCGTAAGATTTTCAGGATGGTTTTGTAGCTCGGATTAATCAGATCGTTTTCGTAATAGCTTATGCGGTTATGGGTTACACCAATCTTGGCAGCAAGGGTTCGCTGACTCCATCCCTTGTTGAGACGGCAATTCTTGATTTTCTGTCCAATCTTCAATTTCTTCATTGTAGTGCTCGGTGGCAAAGAACTCATCGTTTCCCCCATACTTTTTATGTCGTACAATAGTTATTATGTAAACCTGAATAAGAAAAAAATAAATACCTTACCTATCAGGTACTGATAAGTGTAACACATTACAGGTCGCTTGTCAAGAGTATAATCGCTGTTTTTGAAAATAAATCGAAATATAATTTTCAAGTATAAGGATCGAAAACATGAACATTAAGAACACCATTGAGAGGAACGACACAAGCGCAGGTCGTATTTTTGACTTATCAATCCAGATCCTAATTGTAATATCTCTTCTGTCCTTTTCGGCAGACACTATTCCCAGCCTGGACTACGGCATACGAAGGATCCTCCATAAACTGGAGGTTATAACCGTGATAGTATTCACCGTTGAATATTTATTACGCATTTTTGTCGCAGACAAGAAATTCTCCTTTTTATTCAGTTTCTTTGGTGTAATAGATCTTCTGGCAATTCTCCCGTTTTATATCACTACAGGGTTAGACCTTCGTTCAATTCGGGCTTTGAGGTTCCTGCGACTCTTCCGATCCTTCAAGAGATCATCCAGGCTAACCTAAAAAGAGAAGGACTGTATAGTCATCCATTCTGCCGTACAGAATTCATTTGCTCTGACAAGGGACCAATCGGTCTGTTTCAAGAAGAAGTCGAAAGAAATGAACTGATTAGAAAGCTGAAAAATGAAAAGGGTGTTACAGTGAGAGAAGTAACCCAGTTTACAACGAAACAGAAGGAAGTCGATTTAACCGTGTTCATACGAATGATGACATTGGCAAAATCTCCTGCACAGCCTCACCACATAGTGCTATTTTCGTGTGATACAGATTTCGTTCCGGCCATAAGACTTCTCGCTGAGCAAGGTACTCATGTCATCATTGTCGGATTTAAAACTGATACACCTCTGTTGAAAGAAGAATTGATTAATGAAAGCTATTTGTCATTAAACCTGTCAGAGCTGTTGGCACAAATGGAAAAGAGACAGTTAACAAGTAGTTGTGCCCCGAAGTGAATCCAGGCCGCTTGACATCCGGCCCGGTTTTTGCTAAAATATTGATGGACAGAAATCACCCTCTTGATGAAAAGAGTTGATTCATGACTACCGACTTTCTATTTGCTAGGACTTCTTTCTTTCATGGTCTCGCCCGCACACTGGACCTGTGGGGATCTCTCAATTTTTATAATAGGAGCCCCACTCCTGAAGAAGACGATGCTCGATCAATGTATCTGGATTGGGCTATGGTAGGGCAAGATCTGAGCGAAACGATGGAATTATTTGATGCTCGTCAAGGAGAGCAAGACGAACAATTGAAACTATTCGAGCAACATTCACGGTAGGTGGATGGGTAAAAAGAAAAAAAACCGCAAATTCCCCGCTAAGAAATCAGGATCCACACAGCCTAGCGCTCAATCCAAACAAGCGCAACGTGTCACAACATACGAAAAAATTAC
>Ga0255052_10001923_pt1 | contig 15240 bp, 21 predicted proteins | sample JV7_2_21_MG_FD_188632 | JGI IMG/M metagenome (GOLD analysis project Ga0255052, IMG submission 188632) | Seawater microbial communities from Jervis Inlet, British Columbia, Canada - JV7_2_21 | ecosystem: Environmental > Aquatic > Marine > Inlet | place: Canada: British Columbia | collected...
TAACTTTCCAACCATAGGTTGTATACACCCAGCGTCTAACTTTTGCTTTAGTATTATCTTTGTAGTAGAATAAGATAGCTTGATCCTCAGGGTGGTGTTCATGCATGTACCTAAGTAAACGTGATGGTACTTTCTTAGTACTCTCATGTATCATGAACACTTGATAGTTCTTATCGTATACCGTTATAGGTAGGTCACCATTTACATTTCCAGATACTGTATAATCCTGTAAACTCAAGGACTTATACCTCCATCTATACTGTGGTACCACCACTAGCTTAGGACATGGGCTCTTACAGTATACAATTCTATTAATGGTAACTCCTTTATACGTAACATCTGCCGACTCATACTTACCAGTTGATGAACTTTTAGCTGTCAGTCCTTGTATTAAACTAGCACTCTCTTTAAACATTTTTATAGCTTGGTAGATGTTAGGTTGTTGCTCGATATCTTTTTGGAACCCATCAATAATCTTGTCAATAACCTTGTCTGCCTTCTTACGAATTACCTCAATGGTTGTATCAACATATAGTATTGACTCCCTTGACATAGGTAGTTTGACACTGCCTATAGGTACATGGATATCAACACCATGATCAAGAAGGTAAGAGTACTTATCCGTTCTACCCTCACGTACTTGATCCGAATCAACAGGGTACCACCTACGTCCCATAATAATACGGGATTGTCCTCTGTATCCTTCACGTTTAATCAAGCCCCAACCCTCACCAGTTTGAGTGTAATTATTTTCAGGCCACTCAACTTCTAAGTTAGTCTCAGGTCTAGGATCATTGAAGTACTGAAGAGATTCTTTAACGTACTTCTTAACGTCATCGAACGTACCTTCAGGTACAGGGATACGTACCTCAGTACCGTTACGTTCAGTAGTACTGCGCTCATATAGCTGGACTATTGAAGGGATGTTGTACTCATCCTTGTAACATGTGATAGCACACTCAGTACCCTCATACCTACTGATCACGGTGTACTCTTCACCAATAGCTAGCCCTACTTTCATACCAAGACCGAAGCCACCTTCAGTCTCGTTGTCTTCATCTTTAGTAGAGGCACCAAGATTGTTGTACTTAATTAGATTGTCCCTACCTATACCAATACCAGTATCAGTGACACTATAGTATGGCTCCAACATAGTAGGTAGGTGGATGTAAATAGGTATGTGCCCACGGTCAGCCATGTCCATTGCTTCGACAGCATTGGTCACTAACTCAACGACACCGGCCTTCCAAGGCACAGTGTACAAGGACACAAGGGTATTGAGTATGATCTTCTCCGGCTTATCAATACCCATTGCTACCTTGGCCATGAGGTTAGCACTATCTACCTCATTGATTTGATCACCATGTACTTTCATTTCCCAAGCAACTCCTTCAATGTTTCACCAGCTTCATGCACATAGATATCATAATCGGATGAACCTATGTGAGCTTGTGTCTGATACAGTGCATAGTCTACCGAATCTTTAAGAAAAGAATCCACCTCATTCTCAAGGTACTGGTAGATTAACTCATCTATTTCTGTGTATAAGTCTTCTTGATATGGGTTTGACATTAGTAAGTCTCCTTTACAATACGGACTCGTGTTTGAGGACAATCACTCACGATCTCACGAGTGATAGCATCATTAGGAATGAGACTAATAGGGTACCCTGCTTCGAAGGTAAAGGTAGGTTGAACACTGGACTCACGATAGATGCTACATAACCTAGCCCAGTTATTTCTTTGAGGCTTACTATGACCAGCCTCCCATAAGCATAACGTGTTGTGACCAACAGCTAATAAAGAACACGCTTGCTTAATTGTCAGGCCTAGACTTACCCGTATAGCTTTAAGGTTGTTACCTTTAGGTGTTTCTTTCCATGACCAACCGGATCTGCGGCCACTATTCAAAGTTTTTAATGCTGTTACGTTTGACATAGTAGTCTCTCCTTTACATTGATTGAGTCAGGACACACATGATCCTGACTTTCTTATTGGTATAGCCTATCAAGAATGCTCTTTCTTGATAGACTTGCCTCGCTATCATACAGTTACTACGTGCTACTTCTGTATGATAGTCCTCGAAATGTGCAAGGATTTCTACTGGTCCTTGCAACCAGATAAACATTAGTGCCCAATACATTAGTCATCTCCATTGTGAGGCAGTGTATCGACATAGGCTGCTGCAATACAGCCTATGCTACACGGGATAAGGGATAACATGCAAGCAAAATACATTTCACCTACACTTTTACCTACGAACACTAACATTGTCACCATGACAATGAACATGAGTACCAAGAGATACCCACATACTAACAGGATCATCTTATTCATATCGTATCTCCTTCCCTATATGACTACTGGGTTAACAGTCTCTCGGATATCAAGAACACTTATGATCTTGATTGGTTTGTCAGATACGTACCAATCCGGGTCATCACCAGTTGGGTCCGGGTATAACTCGGTACCCGGATCAACTTCCATCTGAACCTGATAGACAGGGTTACCCTTAGTGTTACATCCAATGGCGTCTAGCCAAGCTCCGCCGATCGGTTTCTCAATCGTAACATGGGCGTAACGCCCGCCGTCGATATTGAAGCCAAGTTTAATGATGCTATCCTTGATCATCTTATCAAGAAGTTTTGGTGATTTCACGACATGCCATATTTTCATATCGTATCTCCTTCCATAAAGGCAGTGGCTTGTTCTTCATTCATGCCCAACCTCATAAGGTCAGACTTGCATTGACTCTCATCAATGCGACCGTAGCTTAGTTTTTCTATGGCTTTGTACAACATAGCTTCCCAGAATATTCTCACTGGGATTATCTCTGCGGGCATCAGTTTACACTCCATCTCTGCTTGGTAAGCTTGATCGCTTTAGGTATGAACGTTGGCCGTGGGATCGACAACGCCGATCTACCTACGACACTGCGCCAATGTATTGACGTGAACATTGACACTGCCTCTTCAAACGAGGCAACTACGCAAGAACTACCGTGATCACGGCCATGATCTTTCAATGACCAGACTTGGTATCGTCCCGGTGATAGCTGATCTATCCTGCCGACATGTTCACAATCAAACGTTACATCGTGAACGTATCGGCCTCGTTTGCGTAGCTTGACTTGCATCATCAACCCTCTGTTACTGGTACCATCTTGAAAAACACCGCGAAGCTATCGAAGTAAACCTGTACCGTACCGTGGTACTTCTTGGCCCAACTCTCAGCCGTAACTTTATCATGGAACATGGCCACGATCTCAAGCGCCGCATGATCAAAGACAACCCACATAGTCAATCCTCCGTTTACCACTGGTAAGTGGCGTTGAGTTTCAGAAACGCAGACAAGCGAAAGCACCCTGCAACTAGGCAGGATGCCTCCGCGTTTTGCTGCGGTGCGGTAGGACTATTCGGCGTCAGGCAAGCGGCGGTGCCGGCGTGATAGCTTTGTTAGTCACCATCCCTTCGATGTAGGCTAACCATTCAGTGATATCGGTGCCGGCCTTGGCAGCCTCTCTGGATACCTTGGCCAGTGTCTTCAGAGCTTCATCGGTATCAATCTCGAGTTCCGATTTCACCCGGGCAATTGCTTTCTTCATATCCGCCCAAGTCGCCCAAGGCATGGATTGATCAACGCCATACGCTTTCTTGCTCTGGCTCTTGTAAGTGGCAATGCGCCCCTCTGCCTTGTCACCTTCTACAGTTACCATCTCATTAGAGGTGGCGTCGTAGATGCGATATGACAGCCCCAATTCATCGTACACGGCGTTCCAGAAAGCATGGACATTGTTGCCATCCTCGCCTGCGGTATGGATGTGTAGCAGGATATCGTCGGTGTAGCTGGTGACATCTTGCTTTACACCCTCAATTGAGGCGGTGAGCTCGTCGATGGTGTTAATGGCGTCGATTGTCGATTTGATGTATGAATTTGGAATGGTATTTACTCCGTTTGCACTTACCACTGGTAAGTGGCTTTGCTGCGGTGCAACATTATGTTGCGGTGCAATATGGTCATAGGTATACATAACAAGAGCATCGCAATTAGTGTGCCAATTATGGTTTATTCAATGATATCAATGACTTACATTGAGAATGATTATCATTAGCAAGAGAACAAATGTAGGGTATAATTAATTCTGCACAGTTTTAAGGCATATTTTTGGGTGCAGTGCAATAAGTCTAGGTTTTCTGCGGGTTTCAGCGCCTATATTTTGGGCATTATTTGCACAATATTTAACCACTTGCAAAGGTCATAAATAGGCCATAACTGGCATGATTATTGCATGGATACCTAATCGAGAATGATAATCATTATCAATAGGTTATGCTAATGAGAAGCATTCGCATCTGTGTTGCAATTGAAACTCATTCGCAACTTAGATGTGAATGATAATCATTCGCAGTTGGGTTTGCAATTGAGACGCATTCGCAACACTGATTGCAATTGAGACGCATTCGCAATTGGGTTTGCAAATGAGAATCATTCGCAGCTAGGGTGACAATGATACTCATTCGCAACTTGGTTTACGTTTACGTTAACGTAAGGTGGGCGGGTGCAAGGGGGTTGGGGCCTCGATCTACCTTTTTCTCTCACTGTCACAATATCTCACAGAAATGTAGCATAGCCTTTCATTGTCTACCTAGATTCGGCCTATGCATAAACATACTTGACAAATTAAATTAATTCGGCTATTATAGTATAACATTATTATTAAATAGTTCTTAGAGTCTATATGTACTACTCCATCTTTAATATAACTTATATAAACTTTAACTTTACCCTCTTTACTCTTAACTTTAACACAGAGTAGTACTACTTAGTACCTTTTTTCTGTTCGTAATTTTATTCGGCTCCTATTGACTTTCGCCCTTATTCATGGTATAATAGTAGGTGAAATCATATTAAAACTTAACTATTAAAGCTTTTACACGAGGAAAATGACCAATGACCTTGCGATATCCTGAACATAAAAAACATCTTAAAGATAAGATGAATCGTCCTAGAACTCAATCTCTCTTTCGAGAATTCTACATTAGTGAACAAGATCCCTTATGGACTTTACAGGATGAAGATGCCCAAGGTGAACTACCTAGTCTCAAGAAGCTATACCTTGAGATTGGTGATCCTACCGAGTACGAGTTCGCTATGCAAGCATTTGGTTCTTGGAAACAGTGGGTAAAGATTAAGAATGCCAAAGTCATCCAACCATTTGTTGAAGATTGGCCAATTGAATTAGAAGTTAAATTACGTAGTGATGGTATCAAAGGTGTAATTGCCGAAGCTAAGAGTGGTAAGTCTAAGTTTAATGCAGCTAAGTATCTAGCCAATGCAAACTGGAAAGGAACAGCTTCAAAGCGTGGTAGGCCAACTAAAGAAGAAGTAGAACGTGAACGTAAGATAGCTGCCAAACTAGATTCTGAGTTCTCTGAAGATGCACAACGTATAGGCCTACGAGTAATTAAAGGAGGAGAGAATGGCGGGTGATTCTAAAGGTAAGATAGATAAAAAGAAGTATGGTAAGAAAGATAAAAGTAAAAAGACTAAACAAAAGAAAAAGAAAAAGTAAGGATGTCCTCAATAGACGAGATACGTGAAGTAGCTGAATCTGATCTAGTAGCGTTTATACGCCTGATAGCTCCACAAACTGTCCTAGGTGCAGTACACATAGAGCTTTGTAGATGGTGGACTAGACAAGAAGCTAAACAGTTTCAGCTTACTTTACTGCCTCGTGATCATCAGAAGTCACGGTTAATAGCTTATAGAGTAGCATGGTATCTAACTAGACATCCAGATCATCGGGTTCTTTATATTTCTAGTACAGCTAACTTAGCAGAGAAACAACTTAAGTTTATAAAAGATATATTCACTTCAAAAATCTACCGGAGGTATTGGCCTGAACATGTTATCCCTGAAGAAGGTAAAAGAGAAAAGTGGACGAATGCTGAGATATCATTGGACCATTCTCTCAGGAAAATGGAAGGAGTCCGTGACCCTTCTGTGTTCACTGCTGGTCTTACCACTAGTATCACTGGTCTTCATTGTGACGTGGCTGTTATGGACGATGTGGTCGTATATGAAAACGCATATACTCAAGAAGGAAGAAACAAAGTCAAATCCCAATATTCACTCTTAAGTTCTATTGAAGGAGCGGATGCACAAGAATGGGTAGTAGGTACTAGGTACCATGCTAGAGATTTGTATAATGATCTAACAGAAATGCAAGAAGACCTATATGATGATGTAGGTAATGTATTTGATTATGAACCAATCTATGAGAAGTTTGAGAAGCAAGTAGAAGATAGAGGAGATGGAACGGGAGAGTTCTGTTGGCCTAGACAAAGACGAGATGATGGTAAATGGTTTGGGTTCGATAGAAAGATTCTAGCTCAGAAGCGTGGCAAGTACTTAGACAAGACACAGTTCTTTGCTCAGTACTATAATAATCCTAATAACCCAGATGGTCTAGGTATCTCAATAGATAAGTTCCAATACTACGATAAGATTTATCTTACCCGTAATATGGGTCACTGGTTTTTTAAAGGTAACAGAATTAATGTTTATGCAGCTATTGACTTTGCATTCTCACTTAATAAAAAAGCTGACAGTTCAGCAATTGTAGTAATTGGAGTAGATAGCTATGGAAACTATTATGTCTTGGATATCGAACGTTTTAAGACAGATCGTATTAGAGACTACTACGATTCGATTCTACGAATGCATGTTAAATGGGACTTCAGAAAACTCAGAGCAGAAGTAACGGCAGCACAGAAAGCTATTGTGCAAGAGTTAAAGTCAAGCTATATTAGACCTAATGGTTTATCTCTCAGTATTGATGAGCATAGTCCAACTAGGCATACCGGTTCTAAGGAAGAGCGTATAAGAGCTATACTGGAACCACGTTATGATAACTTAAGTATTTGGCATTACCAAGGAGGTAATTGTCAGATACTTGAAGATGAACTAATGCAAGAGCATCCGCCTCACGATGATGTTAAGGATGCCCTTGCATGTGCAATTGAAATTGCTATAGTACCTAGTAGATCAGCGGCACACTCACAGGCAGCTAAAAATAATGTTGTCTATTCAAATAGGTTTGGAGGAGTAGCGTATGCCTAGTCGTACATATAAAGAAGAAGAAGTAGGACCACAGAGTACTAATAGATTTGTAGTTCCTAGAGAGATACCAACTACTGTAGTAACGGGAGCAGAAACAAAGCTAGCTTCTGTCCAACCTAATTTAACTGGTAAACGTAAACTTCCGTATCAACCAGATGATATTGCTGAAGAGCCTGACGTAGGTGAGGTAAACTCTTTAGGTGAATGGATAACAGCGATTGCAGGAGGTTTATCTCTAGGAATGTGGGTATCAGAAACAGGTCTACTTGGTAAAGGTGCGCAAGAGGCTAGTAGTAATCTTCTTAAGAGTGGTGCAGCGAATATTAATTCTCTTCTAGGGACACAGACTGGTCCTCTAAGGGATATCAATCGTAATGAATTTGGTAGAACTCCGTATCAAGAAAGGCAGAGAGTCCTTGCGAAAGATCGTACAGAGAAGAGGAAGGCACCAGCAAGACCTATACGAATATCAGAAACCAAGGCCCAACCTAAGCTGCCGCCGGGACCGCCAATCAATCTAGCACCAGACTTAAGAGCATCAAAAAATAATAGACAAGAAGTTAATTTACAAGACAATTCAGTGGATGCAGTCGGTGCAACTCCTTCAACTGATGATCTTGGACCCGGGCATGGTGATACTGAAGCTACTTGGGGTGGTTAAGGAATAAATCATGGCTGGTCGTACACAAGACTTCTCAGAGTTCATAGGCACACCTGACGCTTTAGCTGTAGCTGTTTCTAATCGTTTTCTAGATTATGAGAAGTACCGTCGTAGCTGGGTAGAAGAAAAAAAGGAACTACGTAATTACCTTTTTGCTACTGATACTTCTAAAACAACTAACTCTACTCTGCCTTGGAAAAATTCTACTACAACTCCTAAGCTTGCCCAGTTACGGGACAATCTTCATGCAAACTATATGGCTGCACTATTTCCCAATGATGAATGGTTATTGTGGGAAGGTGATGATGAAGATGCTGAAGCCGAGGAAAAGCGTAAAGTTATCTCTGCCTATATGATGAATAAATTACGTACAAGTAATTTTGTTAATACTATAAGCGGTATGGTATATGATTATATAGATTATGGTAATGTATTTGGCACTAGTGAGTACGTTAATGAAACTCGTACAGATGAGGAAACGGGAGAAGTAATACCGGGTTACGTAGGCCCCAAGTCTGTACGTATTAGCCCTTACGATATTTTAATTAATCCTACGGCACAGTCTATTGAGTACTCCCCTAAACTTATTCGTACCATGAAATCTTTAGGGGAACTTGCCGCTGATATACAAGATCATCCTGAATGGGGTTATCTACAAAAAGTCTTTGATGGTATAGTTAATACTCGTAAGAACTTTCAAGGTATGTCAGTAACTGACTTCCATAAATCTGAAGGTTATCAGATTGATGGCTTTGGTAATATCATTGATTACTACAACTCAGGGTATGTGGAGATTGTTGAACTCCATGGAGATATCTATGATGTTGAAAAAGAGGGGTTACTCAAAAACAGAATCATTACGATTGTGGATAGACAGAGGGTTATTCGTAATATTCCTAATCCTTCTTGGCGTGGTAATTCCATCCGTCATGCTGGTTGGAGGTTACGGCCTGATAATCTTTATGCGATGGGTCCACTAGATAATCTTGTAGGTATGCAATATCGTATTGATCATCTTGAGAATCTTAAAGCCGATGTGTTTGATTTAATCGCACATCCAGTTATGAAGGTTAAAGGCTTTGTAGAAGACTTCAATTATGGTCCCGGTGAGAAAGTCTTTGTAGGTGAAGACGGCGATGTAGATATGATCAGACCGGATGGTACTGCCCTTAATGCTGATATGCAGATTCAGATACTTGAGAATAAGATGGAGGAGATGGCCGGTGCACCTCGTCAAGCTATGGGTATTCGTACACCGGGAGAGAAGACAGCCTTTGAAGTACAGACTTTAGATAACGCAGCTTCCCGTGTATTCCATAATAAGGTAGCGTACTTTGAACGTAACTTCCTTGAACCTCTACTTAATGATATGCTTGAATTGGCTCGTAGAAATATGGAGATCAGTGATGTTGTCCGTGTGGTTGATGATGAATTTGGTGCTGCTTTATTTGAAACTATCACACCTGAAGACCTTGCAGCCAGAGGAAAAATTAGACCGGTTGGTGCAAGGCATTTTGCCGCCAAGGCAAATCAGTTTCAGAACTTATTGAACTTAATGAATTCAGCTATTGGTCAAGACCCGGCAGTTAATGTACATATCTCAGGTATTAAGGTAGCACAGGTAATTGAGGAACTACTTGATATTGAAAAATTCAATCTTGTTCAACCTAATATCAGAGTTGCCGAACAGATGGAAACACAGCGAATGATGAACGCTGGACAGCAGACTTTAGATGAAGAGAATGCTGTAGAGGGCGCCTTAACCGCTCCACCTCCTGAAGAGATAGCTTGACAAATTCTCTAATAAATGGTATAATAATACGTAACAAGTAATAAAAGGATTCCGCATACATGAATGTTCGTTGGACTTCACATCTCAAAGACCCAGAGAAACGTAAAGACTTTGAACAATACATAAGAAATTCAACAACTATTCTAGAGCGTCTAACTGATATTATTAATAACAAAATTGACGCTTTGGATTGTCCAGCATATGATTCAGACTATGAAGATTCTGCATGGGCATATAAGCAAGCGGATCGTAATGGGCAATTACGTGCTTACTTAGAAATACTTAAGTTGACCAACTTATCTACAGGAGAAGACTGACCATGTCTGATGTATTTACAACAGAAGATAAACCAGAAGAGACTGCTGACCCGGGTTACTTAGCACAAGTCGTAGGTGAAGGTAAGAAGTACTCTGACACTGAACAACTAGCTAAAGGAGCAGTACACGGTAATGATTATATTAATAAATTAGAAACTGAAATGGCTGATCTACGTGGGGAGCTTGACAAGAGACTCACCGCAGAAGAAATGGTTCAGCAAATTAAGAGGGAAACTGCGGAACACCAAGCTCAAACTCAACAGGCTCGGGAGAACACCACTCCTCAGCTAGATGAAGAAAAGCTCTCCCAGCTGATCTCTAATACCATTGAACAAAAAGATACACAGAAGGTAGCTCAACAGAATATTCAAGCTGTTGATGCAAAGATGAAAGAACTGTATGGGGTTGACAAAGCCGCTGATGTAGTTCAACAGAAAGCTCAAGTAATGGGTGTTACTGTTGATAAATTAGCAGAGATTGCAGCGATTTCACCGGATATGTTCTTTAATTCAATTGGTGTATCTCAAGGAAGTAGTAAGGTAACCACCCCTATTCCTACAGTCGGTACAACCAGTACTGAAGCTGTGCAAACTATGAATAGTGGACAAGCAGTTGAAGAAGGAACTTGGGACTACTTCGAACAACTTCGTAAGTCAAACCCAAAGGAATACTTTAAACCGGCTACCCAACAGAAACTATTCAAAATGCGAGAAGAGAAAGGCCAAGATGGCTTTTATAAACGTTAATCTAGCTATAAGAGGAAAATAAAATGGCTATGGAAACTGGTAACTCAGCGCACCTAATACGCTCTGAGGTATGGTCTAGCCAGTTGAAGGAAGTCCTTGAGGATGAACTTCAGGCTACGACCTACGTAAACTGGATGAGTGAATTCCCTGATGGGGATACTTTCACGATTCCTTCCATTGGTCAAGCGGTAACTGATAACTACTCTGAAAACTCTGCCGTTAAGTATCGTGCACTCGATACTGGTGAGTTCCAGTTCTCGATTGATCAATATAAATCTTCGGGTCACTATATCACGAATAAAGCAAAGCAGGATGGTTTCTATATGAACCAACTGATCTCTTCATTCGTACCGAAGCAAGCTCGTGCAATCTTAGAAGCAGTCGAAGTTAAGATTATGGGGCTAGAGTCTGAGCAGACTTCTGCAGACTTGAACAACATCAATGGTGCACCACACCGCTTTGTTGCTTCAGGGACCAATGAAGTATTTGCTATAGCAGACTTTGCTAAAGCTCGTTATAGTCTTAAGAAAGCTAACGTTCCAGATACGAACTTAATTGCTATTGTTGATCCTTCGGTTGAGTACACTCTTAATACTCTATCGAATCTTGTCAATGTTAGTAATAACCCACGTTGGGAAGGTATCGTAAGTGACGGTATCGCAACTGGTATGAAGTTTGTAAAGAACGTTTATGGTTTCGATGTTTACACCAGCAACTATCTTGCTGATGCAAACGAAACTGTAGACTCTGTTACGACTGCTGCTGGTAAGGCTAATATGTTCTTCTCTGCTGCGTCAGACATCTTGCCCTTTGTTGGTGCATGGCGTCAAATGCCGCAAGTAGATTCAGAGTATAATAAAGACTTCCAGCGTGAAGAGTACGTTACCACTGCTCGTTACGGTGTCAAGCTCTACCGTCCTGAAAACCTCGTTTGTGTCCTTAGTGACACTGACCAAGTTTAAGGGAGGAACTTGATATGTCTGCTAGCGAATTTTGGACTAACTCTGATGGCCTCAATGTAAGTTTTGGTCTTGAAAAGGCTACTCCAAGTGTTGAAGGTATTTTGTCAACCATGGGTGATGAACATTCCGTAGTAGTCAATCTTGACTATGCTAATATTACTGGTTCGGATGCTCTAGTTTCCACCCATCCTTCTGCAGGGATACCGGATAATGTTCATATTACTTCGGCTACCTTGTACGTTAAAACTGCCTTTACGTCTGGCGGTTCTGCAACTCTAAGTATTGGTTTGTGGAACGATGATGGTGATGGTACCTTCTCAGTTAATGATGCTGACGGTATTGATGCTACTATCGCTCTCACTGCTATTAATGCTATCGGTGAGCATGTTGCTTGCGATGGTGCTTTAGTAGGAAGCAATGGAACCTTTACTGCAGGAACTGGTGATCGTCCGTTGTTTGTTTCCGTTGCTTACGGAACGGCAGCATTCACGGCTGGTAACGCTGATCTGGTGATTAAGTATCGTCGGGCTGGCCCATAAGTATAAGAGTAATCTGGGGAGAGTGTCAAAGCTCTCCCCAAACTCTATAATTACATAGGTTTCATATGACAGTCAACCATAAGGATTTAACAGGTGCTTCATTACACGAACCTAAAGGTGTAGCAGCTGCTAGTGCACACACAGTATATGTAGCAAATGGTTCAGGATCAGGAACTTGGGAGAAGGTAGATAAAGATTCTATTAATACCTCAAGTATAAAAAATAATAATTTTATTCCCCTTACTTTTGAATTCGAAGATATATCCACTGCACGATCTGCATGGCTTGTATGTCCTTTAGCTGGTGATATACAGAAAATATGGTCAGTTATTGATGGAGCAATCACAAGTGTTGACTGTATATTTACTTTTGAAATAGGTGGTACTGTAGTTACTGGTGGCACTTTAACTATAGCTTATTCAGGATCAGGTGCAGGAACAATAGACTCAGCTACTCCTTCAGGAGCAAATACATTAACAGCTGGGCAAGCTATTGAGATTATAAGTAATGGAGCTTCTTCAGGTACTAGAAGTGCAACTCTTACTTTTGAGATAGATGTGGCTTAATCATGGTAAAACTTACTCTTACTGATCTCACAAGTCTCACTTCAAATGAGACTACAGCAATTACTCAGATTAATGCTAATGGAGCTTTGATAGAAACTGCATTAGAAAATACTCTAAGTCGAGATGGTACGTCACCAAATACAATGACTGCTAATCTTGATATGAATAGTAAGAAACTTCTTAATGTTGCTGCTGGTACAGTTGCTGCTGATGGAGTAAACCTTTCTCAATTAACTGCTGCTACTGGTCAAGTTCCCGGTCTATCAATGACAATGGAAACAACTACTACTGATTCTGACCAAGGTGCAGGGAAGGTCTGGTTTAATGCAGCAGTAGCTTCTGCAACAATCCTCTACATGGATGATGCAGATACTAATAGTGCAGATATCTCTACCTTTGTACAGACATGGGATAACAGTAGTAATAGTTCTAGTCGAGGATACATCTATGTAATCCAGAAAGCATCAGCAGTAAACTATGCCATCTATGAAATAGATGGTACTGTAACAGATGCTAGTGGGTATACTAAGATACCTGTAAACTATATGATTGGTGCAGGAACTTTAGCTGATGCTGATCCTGTTACAGTAAACTTTATCAGGACAGGTGATCAACCAGCTATTCCTGCTCTTAAGATGACATGGGACAATGCTACTGCCGATTCAGATCAAGGTGTTGGTACTGTCTGGTTTAATGATGGTACTGTCAGTTCAGCTACAGTCCTATACATAGACGATGTAGATGCTGCTGCTGGTACATCAATTAACAGTCAAGTAGATTCATGGGACGATTCAACGAGTACGATTAAAGGTACTATCACAGTTACTAAGTCTGCTAATGCCGCTGTCTTTGCTACCTTTAACGTAACAGGTTCAGTTACATCTGCGTCTACGTATTCCAAAGTAGCAGTTACACACGTTACTAGTTCAGGATCATTTACTAATGGTGATGTAGTTTATGTACAGTTTGTACGTGCTGGTAATATAGGAAGTACTGGTGTTACAGGTAGCGGTGAAGGATTAGAACTAGCATTTGAATCTACTCAAACTGATACAGATCAAGGTGTTGGTAAAGTCTGGTATAATGCTGCGGCAGGGAGCGCAACAGTATTCTATATAGACGATGTAGACGCTAACTCAGCTAACATTAATAGTTTTGTAGATACATGGGATGACTCAGGCAGTACAATTAAAGGTAGACTTACAGTTAAAAAACAAACTGCTCCAGAGAACTACCATATGTTTAATGTAACAGGTGCGGTTACTTCTGCGACTACGTACTCTAAAGTAGCAGTAGCTCACGTAGTAAGCGTAGGTACTATATCGGATGCAGATGCTGTATTTGTATCCTTCTCAAGAACAGGTGATAAAGGAACTACGGGCGATACTGGTGGGGTTGGCCCCGTTGGTGTAGGTCTAGCTCTGGCATTAGGAGGTTAATATGGCAGACACATTAACAGGTAAGGGATATCTTATCACAACGACGGATGCCGCTGCGCTCACTGCTGGTGGATCTGAAACAATCACTCTCGTTGGACTGCAAATTTCCAACATCCACGCAACAACCGCCTCATGGGTGACGGCTAATATCGTTCGGTCTGGTGGCGTAGACAGTGAAATCGCGCATCAGGTGAATATCCCAATTAATGACTCTTTGCAGCTATTGAACGGCGGTAAGCTAATCTTGAACTCCAGCGATGCGCTGTGGCTCGACGCTGAAAACGCTTCAAGTCTGGAGGCATCACTTAGTTATTTGGTGCAGACATAATGAGTAGTTTTCTCTCAGGCCGCACCAGCCTGACCACGGTGCAGACAGGCGACATCGCAGACGACGCCGTCACTGAAGCCAAGATGGCAACGGATGCTATCGGCTTAACCGAACTCAAAGCCGGGACCGATGGGGAGCTACTGACATGGGATGCCAGCGGTAATCCAAGTGCGGTTCCGGTTGGCACGGCGACACATATTTTGACATCTCGCGGCGCTGGTTCGACGCCTACCTTCCAAGCACCCGCCGGTGGCGGAAAATTATTGAAATCCCATTATTACCAAAATGGGGTCGCAGCGACCTCCACCAACACCACGCCTTTCGATGATACGGTCCCGACGATTTCGGAAGGCTATGAGTACATGACCACCAACTTTACTCCATTATCCGCTACAAGCACGTTACACATTTCTGTAGTTGCTACAGTAGGTTGCAACACGCTGACTAGTTCGATGATGTGTCTTCACAATGGCGGTGCTGCTTTAGTTACTAACCGGCAATACCTAGCGGCGGGTGAACACATTACTATGGTGATCAACCATGCCATAGCTAGTCCGGGTACAAGCCAGCAAACTTTCTCTGTGCGGATCGGCGCGGCTACAGGGCGAATTTATTTCAACACTGATCCCAGTTACGATTTTGGCGGGACACACGCCAGTAGTATTACGGTTTATGAGGTGGAAGCATGACCTATATAGCGGATGTAATAGGTTGGAAGTTCAACGACCAACCGGGGATGTCTACCGTCAATAGAGTGATTACCGAATTT
>Ga0255052_10001924_pt1 | contig 15239 bp, 11 predicted proteins | sample JV7_2_21_MG_FD_188632 | JGI IMG/M metagenome (GOLD analysis project Ga0255052, IMG submission 188632) | Seawater microbial communities from Jervis Inlet, British Columbia, Canada - JV7_2_21 | ecosystem: Environmental > Aquatic > Marine > Inlet | place: Canada: British Columbia | collected...
GATATCGCTCCCGATCATTACCGTCTCACCAGCGCGTCGCGTCAGAATTAGCATGACATCCTACTCCTGCTTTCTCGGGGCTCCGCCCCTTTCTTGTTACGCGTCGTACATCCTAAACCGTTGTAATTCTAGTCGATTTTCGGCTCAGATGCCCATTTCAGGAGAAAATTCCGCGGAATAGGGCCATCTCCGAATCTGACCAAACGCTCCGTCAGGGTATTCCGCTCTTCGATTCCGGCCGCGCTTTATTGGGCGAGTTGTTTCGCGACCCACGCCGAAACTGATCCGAGGGCCTCGTCGAGGCCCTCGGGATTGCTTCCGCCGGCCTGAGCGAAATCCGGACGGCCGCCACCCTTGCCACCAACCTGTTCGGCAACGGGCTTGATCAGGTCGCCCGCGCGGATGCGATCGGTGTTGTCCTTGGTAACCCCGGCCGCGAGCCGAACAATACCGTTGTCGACCGACCCCAGCACAACGATCGCGCTCTGCAGCTTGTCCTTATAGCGATCGACGGCATCACGCAGCGTCTTCGCATCTGCGCCATCGATACGTGCGGCCAGCACTTTGATACCGCCTATCTCCTGAACATCCACTGAGGGATCGCCAGTCGATCCTGTAACAAGCGCCTGTTTGGCTGCGGCGAGTTCCTTCTCAAGCTCCTTGTTACGCTTCAGTAGCTGTTCGACCTTCGCCGATGCCATGTCGGGCTGACTTCGCAACAGCCCGGCGACATCGTTCAGAGATTGCTGATTGGCATCGAGCCACTCCAGCGCGCCCCTCCCGGTGACAGCCTCGATCCGGCGGACACCAGATGCAATACCACCTTCGTGCGTGATCTTGAAGACTCCAATATCACCCGTGCGATCGACATGCGTGCCTCCGCACAGCTCGACCGAAAAATCGCCGAAGTTAAGCACACGCACCTTTTCGTCGTACTTCTCACCGAACAATGCAATTGCGCCTGTAGCGATGGCATCCTCGTAACTCATGATCTGTGTGTCGGCCGCAACATTGCGTCGAATCTCATCATTGACGATGTCTTCGATTTCAACCAATTGCTCTGTCGTTACGCCTTCGTAATGCGAGAAATCGAAGCGCAGGCGATCGGGCGCGACAAGTGAGCCCTTTTGTTGTACGTGATCACCGAGCACCAGATGAAGCGCGGCATGCATCAGATGTGTTGCCGAGTGATTCAGGCGAATCGCCTGACGGCGTTCAGCATCGACGAACGCATCAACTTTGTCTCCGATGCCAAACTCTCCGGCCTGCACTGATCCGTAATGCACGATGGCTTTGCCACTTTTCTGCGTCCCTGTCACGACAAATGAATGATCATCAGCGGAAAGAACACCTTTGTCCCCAACTTGGCCACCACTTTCGGCATAGAATGGAGTCGACGAAAGAACCACCGCGCCATCATCGCCAACCAGGAGCTTATCGACAGGCTTACCGTCGTTGAACAATGCGACAACTTCACTTGATGCTTCAGTGCCGTCGTATCCCGAGAATGACGAATCAATGTCCGTCTTGATCGCAGCACCGCTTACGGTGCTGAACTTGCTCGCCGCACGTGCCCGGTCGCGCTGTCCAGCCATAGCTTCCTCGAATCCGCTTTGATCCAATGTCAACCCACGCTCACGCGCGATATCCGCGGTTAGGTCAACCGGAAACCCGTAAGTATCGTAGAGCTTGAAGACGACATCGCCCGGAATTTCTTTGCCCTTCAGATCGGCGATTGCGGCATCGAGAATTTCCATACCCTGGTCGAGCGTTTCGGCGAATCGCTTCTCTTCTCTCGCCAGCACTTTCTCTACATGTGCTTGCGCTTTGACAAGTTCAGGATAGGCCGCGCCCATTTCTTTGACAAGAGGCGCGACGAGTTTACTGAAGAACAGACCATCAGCTCCGAGCTTCTTGCCATGGCGAATCGCACGGCGAATGATCCGGCGAAGCACGTATCCCCTGCCCTCGTTGCCTGGCAACACGCCGTCAACGATCAGAAATGCGCAGGCGCGGATGTGATCTGCAATGACGTTGAGAGAACTCGACCCGTCGTTCTTGACATCGAGTAAATCTGCAGCAGCTTCGATTACGTTGGCAAACAGATCGATCTGATAGTTGCTGTGCACACCTTGCATGACCGCGGCAATGCGCTCGAGGCCCATGCCCGTATCGACGGACGGTTTCGGCAATGGCACCATCTCGCCCTCAGCCGAACGATCAAACTGCATGAACACGAGGTTCCATATCTCGACATAGCGATCGCCGTCTTCGTCTGGCGATCCGGGTGGGCCGCCCGCAACTTTGGCGCCATGATCGAAAAAGATCTCGCTGCAAGGTCCGCAGGGCCCGGTATCGCCCATCGCCCAGAAATTATCTTTCTCACCCATGCGTGAGAAACGTTTGGGGTCGACCTTAATTTCATTGAGCCAGACATCAGCGGCCTCGTCATCGTCATTGAATACGGTCACCCACAATCGCTCCGGTGGGAGTTCAAGCGTTTCTGTCAGAAACTCCCATGCGTACCTGATCGCGTCGCGCTTGAAGTAGTCGCCAAAGCTGAAATTACCGAGCATCTCGAAGAATGTGTGATGCCGGGTGGTATAGCCGACGTTCTCGAGATCATTGTGTTTTCCACCAGCACGAACACAACGTTGTGATGTCGCGGCACGATCGTACTTGCGTTTGTCCGATCCGAGAAACACGTCCTTGAACTGCACCATGCCGGCGTTCGTGAATAGCAACGTCGGGTCGTTGCCGGGCACAAGCGGAGAACTCGCGACAACTTCGTGTTTGTTATCGCGAAAGTAATCCAGGAATGCCTGGCGCAACTCGTTGCTCGTCATGAATTTCATCGATGATGATTCTATGCTTATTCGCCGGCTGCCGAAACAGCGGCCCGAATGTGATCCGGTTCGAATCCTCTGGATTGGAGAAATCGCATTTGTCGAGCCTTGTCTTTGAAGTCCATTGGATATCCGGCTCCAAATTTCTTGAGTCGAACCTCACAGGCCAATTTGTGCCAATCCTGCCTGGCCTCGCGAAGTCCGTCGTCAACCAGGGCATCACTGATTCCACGTTCCCGAAGATCCGCGTGAATCCTTGCGGGACCCTTGCCTTGACTAATGCGTGATTGGACGAACGCCTCGACAAAACGCTGATCGCTCTGCAATCCGTCTTCGACAAGCTGAGCGATAGCATCCTCTGCTATGTTGGCATCGAACCCGAACTTCCTGACTTTGTTAAAAAGTTCAACACGACCGTGTTCACGTCGGGCGAGGTAGTCCATCGCCTTCTTGCGAGCTTCGATTGGGTCGGAGAAGCGGTCATCGTCAGACATGGGCCACCATCGCGGCTAAAGCCGCTCCCACATCTTGTTCATGCTTCCTGTGCGACAGCCTCTTTGTCGTCGGCAGCGGCAGCCGGCGCATCAACCGTGTCCGGCAGCAACTTCACACGAATCTTCGCCTCGATTTCCGCGGCGGTTTCCGGGTTCGCCTTCAGATACTCGCGAACGTTTTCCTTGCCCTGGCCAATACGGTCATCGCCATAGCTATACCACGAACCGGCCTTGTCTATCAGGCCATGCTGCACGCCGAGGTCGATGATCTCACCTTCACGAGAAATGCCAAATCCGTACAGAATCTCGAACTCGGCCATCTTGAACGGCGGCGATACCTTGTTCTTGACGACCTTGACGCGCGTCTGGTTGCCGATGACCTCGTCACCCTTCTTGATTGCGCCGATACGGCGAATGTCGAGGCGAACCGACGAATAAAACTTGAGCGCGTTGCCACCTGTTGTCGTCTCGGGGCTGCCGAACATCACGCCGATCTTCATGCGAATCTGGTTGATAAAGATGACCATCGCGTTCGAGCGTTTAATATTGGCGGCCAGTTTCCTGAGCGCCTGCGACATCAGCCGAGCCTGCAAGCCCATGTGCGAATCGCCCATCTCGCCTTCGATCTCTGCTTTCGGCGTCAGCGCCGCAACGGAGTCGATAACGATGACGTCCACTGCGCCTGAACGGACCAGCATATCGGTGATTTCCAGCGCTTGCTCGCCGGTGTCCGGCTGCGATACCAGCAGCTCATCGACGTTAACACCAAGCTTTTCAGCGTAGGTCGGGTCGAGCGCGTGCTCAGCGTCAACAAACGCCGCCGTACCACCAATTTTCTGCGCTTCGGCAATTATCTGTAGTGTTAGCGTCGTCTTACCCGAGGCTTCCGGACCGTAAATTTCGACAACCCGACCTTTTGGCACTCCGCCGATTCCAAGTGCCACATCGAGTCCGATCGAGCCCGTCGACACAACGTCGATATCCCGTGACATGGGATTATCGCCGAGGCGCATGACCGAGCCCTTGCCAAATTGCTTTTCGATTTGTCCGAGGGCTGCGGCGAGAGCTTTCTTACGGTTGTCATCCATTTTTTGTTGCCATCCGATTAGGTGTGATCTGAGGTATGCAATTATTCCACAAAGCCTGCGACGTAGCAGCAGCCTGCTGCCGGTCAATCCGGGCAGTACTTGAAGAAACACGAAGAAGAAGTCAGAAGTCTTTGACTAGTGGGCGGTAAGTGACTCCACCCTGCCCGGAAACCGACTCAACCAATTCGAAGTCCGACCACTCGATCATGGCCGTCTGCGCCAATCGCTGCGTCTCGAACGATCGGGCATTGCGCACAACGGTCACGTGAGGCCGATAAGTGCGCTGCTCCGGCTCGATACCGGCCGCGAACACCTTGCCCTTAAGGTCTTCCACGAGCCGGTCCAGCTCCGGTGGCACGGTCGGTGCGACCAGCGCTGCTATTTTCGGACGCGGCCAGAACTCGAGACGGTCAAAGCGCAGGTGGAACGGCTCGACGCTGATCGCCTTCTTTGCCTGGTGTAGCTCGTCGATGCGAGCTTCCGGAAACTCGCCTATGTAGACCAGCGTGACGTGCCAGTTACGGCGATCGATCGCCCTGCCCTCGACGAGCCTCGCTACCGGGCTGATGAAGTCACGCATACGGTCACGTTGCCGCGAATCCGGCCAGAGAGCGAAGAAAAGGCGCTTTGTACTCACGGCCCGATTCGATCCAGCACGCCCTGCAAGGCGTGGACAACGGTGAGTTCACGTACAAGGTCGCGGTCGCCACTGAAATGCTGGCAACTTGTCTGAATCATGACCTTGCCGTCATCTCTCACTGCCCAGGCAAACCAGACCGTGCCGACCGGCTTTTCCTCGCTACCGCCATCCGGGCCTGCAATACCACTGACCGCAACGCCAATATCAGCCCCGCTAAGATGCAGCGACCCTTCAGCCATTTCCTTGACGACCGGCTCGCTGACGGACCCATGATCTTCGAGCGTCTGGTTCTGTACGCCGAGAATCGACTCCTTGGCGCCGTTCGAGTAACTGACGATGCCGTAGCCGAAAACGGCCGAGCTTCCGGGAATATCGGTAATGGCTTTGGCGATCCACCCGCCGGTACAGGACTCCGCCGTAGAGACAACTTTGCTCGATGACGTGAGCTCGCCGACCAGTGCTTCGGCCAGTTTTTTTATCGATTCATGGTCAGCCATTCAATACCGACTCATAAAGGTCTACGTGCTTGTCCACCATCGTATCGATCGAGAACTCTTTTTGCATCCGTTCCCGGCCAGCCGATCCCATTACTTGCCTGAGTTCATTTTCGTCAATCAGCCTCGCGATTGCATCCCCCATTTGCGCAACGTTTTCCGGTTGGACGAGAATTCCGGTCTCACCATCGACAACGGCTTCAGGTAAACCACCGGCGGCGAACCCGACGACCGGTACACCGGCGGCGGCGGCTTTGAGCGTTGCGACCCCAAGCCCTTCGGTCAGCGCCGGATGCGCGAAGATATCAAAGCAACTCATAAAGTCGTCAAGATCATCCCTGATGCCCGCAAACTGCACGATACCACCGAGACCCAGCGAAGCGGCCTGTGCGCGCAACTGGTCATCGAGATAGCCCTCACCGAAGATGATGAGGCGAATTTGCGGATAGCTATGGTGGAGACTCTCGACCGCTTGCAGCAGGTAGCGATGTCCCTTGCGTGGTATCAGTTGCCCCGCCGCTGCAATTACGATGGCATCGTGGGGGACAGCGAATTCTTTTAAGAAGGCCTGTCGGTCGGCAACTGCCGCAAACCTCTCCATATCGACGGCACTGCGAATAACAACGATGCGCTCATCATCAACATCACGATCCCGAAGGACGTTGGCGATCTCCTCAGATATGGCGATGATTTTTTTGAATGGGCGATAGCGTAGCGCGGCCATGAGGCGCATTTCGGTGTTGTCTACGCGACGTGAAACCACGGCCGGCACATCGGCGATGCTCGCGGCCAACCCGCCCAGCATGTCGGCACCGCGCCGGCTGTGACAGTGCACGAGATCGGGCTTTGAGCCCTGTAAATACTGCGAGAGCCGATAGGCAAAAGGGAGATCGAGATCGCCTGCACAAAACAAATTACGCACCGGTATCGTGGCTGCGCGGGCCGCTGAGTCGATGCCGGAGTCGGGCGGACAGACCAGTGTGCACTCGTAGCCACGGTCGATGAGCGCCGAAATCAGGTAAATCACCTGCTGTGGACCGCCGTAAAGATGGCGCCCGGTTTCGACATGCAGTATTTTCATGGGTTGATAATACTGCAGGAGCGGCCCGTCGGCGCTACGAGCCGCTCCAACAAGAAGAAAATGAAAGCCGAAGTCACTCCTGTCCATACACCAATGATGCGGCAATACCTGGCCATCAAGGCTGAGTACCCGGACATGCTCGTGTTTTATCGCATGGGCGACTTCTATGAGGTGTTCTACGATGATGCAAAACGCGCGGCCAAGTTGCTTAACATCACGCTGACATCGCGCGGAAAATCCGGCGGCAACGCGATTCCGATGGCGGGTGTGCCCTATCATGCCGTCGAGGGATATCTCGCGAAACTCGTGCGCCAGGGCGAGAGCGTTGCGATTTGCGAGCAAGTCGGCGACCCGGCTACGAGCAAGGGGCCTGTCGAGCGTGAGGTAACGCGCATTGTCACTCCCGGCACGCTGACTGATGAAGCGCTGCTGGCGGAAACTCGCGACAACCTCGTCGCTGCCTTGTTTGCCGAAGGTGATGCCATCGGAATTGCGTGGCTGGATCTCGCCGGTGGCCGCTTTCAAATGACTGAAGTACCGGACATCGAGGCGGTAGTCGGTGAGATCGAACGACTACGACCAGCCGAGCTCATTGTTGACGAAGAGCAGACTATCGGTGACTCCTTTGGCAAGGACATTCGCGTAACGCGGCGGCCGCCGTGGCATTTCGAACTGGACAGTGCAACGCGACTGCTGTGCGCGCAGTTTGGCACTCGCGACCTGAGTGGCTTCGGCTGCGATGGCTTTTCACATGGCATTGCGGCAGCTGGCGCGCTTATGCAATACGTAACGGACACGCAGAAAGCGGCGCTGCCTCATATTCAATCCATAGGCGTCGAGCGCCGTGAAGACGCAGTCATCATGGACGGTCCAACACGGCGCAATCTCGAGTTGGAAGAGTCTTTGAGTGGTCATCACGAGCACACGCTTGCCGGTGTCATGGATCACTGCCAGAGCCCGATGGGCTCGCGTCTTCTTCGCCGCTGGATTCAACGACCACTTCGTGAAACCGTCGTCTTGCAGGGCCGTTACCAGGCAATCGACGCGATGATTACGTTGGGATCGGTATCCGGGCTGCAGGCACAAATCGATGGTATTGGGGACGTCGAACGCATCCTGTCACGGGTTGCGCTGCGCTCTGCCCGGCCTCGTGATCTTCGCCAGCTCTCCGAGGCATTCTCGCGCCTGCCGGAATTGCGTCGCCAGATCGCGGATCTCGAGTCGCCACTACTCACCGATCTCAATGCTCAGATCAGTGAGCATCATCGCCAGCATGCGCTGCTCACGAAAGCGATCATCGACAATCCGCCGATGCTGATTCGTGATGGCGGGGTCATCGCGGATGGTTACGATGACGAGCTTGATGAACTCCGCGGCATCGCATCAAATGCTAACCAGTATCTGCTGGATCTTGAGGCGCATGAGAAGGATAGGACGGGTATCGCGGCGCTCAAACTCGGCTACAACCGTGTGCACGGTTACTATATCGAGATCAGCAAGAGCCAGGCGGACAAAGCACCGGTCGAATACGTGCGCCGGCAGACATTGAAGTCGGCTGAACGTTACATCACGCCCGAACTCAAGGAATTCGAAGACAAGGTGCTCGGTGCACGCGAGCGTGCTCTGGCTCGTGAAAAAGCACTTTACGAAGACATACTGGACCAACTTCATGCGGTACTTGCCGAGCTGCAACAAACAGCATTCGCGGTAGCCGAACTCGACGTTCTTGCCTGCTTTTCCGAGAGGGCCGAAAGCCTCAGACTTTCGAAACCTGAAATCGCCGCCACACCGTGCATTGAGATCTCCGGCGGCCGCCACCTCGTTGTCGAACAAGTCATCGAAACACCGTTTGTGGCCAACGACCTGGTACTCGATCAGGCTCGGCGGCTGCTGGTGATCACAGGCCCCAATATGGGCGGCAAATCGACCTATATGCGGCAAACCGCCCTGATCGCGATCCTTGCGCACATTGGCAGCTTCGTGCCAGCTGACAGCCTGCGAATTGGCCCGCTCGATCGGATCTTCACTCGCATCGGCGCATCGGATGACCTTGCGGGTGGTCGTTCAACCTTCATGGTCGAGATGACCGAGACTGCGACGATTCTGCACAATGCGACCGAACAAAGCCTCGTGCTGATGGACGAAATCGGACGCGGCACAAGTACGTTTGACGGATTGTCTCTTGCCTGGGCTGCCGCGCACTTCATGGGCGAGACCGCGAACGCCATGACTTTATTCGCGACGCACTATTTCGAACTTACCGCGCTCGCTCAGGAATTGTCGGCCTGCAACAATGTGCACCTCGACGCAACCGAGCACGACGGGCAGCTCGTCTTCCTGCATGCTGTCAAACCGGGCCCAGCCAACCAGAGTTACGGATTGCATGTTGCTGCACTCGCAGGTGTGCCTAAAGAGGTTATCCGGCGCGCCAGAGCCTATCTGAAGACACTTGAGTCAATGCAAGCGACTCACGGGGAGAGCCCCCAGGGGCAGTTGCCACTGACAATCGGAGAACCTGCGGTTGATGATGTGTTGCGAAGTGCGGTCGATGATCTCGAGCCGGACTCGATGACTCCGCGCGAAGCGCTCGCAGCCTTGTACGAATTGAAGAAACTGGATCGCGGCTAAAGCCGCTCCCACAGAGCTCATATCAATTTGCTGGAACGGCTTTAGCCGTGATTGATGTCGTCTCTCAGAAACTCACCACGCTTAAAAAATGCGGCTACCTGATCGATCACATCACTTGAGACCAACAAACCCTTGTGACTCACTCTCATGCAGATGTGGTCCTTGGCGCCTTCGAGCTGCGTTTCTGACACGGCGACCGAGCCGTCATTGTCGCCATCGAAACGTGTAAGCAGCCGACCAATACCCACGGGTACCGTTCCTGCGATCACGCCTACTTCACGGTGATGGCATACGTGCGAAGCCCAGTCGTTCGCAGCTTCGTGAATTACGCCGGCTGTTATTGAATGTCCGAGAAATGGTTCGGCCCATTCCTGTGTACTGAGGAAATCGGCGGCGCGAGATCCCGTCAGGGGTGAGCCTATGCAAACGACACGGCCCGGCACCGACTCGGTGTCGTTCGCAAACATGCGCAGAGCGATGACGCCGCCAAGACTGTGTCCGACGATATGAGTGGCATCGAGTTCTTGTTCGTGAATGAACTGCGCAAGCGCTGCTGCGTTTTCGTCAAGCGTGCCGCGTACAGAAGGGTAGTTAAATGACAGCACGTTCATTCCGTACTCTTTCTCGAGCCGGCGCTTGATCATTGTCATGGCGACACTGTGTGACCAGATGCCGTGGATGCAGATGACGGTGTTGATCGAACTCATTCAGTTCGCGGCGTGGGCAGCCTGATACCAGCTTCCTTAAGTTGCTCTGCGGAAACCACACCAGGCGCGTTGGTCAGCGGACAGTGTGCAGATTGCGTCTTGGGGAACGCGATTACATCACGAATGCTCTCAGCGCCAGCCATCAACATGACGATGCGATCGAGACCGAACGCGATGCCGCCGTGCGGCGGGCAGCCGTACTCGAGCGCACGCAGCAGGAAGCCGAATTTTTCCTCGGCTTGCTCCTCACTGATATTTAGCAATTCGAAAACTTTCGACTGCATGCGCTGATCGTGAATACGAATCGAACCACCACCCAACTCGAGTCCGTTGAGGGCTAGGTCGTAAGCGCGAGACAAGGCGTTGGCAGGATCGGCCAGCAGAGCATCCGGATCGTCTTTCACCGGCGCTGTAAACGGATGGTGCAACGGGTCCCATGACTTCGTTTTGGGATCCTGCTCGAACATCGGGAAGTCCACCACCCAAAGCGGTGCCCAGCCTTCGGCGACCAGGCCCCGATCTTCGCCAAGCTTGACGCGCAAGGCGCCCAGTGCATCATTCACGACGCGAGCTTCGTCAGCACCGAAGAAGATCAGGTCACCCGTCTTCGCGCCCGTACGTTCGAGGATGGCGCTCACCGTGTTATCCGGAAGGAATTTCAGGATTGGCGATTGCAGCCCCTCGGGTCCCGCATCAACATCATTGACCTTGATGTAAGCGAGGCCTTTCGCACCATAGCGTCCGACGAAATCCGCGTAGTCATCGATTTCCCTGCGCGATAGCTCATTGCCGTTCGGCAGGCACAACGCCGCGACGCGGCCGTCGGGATCCGCAGCCGGCCCTGCGAAGACCTTGAATTCGACCGAGTCCATCAGGTCGGAGACCTCGATCAACTCCAGGTCGATGCGCAGATCCGGCTTGTCCGAGCCATAGCGCTGCTTCGCCTCGGCGTAGCTCATGCGAGGAAACGGCGACGGCAGGTCGACGTCGAGCACGCGCTTGAACAAGTGTTTGATGAGCCCTTCCATTGCGCCAGTGACGCCTGCTTCGTCGACGAAGCTCATTTCGACATCAAGCTGCGTAAATTCGGGTTGCCGATCGGCACGCAGGTCCTCGTCACGGAAGCAGCGCACGATCTGGTAGTAGCGATCGAGGCCGGACATCATCAGCAACTGCTTAAACAGCTGTGGTGACTGCGGCAGCGCGAAGAACTTGCCTGGATGCGTACGGCTAGGGACGATGTAATCGCGGGCGCCTTCCGGCGTCGCACGCGTCAGCATCGGCGTTTCGACGTCGACAAAACCCTCGCCATCGAGAAACTCTCGCATCGCCATGGTTACTTTGTGCCGCAGCCGCAGATTGTTCAGCATGTCCTCACGACGCAGATCGAGATAGCGATACTTGAGGCGCAGCTCTTCATTCGCCTGCTCGTCGTGATGAAACGGTGGCGTTTCCGAACGGTTCAGGACAGTCAGCTCATGCGCCAGCACCTCGACCTGACCGGTCGTCATGTTCGGATTGATCGTACCCTCGGGACGTTCCCGTACGAGCCCTTTGACGGCCAGAACGTACTCACCGCGAATGCGCTCGGCCTCGGCAAAAATTTCCGGCCGATCGGGGTCGAAAACAACCTGTAGCAGACCGTCGCGATCGCGCAGATCGATGAAAATGACGCCGCCGTGATCACGACGCCTGTGCACCCAGCCACAGACTTCAACGTCCTGTCCAATCAGTGTCTCGTTAACTTGTCCGCAATAGTGGCTGCGCATGGCTAATCTGCCGTAGGGCCTTGAAAAATGAGGCGGAATGGTAAGGCCTGCAACGTGAATATACAACTACGCAGTAGCCGCAGACAGCGTATTTGTCTCCGTCATGTCTCGATCCCGCTTGACGGGAGCTCGCTGCACTTCCGTCGACAAATATTCCGTTCGCAGCTACTCCTCAGGCAGTTTTAGCGGCAGCTCTGCCGTCTGCTGCTTTGACCAGGTTGGCACCACGACCCCGAGTGACATGATCAGTTTGACTGCCTCGTCGACCTCCATGTCCAGCTCGATCGTGTCTTTCTTTGGCACGATGATGATGAAACCTGACGTTGGATTCGGTGTTGTCGGCACGAAACAGCAAACGACATCCTCGCCAGTGCGGCCTTGAATTTCACCCACGTCTGACGCTGTCTGAAACGTCAGTGTATAAAGCCCTTTGCGCGGATACTCGACAAGCAGAACATTCTTGAACGCCTTGCCCGAATCTGAAAACACGATTTCGGCGAAATTCTTGGCGGCTGAATAAACCGACCGAACTACCGGGATGCGCTCCATCAGAGATTCCCAGCCACCGACGACCTTACGCCCGACAAAATTCGCCGCAAGCAGCCCAGTTACGAGCAGCACGATGATCGTCAGAATGACGCCGAGTCCTGGAATCGGCACGCCGAGCCACGCCTCCGGTTTATACGGGTCCGGCAATAGCCTGAGCGACCTGTCCATCAGACTGACAAGAAAGCGCAGCAGAATATAGGTGATGCCGAGTGGCAGCCAGACCAGAATTCCGGCGACAAGATAACGACGCAGACGTTTCATCATCGCCGTATCAAGCCGTTTTCTTTTTCGCGTCAGTGGATGACTTCGGTTTCACTTTGTCGCCACTCTTGTCAGTCGTTGACTTGTCTCTCGGCGTCAACGAATCCTTTTCGCCATGGAGGTTGCGCTGATTGTCCTTCTTGAAATCCGTTTCGTACCAGCCTTTGCCCTTGAGGCGAAAACGTGGTGCAGACAAGAGCCGCTTCAGGCTTCGCTCACCGCACGCCGGGCAGCTCACAAGCGGCGCCTCAGCTATTTTCTGCAGCGCGTCGAGCGAGTGATCACATTCCTTGCAGGCGTATTCGTAAATCGGCAAGCGTCTAACTCCTTACGGTCGGCGCATTATGCCGCGTTTTGGAAATCGAGGCGATTATCGGCGACACCGACTTCGATAATGTCACCCGGACGGAATTTGCCCTGCAGAATCTCCTGCGCCAGCGGGTTCTCTACCTGTTGCTGAATCGCCCGTTTCAATGGTCGTGCACCGTAGACAGGATCGAATCCGGCCTCAGCAAGCCTGTCGCGCGCGGCCTCAGACAGGTGGATGCGCATATCACGTTCGGCGAGACGATCGTGCAGATATCCAAGCTGAATATCGACGATGCGCCGAATGTGTTCCCGGCTCAGTGGATGAAATACGACGACGTCGTCAACACGATTGATGAACTCAGGTCGAAAATGTGTTCCGACCACGTCCATGACAGCAGACTTCATCTCATCGTACTGCTCCTCACCAGCCAGTTCCTGGATCATTTGCGAGCCGAGATTGGAAGTCATAACGATGACTGCATTGCGAAAATCGACCGTGCGACCGTGTCCGTCGGTCAGGCGACCATCGTCGAGCACTTGCAGCAACACATTAAACACATCCGGATGCGCCTTCTCTACCTCATCCAGCAGGATGACTGAATACGGACGACGCCGCACTGCCTCGGTCAAATAGCCACCCTCCTCATAGCCAACATATCCCGGCGGTGCTCCTATCAATCGGGCCACCGAGTGTTTCTCCATGAACTCCGACATGTCGAGGCGGACCATTGCATCTTCGGTATCAAACATGAAATGAGCGAGCGCCTTGGTGAGTTCGGTCTTGCCAACGCCAGTCGGGCCGAGAAACAGAAATGACCCGATTGGTCGCCTCGGATCTGATAAACCTGCGCGTGATCGCCGGATTGCGTTTGCAACGGCTGTAACCGCTTCGCCCTGACCTACAACGCGCTCTTGCACGACCGACTCCATCTGCAGCAGTTTTTCCTTCTCACCTTCGAGCATTTTTGAGACCGGTATGCCGGTCCATTTGGAGACGATCTCGGCGACTTCCTCGTCCGTTACATTGTTTCGCAGCAGGGTCGTTTCCATACCCTCAGCCTGCATCGCGTCTTCGAGCTGCTTCTCGAGTTCGGGAATTCGGCCATATTGCAGCTCCGACATTCGTGCGAGGTCGTTTGCGCGGTGCGCGGTCTCGAATTCGAGACGAGCCCGCTCGAGTTCCTCTTTTATGTGCGTCGTGCTCTGCATCGCTGCCTTTTCGGACTTCCAGATTTCTTCGAGGTCCGAAAAATCCTTTTCCAAATCCGCAAGTTGTGCCTCGAGATCCTCAAGTCGCTTGCGCGATGCCTCATCGGACTCTTTGTTCAGCGCCTCGCGTTCGATCTTGAGTTGAATGATGCGTCGCTCGAGCCGGTCCATTTCTTCGGGTTTCGAGTCGATTTCGATACGAATCTTTGATGCGGCCTCGTCGATCAAATCGATTGCTTTGTCGGGCAGTTGGCGATCGCTAATGTAGCGGTGTGACAGCGTGGCTGCCGCAACGATGGCCGGATCGGTGATCTCGACACCGTGGTGAACCTCATAACGCTCCTTGAGCCCGCGCAGAATCGCGATCGTGTCTTCGACCGTTGGCTCTTCGATCAGAACTTTCTGAAAACGTCGTTCGAGCGCGGCATCTTTTTCAAGGTATTTTCGATATTCGTCCAGCGTCGTGGCGCCGACACAGTGTAATTCGCCTCGCGCCAGCGCGGGCTTGAGCATGTTGCCTGCGTCCATCGAGCCTTCGGCTTTACCGGCACCGACCATCGTATGCAATTCATCAATAAACAGGATGATTTGACCTTCCTGTTTAGCAAGGTCACTCAGTACCGCCTTGAGACGTTCCTCAAATTCACCGCGAAATTTGGCTCCAGCAATCAAAGAGCCCATATCGAGCGACAGAATGCGCTTACCGCGCAGACCTTCCGGCACTTCGTTGTTGACGATGCGTTGCGCGAGGCCTTCGATGATCGCGGTCTTGCCCACGCCCGGCTCGCCGATGAGAACTGGATTATTCTTGGTGCGGCGCTGCAGGATCTGGATTGTTCGACGAATCTCGTCGTCGCGGCCAACGATCGGATCGAGCTTGCCTTGCTCGGCACGCTCGGTCAGGTCGATCGTGTATTTTTCGAGCGCCTGGCGGGTGTCCTCGGCGTTCGGGTCTACAACCTGCTGCCCGCCGCGCAAATCCTCAATCGATTTCTCAATCGCACCACGCACAGCACCTGCTTGCTCCATGATCGCCAGCAATGGTGAGTTCTTATCCATCGCCGCCAGGACGAACAACTCACTGGAGATGTACCGGTCATCACGCTCTTGCGCAAGTTTGTCGGTGAGGTTGAAGAGTTTGGTCAGTTCATTGCCGATGTGCAG
>Ga0255052_10001925_pt1 | contig 15238 bp, 11 predicted proteins | sample JV7_2_21_MG_FD_188632 | JGI IMG/M metagenome (GOLD analysis project Ga0255052, IMG submission 188632) | Seawater microbial communities from Jervis Inlet, British Columbia, Canada - JV7_2_21 | ecosystem: Environmental > Aquatic > Marine > Inlet | place: Canada: British Columbia | collected...
CCGCGAGGAGCTGGTGCCGGTGTCCATCATGCTGGCCCTGATCGGCTACGGTCTCGGCAACTATCTCGGTGTCGCCACCGCCCAGCTCTGCCAGCTGCTGATGTAGGGGAGGGGCTTGCCCCCTCCCGACTGCCGGCCTCGGCGCCGGCCCGTTTAGAATTCTTTAGCGGGATCGAATGATGAGGAATGGACCGTTTGAGTGCCCCTGGAGGGGACGGGTCGCACTGCGAAGACTATGACGGCGCCGCGCTACGCGTTTCCGTGGGACTGCGGGGTTGGGACGTCCCTGCCCGCAGACTCCCATACCACCCTTAACCAGGTGTCCACCAAACAGTGAAGATTCAGGCTGGAGGGTTGGGATGGTGGATTCCGTCTCCGGCAAGAGGGTCCTACGGAAACCCTGGGGCGCCGCGATGCTGCCGTGTTTTTCTCGAAGATTGCAGCTGATAGAAAGATCCAGAGTCGGTCACTCGGTGGGATCTGACTTACCACTAAACAGACTCGTCAGGCGATGTCTTACCCTGGATGCGTCGATCCCGCGGGCGATCCCCTGCCGCCCAAGGCTTGTCATCGGGCTTACTCCGATATCGAAGTCACCCAGGGCAATCACTCCGTCTCCCGTTCGGTTTCTCTGGGAGCGACCGCCGAGCCGCCCCTCGTCATTCTGCACTTTCCCATCCGTTCCTATTCGCAGTTCGAAATGAAGATCCGACGGGGAGGGGCGGCCTATGCTCGAAATGCGGAGCTGCCTGAGGAGGTCGGCTACACCTGGCGCCGGCTTCACCGGCTGCTTCTGGATGGGCAGCTTCGCGAATACTACGAGTCACAGGTCTCCAGCCCCGAGAAGATTCGAACGGGCCTGGCCGAAGGGAATCTGGTCGAAGACCAGAGACTCCGCCGCGCGCTGAATCAACTTCTCTAGATCTGCCCGGCCGCAGCAGCGTCGACGCCATTGCGGAAGATAGCCAGTCCGGCACCTTCATCGGCAACGTCGCCGGTGAGCCTTCGTCGGCACCACTGTGGGTGTTGAAACGGGTACAGGTAGGCGTCGGGATGGGGCATCAAGCCGAACAGGCGTCCGGTGGGATCGCAGATACCGGCAACGGCACCCAGGGAGCCGTTGGGGTTGGCGGGCCAATCTTGAGTGGGAGATCCATCTGCATCGACGTATCGCACCGCGATCTGGTGCCCCTGCTCGAGTCGATCGAAGATCTCATCGCTTGCGGTCAGGAACTTTCCCTCACCATGACGGGTCGGCAGCTCGATCCCGTCGACGCCGTGGGTCCAAACACAGGGCGACTTGGGGTCAGCCTGCAGCTTTACCCAGGTGTCCCAGTAGCCGAGGCGATCGTTGGGAGCCAGAGTAGCCTGGGGAGTCCGGTAGTCACCGTCGAAACCGGGGACCATGCCGAGGCGCACCATCGTCTGAAAGCCATTGCAGATGCCGAGCGCCAGCCCACCGCCGTGGATGAAGCGAACCAGCTGATCGTAGAGCCGCCAACGGATCTTGTTGGCAAAGACCGATCCGGCACCCAGGTGATCCCCAAAAGCGAAACCCCCGACAAACACCACAATCTGGTAGTCCGCGAGCTTTCTCTCATCGGTGCTGTCCAACAGATCGAGGAGGTGGATGAGCTCGGGTCGGGCCCCGACGAGGCGAAAGGCCTCGGCGGTCTCTATCTCGCAGTTGAGGCCGAGGCCGGTGAAGATCAGCACCTTGACGGCAGACCTGGCGGAGCTCACTTCGTGCCGGGGCAGCGAGCGGAAGTCGTTGATGCGGCTTTCAGGCATCGGCCAGACCCTCCTTGAACAGCTGACGCAACTCCTCGACCTGCTGATCGATCACCGGCGATCTGCTGCGGTGAATCAACAGTCGGGGCTGGTCTGAGACAGTTCCCACCCGTGCGCATTCGTGAGCGGAAAGACGCTCGGCAAAGGCTGTCGCGTCGGCCTCGCCGATCGTGACGATGAACCGACCGTTGGATTCGGAGAACAGGGCGACATCGTCGTCGAGCTCCGCGGCACCCGGGCAGTTGTCCAGGTCGAGCTCGGCTCCCAGACCTCCTCCCATGGCACTCTTCGCCAGGGAGATTGCCAGACCTCCCTTGGTGGGCGTGGCAGCCGACCGCACAAGGCCATCGGCGATGGCACGCTCCAGGTCGGCGTAGAGCGGCAACGTCTCGATCGGGTCGACGGTGGGTGGGTGTGTGCCCATATAGGGGGCCGGTTGGCCAATCTCGGGAGCCAGTCCGTCCCGATCGCCGAGGTATCGATAGTACTCGCTGCCGCCTGTGTGCTCTCCGGTGCGGCCCAAGACGAAGATCACGTCCCCTGGTGCTTTGAAATCCAGGGTTACTGCCTGGCGCACATCTTCGATTTGGCCAATGGCTGAGAGCAGCAGAGTGGGAGGTACGCAGATCTTGACCCCGCCCATCATCGACTCGTTCTTCATCGAGTCCTTGCCCGAGATCAGCGGCACGCCATAGGCCGAGCAGATGTCGTAGAGACCTTTGCAGGCCCGGACCAACTGTGCCAGCTTGTATTCACCGTCGGGGGTCTTCTCCGACCGGATCGGATCTGGCCAGCAGAAGTTGTCCAGAGCGGCGATCCGGTCGACCTGCGCTCCGGCGCAGACCTGCCGGCGCACTGCCTCGTCGACCACCGTGGTGGCCATGGCATAGGTGTCCAGATCGGAGAGGTATGGGTTGATGCCCTCGGAAAGAACCAGACCGCGCAGCGAACCGTGTCGGGCGAGAAAAACGGTGGCTTCGGCCGGGATGTCGGTCTTCACCCCCACGAACGGCTTGATCACCGACAACCCCTTCACCTCATGATCGTAGTGGCGGGCCTTGGCCTCGCCACTGGTGAGATTGAGCCGTCTGAGAAGGCTCCGCAGGGTCTCGTCATGATCTGTGGGGCGTGATGGCGGCTCCTCGCCAGGGGGTGAATTCCACCGGGCAATCAGTTCCATATCGGGAGCGCCGTCGTGGAGAAAGTCCATTTCCAGTAGCGCGACCGTCTCGTCACCGAAAGTGACATGTAGGAAACCATCGTCGGTGAACTCACCCAGTACGGTGGCTTCGACATCCCGTCGACACGCCAGATCGAGGAGCTCCTCGACCCGATCCGGGGACACAGCGACAGTCATCCTCTCCTGCGCTTCGGAGAGAAAGATCTCCCAGGGCGCCAGGCCCGCGTATTTGAGGGGCGCCTTGGAGAGATCTAGCCGGGCGCCACCAGGCGTTTGCGCCATCTCGCCCACAGAAGAAGAGAGGCCCCCGGCGCCGTTATCCGTGATCGCGCTGTAGAGACCCTGGGATCGAGCTTCGAGGAGAAAATCGAACATCATCTTCTGGGTGATGGGATCACCGATCTGCACCGCCTGAGCCGGAGAGGACTCGTCGAGGGCCGCCGATGAGAAAGTGGCCCCGTGGATGCCATCGGCTCCGATCCGGCCCCCCACCATGACGATGGCGTCCCCGGCCGCAGGGAACTTCTTCTCCCCCGGGGTGCCGCTGATGGTCACCGGCAGGGAGCCGACGGTGCCACAGAACACGAGGGGTTTGCCCAGGTATCGGCCGTCGAAGATCTCCCAGCCCCGCCCATAGGGAATGCCGCTCTGATTGCCGCCGTCGATCACACCCTGATGGACTCCGTCCCGGATCCGCTTGGGATGCAGCAGGCCCTTGGGCGGCTCTCCCTGATAAAAGGGCGATGCGAAGCAGTAGCCCCAGACATTGACCAGCAGATCGGCGCCCCGTCCGGTGCCGAAGGGATCGCGGTTGACGCCGACAATCCCGGTGATGGCTCCACCGTAGGGATCAAGCGCGGATGGCGAGTTGTGGGTCTCCACTTTGTAGACCAGATGGATCTCATCGTCGAAGGTAACGACACCGGCGTTGTCGTGAAAGACAGAGACCAGCCATGAGCGGCCGCCGTTGGCCTGCAGCCGGAGATCGATCTCTTCGGTGACACCGCGGATATAGGTATTGAACAGCGAGTCGACGACCTGGGAGCGACCGCTTTCGTCCGAGTACTCGATCTCGGCGTTGAAGATCTTGTGCTTGCAGTGCTCGCTCCAGGTCTGGGCCAGACATTCGAGCTCCACATCGGTAGGGACACCGCCCAGGCCGAGTTCTTGTCGCCGGTCAGCCGATCCGGCCCTGGCAAAGTGATCCCGGATCGCCTTCATTTCGTCCAGCGACAGGGCCAGCATTCCGTCGGCACTGATCCGCGTGAGCTCGTCGTCAGAGCCGGAGAGATCGACCGGCTGGACCGGCGGTGGCTCGCCCCCTGTCACCTTGGGTATCGTCAGCTCGGGCGGGGCGTCCAGCCATTGCTCGTAGGTGGCCAGGGTGACACTCTGAATCACTGGATTGGCGAGCAGCTCATAGGCGATGCGCTCGCCCTGCTGTCGATCGACCCCCTCCAGCAGGTACATCACCGATGCATAAACCGCCGCCTCCTCGCCAAGATCACGTCCCAGGGTGTCCTGAATCGCCACCTTGGCGCTCTTGCCGACCGGGTCGGCCACGCCGGGCTTGTAGGCGACGCGGATGCCGACATCGAAAGGGCCGTCCTCGATCTTGCCGACGGTGCCTTGGTGCAGCACCGGATCTGCGAACTCCTGCACCACCCTGGAGATCTCGCCCTCCGTCAGCTCGGCCTCGATGTGATACACGTCGCGGGTCCGGACGGAAATCACGGGTATATCCAGGAAGCTGCGGACCCTCTTGGCGACATGCTCGCCACGGGCATCTCGAAGCTCGCGACGGGTGGCGATTTCGACCCGATGAGTCATCAGTTCCCTCCTGCGGTGTCCGACACCGCTGTCGGAGAGATTCTAAGGCAGTGGTGGGTACCGTTGTCCGGTAATGGTAGCGTTGGAATCGATATGTCGAGGCGATTCCCCAATCTGTGGTTCCGGCGGGGTTCTAGGAGGCTGGCTCTGGTGAGCCTGGTTTTCCTGTTCTCGTCTCCGGCTCTGGCGTCGGACGAGAATGGGCTCCAGAAGAGCGGCGCCATCGACGAGGCGATCGATGTGACCGAGGTGCAGGTGCCGGTGACCGTTGCGGGTAAGGACGGGGTGCCGATTCGGGGTTTGAACCTGGAGGATTTCCAGTTGAGCGACAACGGTCGCCGGCAGGAGATTCTCAGCTTGGAGGAGATCGACCTGGAGGTGCTGGAGCCGGGACGGACCCGGAGCCAGATCGAGAATGCGGTGCCGGCAGCCGCCAGGCGTTATTTCCTGCTTCTATTCGACCACTCCTTCTCCAGGCCCAGCTCCATTCGCAAGGCTCAAGAGGCGTCCCGGCGATTCGTGGTGGAATCTCTCCATCCCACCGACCTGGCGGCTGTGGGGGTCTTGACGCCGGAAACGGGTCCCCGGTTGGTGGTGACGTTTACTCCGGATCGGGCCCAGATAGCCCGAGGAATCGATGTCGTGGCGTCTCCCGACCTCGTGCATCTGGCACAGGGTCGGGATCCCTTGAGGTTTCTGATCCAGACAACAGCTTCGATGGGAGGATCCGTGTCATCAGGGGATGCACCCGCCATCGACGAGTACTTCCAGAGCAACAATCCCCAACTTCAGGGATATCTGGAAGTCATCGGTCAGCGGATGTCCAATGTGGAGCGGAGCTTCGATCGCGGGCAGGTCGAGGGCTGGTCTGCTTCCATGACACAGCTCGGCCGCGCGCTCAATAGCCTCCGGGGCAGAAAGTACGTCATCTACTTCTCCGAAGGATTCGACAGTCAGCTGTTGTTCGGCGAGGCAACGAGCGGCATGAGTGGTCCCGGTCGGAATCTGAGCCCATTGGAGCAGAGTCAGGCGGGTGTTCTCGACAGCGAGGGTTCCTATGGAAGTGGTGGCGTGCGGAGCTCGGTGGATGAGATGTTGAAGGAGTTTCGCCGGGCCGATTGCGTCATCGAGGCGATCGATATCTCTGATGCCAAGTCTGCAGGCGGCAGCTCACCGCAGGGCTCCCAGGGTTCGCTGTTCTATCTGGCCAATGAGACCGGTGGCGAGGTCTTTTCGGGCCGTGGCGGTCTCGAAGATCAGCTGGAGGTCATGCTCCGCCGGAGCGCGGTGACCTATCTACTGACCTTCCAGCCGAGCCGAGTCAAGGTGGATGGCAGTTATCACCGATTGAAGGTCAAGGCCGATCTGCCAGCCGGTGCCCGACTGACTCATCGGAGTGGCTACTACGCACCCCGACCCTTCGACATGCTGCATCCGGTGGAGAAGGATCTGCTGGTTGCCGACGCCATTGCCGGTGCAACCCCCTCGAAGGACGTGGCCATCGAAGTTCTGGCAGCGCCGTTCCCTGCCAATGAAGCGCAGGCCTACGTGCCGGTGGTTCTCGAGATCGCGGGTGAGAGTCTGGTTGTCGGTCACCAGGGCCAACATCTGCCCATCGAGATCTACGCCTATGTCTCCAACGAGGATGGCGAGATGAGCGACTTCTTCACTCATGTGCTGACCTTCGATCTCGAGGGTCGTAGGGAAGCGTTTCTGCAGACGGGACTCAAGTACTACGGTCACTTCGATCTGAATGCCGGTCGCGATTATCTGCTGCGCATCGTGGTACGCAACGGACAAACAGGACGGACTGGGGTCGAGACCCTCGTGCTGGATGTACCCGACTACTCGACCCATGAACCGGTGCTGCTGCCCCCCTTCTTTGTCGAGCCTCCGCAGCGGTGGTTCATGGTGCGGGAACAGCCTCCCAAGGAGCTGGAGAGGGAGTGGATCGTCTATCCCTTCACCATCAACGGCGAGCCGTTTGTACCCGCCGTGGCCCCCGTGATGCAGCCGGAGGAGGAGATCGAGATCTGTCTGATCGCCTACAACCTGGGGGTAGAGGAGTTCGAGCTCAGCGGCACGGTCCTGGCACCGGATGGCCAGGAGCTCGAGGGTGGCACCTTCGAGCTCACCGACACCATCATCGCCACCAAGACCGGTGTCAACAAGATGGTGGTCCGTTTCACCCCCGAGGGGTTGAAACCGGGTAGCTACCGACTTCGGCTGGATCTTCTTGATCCTTCTTGGGGCGAATCGACACTGCAACAGGTATCCTTCACAGTCGCCAACTAGCCGCATCGTAGCCAGCTGCCCCGGAGCTCAGTAGAGATATGTCGAGACTACTCGAACAGGTGCGTCAGTTCCTCGTGATCCTCCTCGTGGTCTGCGGAGCTGCCCTCTGGGGTTGCGTCGTCGAGGAGGAGCCGGTAGAGACACCGTCGGACGAGGACCTCGAGGCGTTGGTGGCGCTGCCCTATCTTTCCTGGAGTGAAGAGGAAGCCGATCCCGAGAAGCTGGGTGTGATGGTCTGGGATGAGGAGCGTGCCTGGCCTGGGTTCAACCTGTATACCAACGACGTCAATGAGGCCTACCTCATGGACATGTCCGGTCGGCGACTGCACACCTGGACACTGCCAGAGAAGTACACGCATTGTGAACATTTCGAGCTCTTGGCCGGTGGGGACATCGCCATCGTATGTGTGGGGCAGGCTCTCCTGCGTCTGGATCGGGATTCGAACATCCTCTGGAGGCTCAGAAAACCCGTTCATCACGATGTGGCTCATCGAGACGACGGGGTCTTTCTGGTACCTCGTGCGGGAAGGTCGCGCGAATACAAGGGGCGTCGGGTCGGCTTCGATGTGGTGGCCTTTGTCGAGGATGGGGGTGAGATCATCGACAATTGGCGCACCTGGGATCATCTCGAGGCCCTGCAAGAGCTCCACTGGCCGACCAAGATCGACGAACCGTACAAAGGGCCGCTGCCGGAAAAGAGGCACGATTACTACCATCTGAACACCGTCGAAATCCTGCCCGATACCCTATTGGGCCGCCAGGACGATCGATTTCGCGCCGGGAACATCCTCGTCTGCCTACGCAACGTGCATCTGATCCTCGTCCTCGACCAGGACACCCACGAGATCACCTGGTCTTGGGGTCCTGGCGACGTGATCTTCCCCCACATGCCGACCATGCTGGAGAACGGCAATATCCTCGTCTACGACAACGGCGTGTGGGAGGACCGTTCTCGCATCATCGAGCTCGATCCCGTCACCGAGGAGATTGTCTGGCTCTACGAAGCGGATCCACCGGAGAGTTTCTTCAGCAAGCGACGGGGGTCGAACCAGAGATTGCCTAATGGCAACACTCTGATTGCCGAGTCGGAGAAGGGGCGAGTCTTCGAGGTGACCCCCGATGGTGAAATCGTGTGGGAGTTCTGGAACCCAGAGCTGAGCGAGAAACGACGCAAGCGGATCTACCGGTTCATGCGGTTGTCCGAAGACGAGGTGCGGTCCCTTTTTCGCCAGCGCTGAAGCAAGTCAGTCTTCGACGACGTGGGTCTCGAAGATCCGGCAGTACCCTTCCCACTTGTCGCTGTTCCACTCGCCGTCTGCCAGGCAATCGACCGCGCAGTACGCCATGAACAGGGCGTGGTGGGTGTTGTCGTGGACAAACAGTCCCTGGCGACCAAAGGTCAGAAACCCCGGCAGACCCGTCAACCATGCCTCGAGCCGCTGGAGCGGCTCTTCGAAGCCCAGATCGTAGATGGGATAGGCCTGCGGTAGGCGCCGCACCTCGACGTGGTGGGGCTCCACGGGCAGCGGCAGCGCAGCGCGCTCCAGATCTCCGATTACCACCTCGGCCAACTCGCTCGTCGACATCTGCCACAGAGGATCCGAAGTCGAGCAGGGGATCTCGATACAGAGAACCGTCGAGCCCTTTGGCTCTGTCGAAGCCGAGTAGTTCTTCGGTTCGGAAAGGCGGGTGATCACCAGGGATCGGCCCGGAAAGTAATGGGCGTCGAATTCGGAGAACTGGTCGACTGCCAGCTGAAGATAGACGAGGATCATGGCCCGGAACTCGATGGCTTGGGTGGCCGCCAGGACCTCGGGGGGTGGGGCTGGCCGCAGCAGGCGAGCAAGCAGCGAGATCGGAATCGTCGACCACACCCGATCGGCCTCGAAAGATTGCTGTCCGTGGTCCTTCTCTGTCACCACGGTCCACGTCTTTCTCGAGTCTCTGGGTGCTTCGAGCCGGACAACGGGCTCGTCCAGAACCAGATGGGCATCAGCGTCCATCGCACCCTGGGCCATGGCCTCACTGATCTGGCCGAAACCCGATCGCGGGTAGAAGTAGTAGTCGAATCCGACGGGTTTCACCCCCGGCAGACCGCCGAAGACCTTGCGCAGGAGCTTGCCAAAGGTGCCGGCGGTGACCCGACGCTTCGCCTGCAGCGCCGACAACCGGCGGGGGTCCCGCCCCCAGATCTTGCCTGCGTAGGGTAGATAGAACTGGTCGCAGATGGTCGGTCCCAATTGCGCCCGCAGAACCGACGCGAACGACTCGGGCTCGGAGGAGCTGCGACGAGCTCGATTGCCCATCAGCATGTCCCTCATCGTCCCGAGCGCGAAGCGTCGATCGAGGCGCAGGAGCAGGTCGAAGGGCCGGGGCGGAAAGTGGATCCACTGGCCGCGCAATCGGATTCGACCGTGACGGGGCCGCTCGAGCAGGTCGGCACCCAGAAGGGACCGGACATCGTCGAGGATCTCTGGATCGCAGGACGGATGCAGCCGGTGGCTCCCGAGGTCGACGTGCTGCCCACCGACCTCGAAGCTGGCGGCATTGCCACCGACCCGGTCCCGACGCTCGATGACGGTGACTCGGGCGCGGTCGGTCTGCCGGAGCTTGAAGGCCGCCCCGAGACCTGCCGGTCCTGCTCCGAGAACGACGACGTGCGGTCTCTTATCAGCCATGGAGTGAAGAGCCGGACCCCAATCTTCGGGACTCGAGCCACCAGAAGAGGCCAGCCAACAAACCGCCAGCGATGAGTATCGATTGCCACACCAATGATGCCACGACACCACGTGCCGCAGCGACGCCAAAGCCGGTCAGGAGTACGCCCTGGGTCGCATCGCGAACCCCGAGACCACCGAGGCTTACGGGCAGGAGTCCGGCCAGCTTGGCCAAGGGCCAGACAACGAACCAGACACTGAGTGATACTCGAATTCCCAGGGCGTTGCCGATCCAGGCGTTGACGAGCACAAACAGGGTCTGAATCGATAGGGCCAAGGCCAAGGCCACAAACAGCACGGTGGGACGCCGTCGCAGGCGCCGGAAGGCCACCAGTGTCCGGCCAATGGTACGGCGGAGGCGCGCTGGCCAGGACCGTAGGGGGCGTCGCAGGAGGACCAGCCCGATGAGGGCGGCGGCTGCCAGACCGAAGGCGATGAGAATCAGGATCGGACGCAGAGTCGAGTCGGCGAGGTGGACGCCGGCCAGGAGAGAGCCGGTAGCGAGAATCAAGACCAGTGCCAGGGTGTCGATGACCCGGTCGGCGATACTGCCCAGGACCACAGCCTCAACCCTGCCTGTAACCCGGGTCGCCAGGGTCGCCTTTACCACATCGCCGCCGACGATCCCCGGCATACAGAGGTTGGCGAAAAGACCTGCGGCATAGCATCGTGCACCGGCAGACCACGGTAGTGAAGCACCAAAGGCGCCCAGTAGCAGTCCCCACTTGCGGGCTCCGATGAGGTGCCCGACCAGAAACAAGCCCAGCGCCGCCAGCCAGACCGAGGCCGGAAGTCGGCTGACACTGTCAACGACCTCCGACCAGGGCAGGACCCAGAAGAGCAGGGTCAGCACGCCCAGGCTGATGAGGATCTTGATCCACAGCTTCATGGAGGATGTGCCGCGGCCTCAGCGACGCTGCATAGCGATGCGGGAATTCTGATCTGCCAGCAAGCCCACCGCCCAGATCACCAGTGCGGCCAGTAGCGCCAGTACAGCGCTTTCCGAGAGATTACCGATCACGATGTCGTAGATCAGTTTGGCTAGACCGGCAAGGGCGATCGCACCGCCAACGGGCATGAAGACCTTGAGTGGGTTGAAGAAGACGATCGTTCGCAGAATCAGCAGCAGAAACTCGTAGGCGTGCCAGGCGCGGATGGAGGATCGGCCGCGCCGTGCAAAGTAGTCGATCGGTACGTATTCGATGTCGTGATCGTTGCAGGCAGCGGCCAGAGTGATGGTAGTGGTGAACGAAAAGCCCGAGGGCAGGAGGTGGTTGTAGCGCTCTACCAGGCTTCTGCTCATCAGCCGCAAGCCGGAGTTGAGATCCGGCAGCTTCTGACCGGCCAGGTAGCTGGCCAGATGCCGCAGGAACCACTTGGCGGGTCGACGCAGGACGGGAACCTTCACCGTCTGCCCGATCCGGGCCCCGACGACCATGTCGTTGCCGGGTGCCGCCGCCAGCAGGCGAGGGATGGCATCGGCAGGGTAGGTCCCATCGGCATCGATGATAAGGATCCAGTCGGTATCGGCAGCGGCGATGCCCCGCTTCAAAGCGGCGCCGTAGCCGTGGTTCCTCTTCTGACGGATGAGCTGTGCCGAAGTAGAGGCCGCTTGGGTGCTGGTGTTGTCGGTCGATCCATCGTCGACCACAACGATCTCGTACTGCCAATCCGTGTCGCCAAGCACCTTCTCGACGGCTGCCACCTCCTCGGCGATGTGATCGCCTTCGTTGAAGGCTGGAATCACGACGGTCACGGCGCGCTGCTGGCGCTGCTCGTGAGCCGTGTCGGCTCCGTCGATGGCGTGCTCCTTAAACAAATGGAATACCCTTTGGCGAGAACAACGCGAGTATATGATAGCGATCGTCTCCGGAAGCCCTCCCCTCGAGGAATCGAGCATGAACCCGCAGGTATCGATCGCTGGAAGAGGTACACGTCTCGGTATTCTCGTCGTTCTGCTGCTCAGTTTGAGCCTCAATGCCATTCCTCTCTGGTGGGGTCTGCCGACGACTGGCGCCAGGACCTGGGCGTTCGATGAGATCCCGCCAAAGAACACCGGGCTGGATCTCAAGAGCCGTCATCGGGGTCGCTATCCACCGCTTCACTATGCCTCGTTGCGGGTGGTCTACTGGCCCGTTCGGCACCTGAACAGGGCTGGCGTTCTCGGGCTCGGCGTGGTTCAGTTGCGAACCACCTTGCAGATCGTGGGTCGTATGTTGAGCGTGCTTCTTGCCACGTTGACGATCTATCTGGTCTACAGGATCGGGCGGCTGCTGTTCGATCGACCACGGACGGCCCTGTTGGCCGCTCTCAGCGCTGCCTTCGTCGTACCCTTTGTCTTCTTTGCCAAGACCATCAACCTGGAAGCTCCCTACGTCTTCTGGTTCACGCTCTCATTGCTCTTCTTCGTTCGCATCCAGCAGCAGCACCGGACATTGGACTATCTGGCGTTCGGTGCAGCCATGGCCTGTGCAGTCGGTACCAAGGACCAGGCCTTCGCCTTGTATGTGCTCTGTCCGCTGGTGCTGGTGGTCGATCTCTACCGTCACAAGCGCGCCCAGCAGGAATCGAGGTCCAGTCTGGTGGGCACCCTGTTCGATCCTCGATTGATCGGTGGCGCCCTGGTAGCCGCGGTCCTGTTTGCCCTGATACACGATCTGGTGTCGGACTGGGAGTCGTTTGTCCGTCACCTCCACATCATCACCGGCAAGGCGTCGCAGCCGTCGAGGATGTTCGATCATACGTTCCGCGGCCATACCGAAATGCTACTGCTGGCTGTCAGGCATCTGGCCTTTTCCATGGGCTGGCCACTGGTGCTGGCCGCCATTGCTGGAGTGGTGCTGGCGGTTCGTGAGCGCAGAAACCAACTCCTGAGCCTGCTGGTCTTCCCCGTCTCCTACTATCTCTTTTTCATCGCCATGATCCTCTATCATCGGGTACGGTACTTCCTGCCCTTCTGTATCGTTCTGGCCTTCTTCGCCGCCCATGCGCTCGGCTATCTGATCGAGCAGTCGGGGCGTCGCGGTCGCCTCGCTCGCGTGGCAGTGACGGCGATTCTGGTGTTCACCTTTCTCCGTCCTTTGAGCCTGAACCAGGAGATGCTCTTCGATTCCCGCTATCGGGTGGAGGCATGGGCCGAGGGACAGCAGAGTGAGAACAGGGTAGTGGTGATCGGCACTCACAAACCGCGGTTGCCGCGAGGGCTGAGTTTTCGGAGCCTGCGCAAGGTAGCGGCGGACGGCATCACCTATTTGAGGTATCAGAACGCCGACTTTGTGGTGGTCAACGAGGCCGAAGCCTTCGAGGGCAGAAAGAAGGTATTCATGGAGGCACTTATCGGTGGTGACCTCAACTACCAAGTCCTGTTTCGAGAACGGTTCGAGCCCTGGCCGTTTCTTCTGGAGCGCGCCGGTTTGGCGACCAATCTGGTGACCGTGAATCCGACAATCACGGTTCTCGAGAAGGTCGGAGACTGGGATCACCTGCAGACCGAGAGTACAGTGATCGATTCCGTCCGTAGGGACTAGACAGGCGACAATGGATTTGAGTCTGTTTTCGCACAAGGGTCGGTTCGGGAGATCGCGAGAGCGACAGTGAAACGACTGTTGCGTAAGCCGCTCTTTTGGCTCACCCTACAGTTGGTGGCGACTTTCGGTGTTCTGGCCTGGGCCGGCGGACTCGAGTACACGCGGGTTCCGGACACTCCGAGCTACTTGGACGCCATCGACGCCGAGGACCTCTCCGCCGTGCTGCCGATGCCCTGGGCTGGCATGATGACTCTTGCCACCCATGTGCAGCCAGATCTTCTTGCTGCCGCCGCCGGCCCCGAGATCACTGCAACGCTGATCGGCCTGCTGCTACTGGGAGTGGGTTATCTTGCTACCCATCTATTGTTGGTCTCCCTCGTTTCCTTCCCCTTCTCACGCTACTTCGTCTCCATGACATTGTTTCTTCCCAGTGCCTTGTGCGCCCAGCTCTTTGTGATCTGGCAGCGGATCTTGCCGACGCGAGACTGAGCCCTGGACCGGTCTGACTACGGAGAGAAGGGTAGAGCAAGGTTCGGTTATGCTTGGGGCAGAGAATCGGAATGGACAAGAGAAGGGCTACCAGGTATAAGCGGCGTCTGCAGCTTCGATTCTGGAGTCATGACGATCGGCACCCGCGCAAAGGGTTCACGCAGAACATCTCGGTAAGCGGCATGTTCGTCTCCACCAACGCCCCCTTCAAGCCGGGTACCCGCGTCTTCATCGAGATTCCCAGTCGCAATGACAAGTTGGTTCTCCAGGCCGAAGTACGGTATTCGGCTCGTGTCGACCCGGCGCTGCAAAAGGTGAAACCGTCGGGTATGGGCGTGCGGCTCCTGAGAGTGGAAGAGGTTATGGCCGAAGTGCTGAAGCTCAGGAAGCGCGGAGCCGAGGAAGAGAAAGAGGAAGAGAAAGAGCCCGAAGAGAAGCAAGAGCTCATAGGACCGGCCTTTCCCATCAAGTTTGAGACCCCCCACGATCTGGCCAATACCTACCAGCGCGACATCAAGTACGGCGGGCTCTTCGTGGCTTCAGCGAAGCCGGCGGAGAAGGACGAGAAGGTGACGCTGGAGTTCAGGTTCAGTTGGGACCCGGATGTGCTAGTCAGGGTTCAGGCGCAGGTCGTCAAGAAGTTCGACTCCGCGGAGGGGTCGGTAGCGGGCGAAGCGGTGTCCGGTATGGGTGTGGCCTTTTCGGATCCGGCCGACGTGATGAGCCAGTTCAGCAATGTCTTGTCCGCTCTCGACCCGATCGGTGCCGAGGACGGAGAGGACTCCTAGCTCCCTCTCTTCTGGGCCTTGGCGATCTTCGCCCAGGTGTCGCGCAGGGTGACCGTGCGATTGAAGACCAACCGGTCGGCCGTCGAGTCCTCGGAATCGACACAGTAGTAACCCAGGCGTTCGAATTGAATGGACTCGCCAGGCAGGGCTCGAGCCAGGCTAGGCTCCACCTTGGCTCCCATGACGACCTCGAGCGATTGGGGGTTCAGATTGGCTTTGAAATCCTCACCTTCTATCACCTCTGTGGGGTCGGGCTTGGCAAAGAGATGGTCATACAGGCGCACCTCGGCATCCAGGGCGTGGGGCGCCGAGACCCAGTGAATGGTGCCTCGCACTTTGCGCCCGTCCGGGGCGTACCCACCCCGGGTGGCGGGATCATAGGTGCAGTGGAGCTCGACGATCTCGCCATCGTCATCTTTCACCACATCGACGCACTTGATGAAGTAACCCCACCGTAGCCGCACCTCGCGACCCGGCGCCAGGCGGAAGTACTTCTTGGGCGGATCCTCGTGAAAGTCGCTGCGCTCGATGTAGAGCTGGCGTGAAAAGGGAACCTTACGGGTGCCGGCGTCGGGATCCTCCGGATTGTTGACCGCATCCATCTCTTCTGACTCGCCCTCG
>Ga0255052_10001926_pt1 | contig 15236 bp, 13 predicted proteins | sample JV7_2_21_MG_FD_188632 | JGI IMG/M metagenome (GOLD analysis project Ga0255052, IMG submission 188632) | Seawater microbial communities from Jervis Inlet, British Columbia, Canada - JV7_2_21 | ecosystem: Environmental > Aquatic > Marine > Inlet | place: Canada: British Columbia | collected...
AATTGAGAAAATCCGACGCCTTCAATGGCTGCAGGAAGGACGTACCGATGGCGTCAACGTCAGACCGGCTTTCAATCAGATTGCGAATCAGACTATCGAGGCGCCGCGTATCGACGCCCGGCTGACTCTGAAAGCGCTGTAACACGTCGAGTTGATGATCGAGTTCCTTGTGGACTTCGCTGCGCACGTCGCCCCGGGACAGAATGGCCATTATCTCGAGCAGGCCGGAGATTGTGGCACGGGTTGCCCAGTTGCTCTCGAGCTCGCCGTTATACAGCATCAGTTGATAGAGGAATTCGAGGCGCATGAAGGTGCGCATTCGCTCCGACACAGGCTGCTCATAATGTGCCGGGCCTGGGTGGGCTGCTTTGGGAGCGATATTGCCAGCAGGTTTCGCCATCCCGGTATTTTACGCTAGCGACAGGTAGATTTCATGAAGTGCGCCTACCTGGCTTCGCGTTTGGGCCAGGTCTCTGTCGTTGTGGATGACATCGTCGGCGATTTCCAGGCGTGACTCGCGGCTGGCCTGGGCTGCGAGCATCCGCTGCGCCTGGTCTCGCGACTCCGCATCACGCTCCAGTAGCCGATTGATTTGTGTTGCTTCGTCGCAGTCAACGACCAGAATGCGGTCGACGTAGGACTTCAGGGACGATTCGACCAACAGCGGTATGACGATGAGCTGATAATCCCCACCAGCCTGATCCGATTGACGGTAGATCTCCTCCTGGATGCGAGGATGCACAATCTCCTCAAGTCGGCGTCGCGCGTCGTCATCGGCGAACACGAGCGTGCGCATGGCCGTACGGCTCAGGGAACCGTCGCCAGCGAATACTGATTCGCCGAATGCCTGCCGTATTTCCTCGAGCGCCGGCTGGCCGGGCGCGACGACTTCGTGCGCGATAATGTCGGTGTCAATGACGACCGCACCCAGTTCGGCGAACATGTCAGCGACCGTGGTTTTTCCGCTCGCGATGCCACCGGTCAGGCCAACTCTGAACGACTTCTTATCGCGCTGTTTGTTGTCGCCCACTTATTGAAACTTGTCCAGGTAGGCGTTCCAAATTGTTTCGCCGTAGAGCATCGTGACCCATCCGGCCGCCGCGAGATACGGCCCAAACGGGATTGGCAGCTGCCGGTCACGGCCTCTGAAAACGATCATGGCGATGCCGATAATGGCGCCAACGACGGCCGACAGCAGAATAATCATGTGCAGCATTTGCCAGCCGAGCCACGCTCCCAGAGCGGCCAGAAGTTTGAAATCGCCATATCCCATGCCTTCCTTGCCCGTGACCAGCTTGAATACTTGGTAGACGGTCCAGAGGCTCAGGTAGCCAGCGAGGGCACCGATAATCGCGTCCTGAGGGGCAACAAACAGCGTTTTAGCGCCCGCAAGCGGGTGAAACAGACTCATTACCAGTCCGGCCCAGAGTAGCGGCATGACGATCGAATCAGGGATGATCTGGTGATCGACGTCGATCAGGCTAATTGCGACGAGAACGCAACTCAGGCCGATAGCCATCAGTGCTTCCCAGCCGAAGCCGAAGTGCCAGGCACACATTGCCGCGGCCGCTGCCGTGAAAAATTCTACCAGCGGATAGCGTACTGAAATGGACGCGCGGCAGTTCGCACATTGTGCGCCAAGCAGCAGGTAACTGAGAACCGGAATGTTTTGCCAGGCCTTGATCTCCTTGCCGCAGGCCGGGCATCTGGAGCGGGGCACGACAAGATTGAAGGGGCCCTCAGGTAATTCGGGCCCCGGCGTGCTCTGAAGTTCTTCGCATTGCTCACGCCACTCGCGCTGCATCATTAGCGGCAGGCGATAAATAACGACATTGAGAAAACTGCCTATCAACAGTGCAAATGCAAACGCAACAGCGACGAAAATTGCGGGTGCCTGAACAAACAATTCTGCCAATTCTTGCCTCCGGCGTGCTTCTATTCTATGCAACAGAAAACGGCGTCAGGAGTTTCCTCCGAACGCCGTTGCAATGCAAACCTGTGGTGAGACCGTTCTTGCCTAAATAACCGAACCCATCTTGAAGATTGGCAGGTACATGGCGACAACCAGTCCACCGACAAGCACGCCGAGAATGGCCATGATCATCGGCTCGAGCAAGCTGGAGAGATTGTCTACAGCGTTGTCGACATCTTCTTCGAAGAAGTCTGCGACCTTGGATGACATATCGTCGAGTGAGCCGGACTCCTCGCCAACCGCAATCATCTGAATAACCATGTTTGGAAAAAGGTCCGTGTTTTCCATGGCCTGTTGCAAGCGTTGACCGGTTGATACTTCGTCACGCATCGCGAGAACACCGACTTCGTAGACAATGTTGCCGGTGGCGCCTGCAACGGATTCGAGCGCCTCGACGAGCGGTACACCGGCCGAGAACATTGTTGACAGCGTACGCGCGTAACGTGCGATAGCCGCCTTTTGCAGAATTCCACCAATGACCGGAATCTTGAGGGACATACGATCGATCCAGTGGCGCATTGCACGTGAACGCTTCTTGAAATAGAAGAACGTGCCGAAGCCGATACCAATCAAAGTGGCGATGTAGGCGCCTTTTTCACGAACGAAAACTGACAGATCGATGACCATCCGGGTAAACGTGGGCAGGTCGGCACCGAAGCCCTTGAAGAGGTCCTCAAAAGCCGGAATAACGAATATGAGAAGAATCGTGGTGACGACAAATGCCACGACGAGAACGGCGGCCGGGTAGGTCAAAGCCTTCTTGATCTTCTTTTTCAGTGCTTCGGTCTTTTCTTTATAGGTGGCTATCTTGTCGAGCAGGGTCTCGAGAGCACCTGCTTGTTCGCCGGCCTCGACCAGGTTTACGACCAGGTCGTCGAAATACAATGGATGCTTGGCTAATGACTCGGCAAGCGCACTACCGCCCTCGACGTCGGACTTGACCGCCATGATGAGCTTTTGCATTGCGGCGTTTTCGTGTCCGGTACCAACGATTTCGAACGACTGTACGAGCGGAATACCGGCCGACAACATCGTCGAGAGTTGGCGCATGAAAATGGCAATATCGCCCGGCGTGATGGATCCGCCACCACCGAACATGCCCTTCTTTTGTTTCTTGATACGAGAAGGGACGACGCCCTGACGACGCAGGTCAGCACGAACGGCAGCCTCATTGGATGCCATGCTCTTACCCTTGACCTTCTTACCCTTTCTGTCTGTACCTTCCCAGACAAATGGGATGTTGCCCGCAATTGCTGTCTCAGCCATTTGAATTGCCCATTTAGCGAGGTGTTAACCTACTCAATTGTAACTCGATTGATCTCCTCAAGGCTGGTAACCCCTTCCTTGACTTTGTTCAATCCCGCACGTCGTAAATCGTGTACCCCTTCAGTTGCCGCCTGGTCGGCGATCTGCATGGCGTTGCCGCCTTCCATGATTATTCTGCCCATGGTCTCGGATACTTCCATGACCTGGAAAATGCCAACCCGGCCCTTGTAGCCATCGTTGCAGTTCTTGCAGCCCTTGGGGCCGAATATGGCCAATCCGCTATCGAGATCCTCCGCCTCGAAGCCCTCTTTCTCGAGCGCCTCACGCGGGATGTCCTTGGTCTCTTTGCAGTTATCGCAAAGGCGTCTCGCCAGGCGCTGCGCAATGATCAGGCTGACCGACGTTGCGATCGCGTAGGGTTTCACGCCCATGTCCACGAGTCGCGTCAGTGTTCGTGGCGCGTCGTTCGTATGCAGTGTTGATAGAACAAGGTGACCGGTCTGGGCGGCCTTGATTGCAATCTCAGCCGTTTCGAGATCACGTATCTCACCGACCATGATGATGTCAGGATCCTGGCGCAAGAAGGCCTTGAGCGCTGACGCAAATGTCAGGCCCACCTTGGGATTGACGTTGACCTGGTTGATGCCCGGCAAGTTTATTTCCGCCGGATCTTCCGCGGTCGAAATATTTCGATCCTCGGTATTGAGCAGATTGATGCCGGTATACAAAGATACGGTCTTACCGGAACCGGTTGGGCCCGTGACGAGAATCATGCCGTATGGTTTGGCGAGATGTTTCTCATACATCTCTTGCTGGTGCTTCTCGTAACCGAGACTCTCGATACCGATCTTGGCGCTCGACGGGTCGAGGATACGCAGCACGATTTTCTCGCCGAACAGGGTGGGGCAGGTGTTAACACGAAAATCGATGGCGCGATTCTTCGACAAGCGCATTTTGATGCGGCCATCCTGTGGAACCCGGCGCTCGGCAATATCCATGCGTGACATGACCTTGAGCCGAGCACATACCTTGTTAGCGAGTACGACCGGCGGTTGTGCGACCTCTGAGAGGACACCATCCAGACGCGTCCTGACGCGGAAATACTTTTCGTAGGGCTCGAAGTGCACGTCCGATGCACCACGCTTGATTGCATCGAGCAGAATCTTGTTGACGAAGCGCACGACCGGCGCATCTTCGATATCATCCCGGCGGACTTCCTCGGCTTCGTCTTCGTCGCCGCTGACGTCCAGGTTCTCCAAATCGAAGTCATCGTCGTCCATACCCGACATGCTGGTGTCGACGGCCTCAATGGCCTTGACGATGAGTTCTTCTAACTTGTCCTGTTCGACAACAACCGGATCGATTCGCAAGCTCGTCTGGAATTTGATGTCATCGATTGCAGCCAGATTGGTCGGATCGGATATGCCGAGAAACAAGCGTTGCCCACGTTTGACGAGGGGGATGACACGGTGTTTGTTGATGAGCTTCTGATCGACAGAGCGAACGACTTCGAGATCCACGTCCACGGCATCGAGATCGAGCAGGGGCACACCGAATTCATGCGAAGCCGCCACCGCAATCGAGCGCGCGTCCGCCAGGTCTTCGTTGACCAGATACGCAACGAGCGACAGCTTCTCTTTCTTGGCGACATCAGCCGCCGCGAGGAGCTTTTCCTCGGAGATCAATCCGTCCTGCACGAGCCGCCGCGGCAAGCCTGCAAGATTCGATTGTGATGCTGTTACTGCCATACGGTTAGAGCTGCCCAAGCGATCCTTAGAGCATCACAGTCTTACTGATCTAAGTCCCCGGATCAACTGGATTTTGTGCGGTTGTTCACAGTTAGGGGATTTGATTAAGTCAAACGCCGATAATCGCCGGAAATGAGCGAACTTGAGCAATTTAGTCGCCTAACTGCGGCAGCTCGAAGGCAGGTAGCGTAGGTCGACTGTTGGCGCCAGATGGGCTGACGTTACGCCACCGCCGGTCAATTCGGTCGTTCCGGCACCGCCAGGGACGGGTGCGGCACCGCATCGCCAAAGGATACTGCCGGTACCGGACATGTACGGTGTGACCGATATCGTGTCACCGAAAATGTCCGCGTGAACGTCTTTGCCGTAAGTAATGTCAACGCGACCATTGACAATATCGACCTGGCTCACGAATTTGCCCTGTGTGTCGGTTGCCAGCGGCGTCATGCCCGCAGCTGTGCGATCAGTGGGCGGGGCGCCCGTCATGTTGTAGGCATCAACGATCGGAGCTTTCGCGCCGGCGGCCATGTTCAACCCCTCGGCGACCTGAGCTCGAACCGTGTAAGTTTGATAAGCGGTGATCGCCATTGACGCGAGGATGCCGATGATCGCTATGACGATCATCAACTCGATCAATGTGAATCCGGCGTCTTGCCTCTTCATGCTCTCACCCAGGAACCATTCCGAACTGTCTACTGTTGCCCATGATACGACAAATGTTTTCCCCGCCGTCGTGGTGCAGGGGGCGGCGAAAAAAAAGCCCCGGACACGCCGGGGCTTTCTTGACTGTCCGCTATAGCTAAAAGCTAGAGCTGAAAAGTCTTAGGTACGACAAGCTGCTGGCAAGTGCTTGTTAGCGATTGCCGCTGCAGGGCTATCGCAAATCCACTGAACACTACCGGCTGCTGACGTATTCGGTGTCAATTCGATGGTCTGCGTGTCAATGACAGCATGTGCGTCATTGCCATAAGCCACAGAAATCACGCCGGTTGTAACCGTAACGCTGGCAACGTACTTGCCCTGGATGGCAGCAGCAGCTGCGAGACCAGCTTCGCTGTTATCAGCAGGCATGGCGCCGCGATCCTGGAAAAACTCAGTGACTGCAGCTTTAGCGCCGCCTGAAAGGTTCAGACCTTCAGAAACCTGAGCGCGGATCGTGTAATCCTGGTAAGCAGGAATAGCGATTGCCGCCAAAATACCGATAATCGCGACAACGATCATCAGTTCGATAAGCGTAAAACCTTGTTGCTTCTTCATTACTCTAATCTCCATGAAAATGAGTATTTTTCAAAAACGGCATAGATGCCCGTACCAGAGATAAAGCAAGCGCCGTGCCAAGTGGAACAAGACCACCATAACTCTTTGTTTAGTAGTTAACTTTTGCGAATATGACGGCTCGCTGATGAATCGAACACCCTCACGAAACTGGTTCTCATCTGCCGAAAATGGTCACTTTGTGACAACAATTGTCACTGATCGTCGGCTGCTGAAGACGGTATTTATGGAATATCGTTGGAGCGCCTCTTGAGGCGCGAATGAGGGTTTGCGAAATCGAGGCGCGATTGCACCAGGCCGAAGTCGCGCTCCGAGGAGCGCTCCAACGAGTCTAAGTCGCTTTCCCGGGAGCGCTCCAACGGGGGTCTATCTACTCGATGCCGAGCTTCTTGATCCGATATCGCAACTGGCGAAATGACAGGCCCAGCAGTTTGGCCGCGGCCGTCTTGTTGAAACGCGTTTTCTCCAGCGCCTCCATGATGGCCTGACGCTGCACATCTTCAACCTGATTGCTGAGGTCCGTGCTCGTAAACGTTGCCGGGCTGTCCTCGACAGGCGCCGCGCTGCGAAGATTCAGGTCGGAGACGAAAATAGTGCCGCTCGCGCACAGTGTCACTGCGCGTTCGAGCATGTTTTCGAGCTCGCGCACGTTGCCCGGGAAGGGGTAGGTCAGCAGGGCCTGTTTGACGCTGGCATCCAGCGAGATGCTCGAGCTGAGCTTTTTCAATATATGCTCTGCAAGTTCGATGACATCGTCGCCGCGATCGCGCAATGCCGGGACAGGAAGCTCGATCACATTGATGCGGTAGTAGAGGTCTTCGCGAAACTCTCCGGCCGTTACCATCTGTCCCAGCTTCTTATGTGTTGCAGACAGAATCCGTGCGTTCGCAGGCTCTTCGTGCGATGCGCCAACCGGCCGGACCGTCTTTTCCTGAATGACACGTAGTAATTTGACTTGCATTGCCAGCGGCAAATCGGCGATTTCATCGAGGAAGAGCGTGCCACTGTCGGCACTTTGCACGAGGCCGATTTTGTCACTGACGGCGCCGGTAAAACTGCCTTTGCGGTGGCCGAAGAATTCACTTTCCATGAGTTCCGCCGGGATCGCGCCACAGTTGACCGGGACGAACGGACCGTCCGCTCGCGGACCGCTGTCGTGAATCAGGTGGGCCACGAGTTCCTTGCCCGTGCCCGATTCTCCGGAAATATGCACGGGCGCCTGTGACCTGGCCACCTTGTCGACCATCTCACGCAAATCCTTCATCGGCTGCGATTCGCCCTGCAGGCGCGCCTGCTGCTCTCCGGCCTGTTCGAGCTTGAGTGCGTTTTCGACGATATTTCGCAGGTTTTTGAGGTCGAGCGGCTTGGAGATGAAGTCGAACGCGCCGAGCTTTAGCGCCTGGACGGCAGTTTCTACGTTGCCGTGCGCCGTGATCACGGCCACCGGAACGCCTGCGGCGTGTGCCTGCATCCACTCCACAAGCTCAAGACCATCGCCGTCGGGGAGCCGCATGTCCGTCAGGCACAAATCAAAAGCCGTGGACTCGAGCAAGGCCTTGGCGCTGGCGACATCGGCTGCCGTCTCGGTGCGGATGTCCATGCGTCCGAGTGTCAGCGTCAGGAGCTCGCAGATATCGGGTTCGTCGTCAATGATCAATGCTAGCGGCTGGCTCATCGTTGTTCCGTGTCCCATCTGTCCGGATCGGCGAAGACGATACGGAAGATACTGCCACCGCCGGGCCGGTCAAGGTACAAGAGTGTTGCGCGATTGAGTTCACACAGCTCCCGAGAAATGTACAGGCCAAGCCCCGTACCGCCTGCACGTTCGGTGTAGAACGGCTCGAACATCTTGTCGGCTGTCGACGGATCTACACCGAGCCCATGATCGTGCACCTCGACATAGGGCCGCCCCTTGCCCTGCATGCGGTCGGCCTGAATCTCAACCAGGATGCCGCCCGTTTCGCTCGCGTACTTGACGGCATTGTCGCAGAGATTCCAGAGTACTTGCCGCAGGTGCGACCGGTCCATTCTGACTTCGAGATTCTGTTGTACTTCGTCGATATTGAGTTCGCCCTCCTGAAGCTCGAGTGTGCTTGTGAACTCCTTCGAGAAATCCTCGAGCCACGGCCCGAGCGACAGTCTTTCCGGACGGCCCGACTCGCGCCGCGAAAGCTGCAGGACGTTGTCAATGATGTGACTGACGCGACTTGAGTGTGATTCGATGATCTCTGTCAGTCGCTTGTCATCATCGGTCAGGCCAGCGGATTCGCCAAGCAGCTGCGCCGCGTGGCTCATCGCACCGACCGGATTGCGAATTTCATGGGCGATACTGGCACTCAGGCGGCCCAGAGATGCGAGTTTCGACTGCTGCACGCGTGCATTCATCAGGCTCGCATCTTCGAGAAAAACGAGAACCGGGCCATCACGTACGCCATCCTTGCCAAGTGGCGCCAGGTGGGCTGTTACGCGGAGGTTATCTCCGGAGGTGATGACTGTGAATTCGGGGTGCGCAGATTGCTCGGCGTCCACGCGCCAGCCACCTATGTAGTCGGCAAGCGGCTCGAATACTGCTCGCAGGGACAGCCCTCGAATCTGGCCCGTGGCACCGAGCAATCGTGTGGCCGATGCGTTGCTGAGCCGAATCTTGTCATCGTTGTCGATGACTATGATGCTTTCTCGCAGGTGTTGCACGATGTAGTCGTTGAGCTCGGAGAGATTCTGCAGGTCGACACCACGCTGCCGCGCCAGCGCTTCACTGGCCTGGATAAGTCTTCCGAGTGGCCGCGTCGCCAGCGCCATTGCAAAAATGACAGCACTCAGGATGCCGGCTGCCGGGTAGTTCGCTGTGGTCGAAAGTCCGCCAAGCTGCGAAAACACCTGCTGTCCGAGAATCGCGAATGTGGCAACGGCGGCGAGAACCGTTGGGAACTGCCTTGCCAGTACCAGGCTGCCTGCGCCGACGAAAACGATCAACAAACCGCCAAGGCCGCTCGAAATTCCACCACTGGCATGCATTAGAATGACGACTGCGGCGATGTCGACCAGCGACTGCGATACTGCCTGGATATCCGCGCCAAACCACCGTTGCCTGAGCGCAATGGCCGACACTATTGCCAGGACAAGATAGGTCGCTGCGGTGGTCCAGAATAAGGTCGGGAACAGGTCGCCGAATACGCGCGGCTCGCCGCCGGCAAAGAACAGTACCAGCAGGGCAATGGCGATCAGGGCGCGAAACGCATTCAGCGTAGTCAGTACGCGCCAGGTCAGGTCGGGTTCATCAGCCGCACGTTGCAGCAACGCGTCGCGGCTCTCTCGCAGTGATTGCCGACTGCTGATGTCGATCTTCGCCCGTTTCACCGGTGCTTTCTGCCCATTGTGGTCGCCCGTGCTGCGGATTGCGCCGATTGTAGACGAAGGGCGGATCGATTTGGCGGATCTGGTCATCAGAAGCGCGGCGCATTTGCTAATTCTTCTTTGCGTCGGCTCCGCCTTTGCTCCAAAATACGCCGGATTTTGTGCGGCTCAGCGCACGTCACTAAAGACACATCCATGAATCTGCACGAGTACCAAGCGAAACGATTATTCGCCGACTATGGCATACCGGTTCCAAAGGGCATTCCGGCGAAAAGCCCGAACGCCGCGGTTGCTGCCGCCAAAGAACTGGGCGGCGATCTCTGGGTCGTCAAGGCGCAAGTCCACGCTGGCGGTCGCGGCAAGGCTGGCGGTGTAAAGCTGGCACGTAGCTACGATGAAGTACATCAGTACGCCGAGGATATGCTCGGTACGCAGCTGGTGACGCACCAGTCCGGGCCGGAGGGGTTGCCTGTCAATGTCGTGTACGTGGAACAGGGCTCAGATATTGATCGCGAGCTGTACTTGTCGATGCTCGTCGATCGCGAGGTCAGCCGTGTGGCGTTTATCGCATCGGCAGCAGGCGGCATGGATATCGAGAAGGTTGCGGCGGAAACACCTGAGAAGATCTTCACGATCGATGTCGCGCCCGACGCGGGATTGCGGGACTATCAGGCGCGTCAGCTAGCGTTCGGTTTGCAGCTCAATAAGCAGCAAATGCGCCAGTTCGGTGACCTGATCAAGCGCATGTACCGGCTCTACACCGAAACCGATGCCAGTCTCGTCGAGGTGAATCCGTTGATTGTCACAAAGGGCGGTGACGTTGTTGCGCTCGATGGAAAGATCAATATCGACAGCAACGCGCTGTACCGGCAGCCGAATCTCGTCGAATTGCGTGACGTCACTCAGGAGGACGAAAAAGAGCGCGAGGCGGCGGCGCACGATCTCAATTACGTTTCGCTCGATGGCGACATCGCCTGCATGGTTAACGGCGCCGGCCTCGCCATGGCAACCATGGACCTGATCAAGCTGCACGGTGGCGAACCGGCGAACTTCCTCGATGTTGGCGGTGGCGCAACCAAGGAGCGTGTCGCCGAGGCGTTCAAACTGATTCTGTCCAACCGGAATGTGACCGCGATTCTCGTCAACATCTTTGGCGGCATTGTGCGTTGTGATTTGATCGCCGAGGGCATTATCAGTGCCGTCAGGGAAGTCGGCGTCAGCGCACCGGTTGTCGTTCGTCTCGAGGGCACCAACGTCGACAAGGGCCGTGAATTGCTCGCCAATAGCGGGCTCGCCATCATTGCGGCGGAAGATCTGACCGACGCTGCCAAGAAGGTGGTCGCGGCAGCGGAGTCAAAAGGAACCAAATGAGTATCCTGGTCAACAAAGACAGCAAGGTCATCTGCCAGGGCATCACAGGCAGCCAGGGAACGTTTCACACTGAGCAGTGCATCGACTATGGCACCCAGGTAGTCGGTGGCGTAACGCCAGGGCGGGGTGGGGAAGAGCATCTCGGCGTACCCGTGTTCAATACGATGCGCGACGCCGTTAGCGCCACGGACGCAGACGTCAGCATGATCCTGGTTCCGGCCCCTTTTGCAGCCGATGCGATTCTCGAGGCGGCTGATTCAGGCATCGAACTGATTGTTTGCATCACCGAGGGCATCCCGGTTCTGGACATGGTCGAGGTAAGATCGGCGCTGCGCGACTACGACTGCCGCCTGATTGGCCCGAATTGTCCGGGCATCATCACACCCGAGCAGTGCAAGATCGGCATCATGCCTGGATTCATACATAAACCGGGTCGCGTCGGCGTCGTTTCCCGATCCGGCACGCTTACCTATGAAGCGGTTTACCAGACGACGACTAACGGACTCGGCCAGACTACCTGCGTGGGCATCGGTGGCGCCCCGGTTCGCGGCATGAATTTCATCGACTGTCTCGAGTTATTTGAGGCAGATTCCGACACGGACGGAGTTATCATGGTCGGCGAGATCGGTGGAACCGATGAAGAAGCAGCAGCCGAGTTCATACAGTCCAATGTTTCAAAACCGGTGGTGGCGTACATTGCCGGCGTTACTGCGCCTCCGGGCAAGCGCATGGGCCACGCGGGCGCCATCGTCGCCGGCGGCAAGGGCACAGCGGCCGATAAGTTCAAAGCGCTCGATGCGGCCGGTGTGGCTACGGTGCGCTCTCCTGCGGAACTCGGTAGCAAGATGCAGGAAATCCTCGGCAGCTAGGCCGGACCGCGGAGCGGCGATGCGGCAATGAACAATAAGGTCAAAGTCGCATTGGCGCAGGTCGATCTTGCTGTTGGTGATGTGGCCGGCAACACGGCCAGGATCATTGACTACGCTGCGCGTGCTCGTGACGAGTTGCAGGCGGATCTTGTCGTTTTTCCCGAACTCAGCGTTTGCGGATACCCACCCGAAGACCTTTTGTTTCATGCCGGGCTGCGTTACAGAACCGAGCAGGCCATCGACGAGATTCGCGAGTCCGTGCGTGGAATCGCCGTGCTCATCGGTTTCCCCGAGTATGTAGACGAAACCATTTACAATAGCTGTGCCGTTTTTCGTGACGGCGAACTGCTCTGTGCCTACCGGAAACAACTGTTACCCAATTACCGCGTATTCGACGAGGAGCGTTACTTCACGGCAGGCAAGGACGCGGCGGCATTCCGCTTGAACGGGGTTGGCATCGGCCTGGCGATTTGCGAAGACATCTGGGCCCCGGGGCCGATCGCGGCGGCCCGGTCTGCCGGCGCCGAATGTGTCATCGCGATCAACGGATCGCCGTTTGAGGTCGCGACTCAGATCAGGCGCGAAGACGCGGTGCGGACGAGAATTGCTGAGAGCGGTATTCCCGTCCTTTATCTGAACATGATTGGCGGACAGGACGAGCTCGTATTCGATGGTGGCACCTTTGTTATGGATGCGGATGGCAAGGTCCGTTTTCGGGCACCCGCGTTCAAAGAGGGCCTGCACGACATCGTCCTGTCAGCCGGCGCAGCTGGTGTTGAAACAGGCGATGCGGCGATCGCAGAACACCTGTCTACCGAGGCGAGCGTCTATCAGGCATTGATCACGGGCACCCGCGATTACGTCGACAAACACGGATTTGCCGGTGTTGTTATCGGCCTGTCGGGTGGCATTGATTCTGCGCTGGTGCTCTCGATCGCCTGCGATGCGCTTGGATCAGACCGGGTCCGCGCCGTCATGATGCCCTTCAAATACACGTCGACAATGAGCCAGGAAGATGCGGCAAAGCAGGCATCAATGCTCGGCGTTCGTTACGACATTATTCCCATTGAGCCAATTTATGACGCCACTGTGAGGCAGCTCGAGCCGATATTCGAAGGGCGCGATGAGGATGTGACGGAAGAAAACATCCAGGCCCGGTGCCGCGGATTATTGCTCATGGCGATCTCCAATAAAACCGGAAGAATGCTGCTGACTACGGGCAATAAGAGTGAGATGGCGGTCGGCTACGCGACGCTTTACGGGGACATGGCGGGTGGCTTTGCGCCGATCAAAGACTGCAGCAAATCCCTCGTTTACCGTCTGGCGAACTACCGCAACACACTGGGCGAGGCGATTCCCGAGCGTGTCATTAGCCGAGAGCCGTCGGCGGAGCTCCGCGCGGGGCAGAAAGACAGCGATTCATTGCCCGCCTACGATGTGCTCGACCCGATTTTGGCAGCGTTTATCGAGGAAGACTTGTCGGTCGATGAGATCGTGGCGCGTGGTTTTTCCCGCGACACGGTCATTCGTATTCTGGAACTGGTGAAGCTCAATGAATACAAGCGGCGTCAGGCACCACCGGGTATTCGTATCAGTAGCCGTGCCTTCGGCCGCGACTGGCGCTACCCGATTACGTCGGGCTACCGATTCCCGGGCTAGCTTTCGCCAGGAAAATTCAACTCGAGAACACGCCGTGCGTCGGCTGCGAGATCGGCCATACCGAGCTTGTCGTAGGCTGCCGCCAGGATTCTGAGCGATTCGGCGTTGCCGGCTGCGCCGTTGTATTCCTCAAGCGCGCTTTTGGCACGGTTCAGCGCGGCAACATAAGCACCACGGCGCAGGTAATAGTCTGCGACGTGATTCTCGTAGGCCGCCAGGCGGTTCTTCAGAAACACCATGCGCTGCTCGGCGTCAGACGCATACTCGCTTGCTGGATAGCGGTCGACGAGCCGGCGCAATGTCGAGTAGGCCTGGGCGACCTCGTTGGGTGGGCGCTCGGTGACATCCTTCTTGAAGCGGCGCTCTAAGAATCCGGCCTCATCTTCGAAATAAGCGAGCGCCTTTATGTACAGCGCGTAGTCGACGCGCTCGTGTATCGGGTTCTCGCGCATGAAGGTGTCGGACGCCTCAACCGCCTGCTCCTTCATCCCTGACTTGTAGTAGGCATGCATGAGTTCGAGCTGCACCTGGCGGCTTATGTCGCTGAAAGGATAGCGGGCCTGGATGGCCTCGAAGATCTGAATGCCGCGGCGGTAATTGCTATTTGCTATCGATTGCTGGGCGAGCTCATAGGCCTCTGTCAGCTCGCCGATTGCCGTGTCCTGCTCTTCGTTGCCGGCGCAGCCAGCCGTCACGGCGATGGCCACGAGAACGACCGCCAGGCGCAGCATTTCTGCCAGGTGCGTAATCACGTTTTTCAAATCCGGTGTTGTATTCATACTGCGTTGTGCTTCCATTTGCCGTTGTTATTTTGTCTTGGCGCCACGCCCGGGTCGGCCAAGTCGGCGAGTATACCGTAGACTTGGGCCAGCAATGAACGCAGAAGCCAAAGTCAGAACAATTCCCGTAGAACTCGCCGGTCAACGATTGGACCAGGCGCTGGCGAAGTTGTTTCCGGAATATTCTCGCAGCCGGCTAAAAGCCTGGCTGCTTGACGGTGCCATCGTCGTCGATGGCGATAGCCCGCGACCGCGAGACCCTGTGCACGGCGGAGAAACAGTAACACTGCAGGCGGAGCCAGAGGTAAGCGTCACCGCCGAGCCCGAAGCCATCGCCCTGGACGTCGTGCACGAGGATGAGTCGCTGATCGTGATCAACAAACCGGTGGGCCTCGTCGTGCATCCGGGCGCCGGCAACAGCCGTGGGACTCTGATGAATGGCCTGCTGCACCACGCACCCGAACTCGATGAGTTGCCGCGCGCCGGCATCGTTCATCGACTCGACAAGGATACGAGCGGCTTGCTTCTGATTGCCAGGACACTAATCGCACATACGTCGCTCGTCAGGCAGCTGGCTGATCGTGAAATTTCGCGGTTTTATCGGGCTGTGTGCAACGGCGTTCTCACGGGCGGTGGCACCATCGACGCCCCGATCGGGCGGCACCGAGTCGATCGCAAGCGGATGTGTGTTCGTGATGACGGTAAGCCGGCCGTCACGCATTACACAGTGCTCGAGCGATTTGCCGGGCACACTTACATAAGAGTGCAGCTCGATACGGGCCGGACACATCAGATTCGGGTCCACTTCGCACATCGCCGGCATGCGCTGGTCGGTGACCCGGTGTATGGCGGTCGCCTGGCGCTGCCCAAGGGCGCCGGCGATCAGCTGATCATGACGCTGCGCCGTTTCAGGCGTCAGGCCTTGCACGCGACAAGGCTCGAG
>Ga0255052_10001927_pt1 | contig 15234 bp, 15 predicted proteins | sample JV7_2_21_MG_FD_188632 | JGI IMG/M metagenome (GOLD analysis project Ga0255052, IMG submission 188632) | Seawater microbial communities from Jervis Inlet, British Columbia, Canada - JV7_2_21 | ecosystem: Environmental > Aquatic > Marine > Inlet | place: Canada: British Columbia | collected...
CCCGTTTTGGGCAAAGTCAATCGCATGACAGTCGCTTCCAATTTTACGCGGACCTTTGGGATGCTGACTTGTGTGGGGGTCTCACCTATCAGAGCCCTGGATGTGGCGGCGGTGGTTGCCCACAACGAGAAGCTGACCGAAATTGCCAGGGAATTGCAGGAAGTTGTCAGAAGAGGCAGCAGTATCGGGGCGGCTCTGAAGAAACACGACATTTTTCCTCCTATGATCGTGCAACTGGCCCTCTCGGGCGAAGAAGTGGGACAGGTCGCCCAGATGCTGAACAAAGGTGCCGACTTCCTCGACAAGGACATCGACAGGACATTGAACGCCCTGGTTCTGAAGTTGGAGCCGGCGTTGACGGTTCTTATGGGCGGAATCGTTGGGTTTATCCTCATGTCGGTATACCTGCCGATGTTCGATTACATGCAGCATTTGGAATAATCTAAAGTACCCGGTATCTTGTGCCGACAAGTAATCCGAAACATGAAGATCAATCATTCACTTTTGGGAAAGGAAATGAAGATGCGACGAAGAAGAAGCGGGTTTACACTGGTTGAGTTGATGATCGTTGTTCTGATCCTCGGAGCGCTGGCGGCAATTGCCATTCCACGAATCATGGGAGGCGCAGCAGTCGCCAAGGCTAACGGCTGCCATACAAATATCGATTCGCTTAACGTACAGCTCGAATTGTACAACGCCAACACCGGCGGTTACCCGGCCACGTTGGATGTTCTCACGGCATTGACCACCTATTTTCCCGATGGCGTACCAGTATGTCCGGTAACCGACGCGACATACCCAGACGCCCTCGTGAACAATAGAGTCGACCCTGCCCTTCACGTCCACTAAGCAAGGGCAAATTCCAGGGGCAGAAGTCTCTGGGGCTCTCAGGCCTTCCGGTCTGTGGTGGCCATTTTTGTTGGTCATGAAAAAAGGAGAAATATTATGTTACAGGTTCTGCTAACTACTTCCTTGGCACCAACCGTTGGAGATCAATTGGCCGCAGCCACAGGGCTGATCGGTTTGACCTCCGGCACCGAGTGGTTGTTGACAGCTTACGCTATCGTTTCCCTGGCCTTGTCGGTCGTACTCCTGATTTGGGTATTCCGCGGGCACAGACGTATTGAGCGTTACCTCGGTAAGGAGCTTGCCGATGCGGTGGCTGCCAGCGCCGAGCTGCAGCAGAAGAACGATGAACTGACGGTTGCCAATAAAGAACTGCAGCAGACAATTGCCGAACAATCCGCAAAACAACAGGAGGTTGTGGAGAGTGTAACGGGCGCGTAAACACTTAGGACCGTGCACGAAATAGACTCAGCATTATTCGCTCAGATTTAGGTTGGATTTGGTCGTGATCGATTGAGCGAAACCGGAAGTCCGCCGAGGCGGATTGAGGATTTCGTGATTGAGGAACGGCCAAAGACGGCCTGAAGATGAGATGAAGAATGGGGAAGTTATTTCTTTAGGGGTCCTTAGCAAGTGAATCGGAGCCTCAGAGCTTTGGGCGGGTGAGACCTTGACTGAGTCGCGCAAGTGCATATGAGAAGTTACTGTTTCTTGAAATAGAGTCCCCGTTATCGTTGGAAGGAGTGTGCATGTGGATTCAAGGCCTACAAGCTGTCTTCCTGGCACTGACACCATTTAAGCAATGGGACGCTGATAGGGGAACTGCCGGCACTTCGGTCACATCCGAGCCATGGTTAACGGGGTTCGCGGTGGTTGCTCTGGCCTTGGCGGTCATACTCCTGTTCTGGGCATACGCCAGGCGCAGACGTACTGAGAATAACCTTAGAGATAAAATCACCGATTTAACGATCACCGTCTTCCAGCTACGGCAAGAAAAGGATCAATTAGCAGCCGCCAATAAAGAGCTACAGCAGGAAATGGCCGAATTCTCCAGGAGACAAGTGGTGGCTCTGGAGAGTATGAAGAGCCAGTTCACTGCAAGGAGGTAGAGATCTTAGTGCCGATCAGAGAAGAGAATCGCAGGGCCTTCAGCCTGGTTGAATTGATGTTGATAGTGGCATTTCTCGGCGTATTTGCCGCCATTGCCATACCAAGATTGGATTATGGTATCGTAAGACGATACAAAGCCGAGGCAACAGCAAAAAAGATTCTCACCAGCCTTCGCCTTACGCGCAGCTTTGCCATTTCGGACGCCGCAACCAATGACAGAGGCTTCGCACTGAGATTCGACGGCCCCGGTGGTTCGGGTGTGCGTACAGGCTACGAAATAATGGACCGCGATACTCAACCACCTACCGTGGCACGTGAGTACACAATCGATCCAGATGTTACCGTAACAAGCGACAAGAAGTCGATGAGGTTTGGCCCTTTGGGAAATATTTTGGAGTCCCCCAGTGGTGGATTTCCTTCCGAGATCACCGCCTCCGCTGATGGGAAGATCTTTACAATTGGATTTCTGATAGGGACAGGTACGATAACATGCACCGAAAACTAAGAATCAGAGATCCCAAATGGCCAATCAGAGAAGAGAATCGCAGGGCCTTCAGCCTGGTTGAATTGATGTTGATAGTGGTAATTCTCGGTGTATTTGCCGCCATCGCCGTACCGAGATTCGATTATGCTATTGTAAGACGATACAAAGCTGAAGCAACAGCGAAGAAGATTCTCACGGACCTCCGCCTTACGCGCGCGCTTGCTATTTCAGAGGCCGCAATTAATCCCAAGGGCTTTGATCTCAACTTGCTTGGCGTAAGCCCATACACCGGCTTCGAGATTGAAAACACCGATACTCGGGCAATAGTGTCCACTCACGCGATCGACTCGGATGTTACAGTCACCGGCGATGCCAAGTTCAAGTTCGGACCTTTGGGGAGTATGCAGATAGGCGATGGCGAGCTCACCGTCTCTGCTGAAGGCAAGAGCTTCACAATCACCGTTTTTGGGGTAACAGGTGTGGCGCAATGTGTCGAAAACTAAGAATCACAGATCGAAAGCTTGTCCTGAGCGAAGCCGAAGGATCGAAATTGAGCAATCGCTGTGCGGGCTTCACTTTCACCGAAGTCATTATGGCCTCAGCCTTGCTTGTTGTCGCAATAGTCCCAATTCTAAGGGCCTTGACCAGCGCCCAGGTCACCAGCTCAATTGTTGAACGCCGAACCCTCAGTCTCATTTTCGCCCAGGGCAAGCTCGACGAAATAAAGGCACGCTCAATCTACCGGTACGATGACACATTTACGGAAACTAACTTGTCTGTCGATGGTTCATACCTGTGCAACGTAGGCGATAGCACGGTAAGTGCCTACCTCAGGCAGATTACGGTCTCAGTCGGCTACGATCTCAACGGCGACACGGTCCTCGATGCCGGCGAAATTGAAGTCACCTTAGCCACACTCCTTGCAAGACGATGGTAAATCCGTGATAGAGGACCCCAAAACTATGCCTTGCTTTCGACAAGAGTCTCCAACTGAGTAAAGTTATCGGCATGGTATGCAGCATGAGGATTTCTCAATTGTGGCAAATGCTTACTTGTCCGATAATAATAAGCAAGCATCACCGAAAGATTCATAAAACCACAGATAATTTTGATCCACGTTTTCCCGATTTATAGCCAAAAGATTAGCAATGAGCACCTCATTTTATGCCGAAAAACCTACAAGGAGCGGTAAATCCCAGGGCCAGACCAGGGCCAGCCCAGAGCCAGCCCCGGAGAACGAAGGGAAAAAAGAGAAAGGAGGCATGGTTCAAAGTTCAAGGTTCACAGTTGAAGGAATAACGGATTCAAGGTTTTTAACCCGGAACCTTGAACCAAAAACTCAAATTCAGTATGTGGCTTATGAGTTCAGAAACGTACAGAATCCGGCTGAGCTGTTACCTAAAATTGAACCAGGCCAGAAAGGAAGATGGGCATTTATGCGAAAACAAAGCGGAAAAACCTGCCTCTACCCGGCTCTGACCCTGATGGAAACGGTCATATCTCTGGCCATAATGGCCATTATCTTTGCTGTGCTATTGCCGCAGATAAGAGCGATTCAGAACAGTTGGGATTCCAATGCTCACAGTGCCGAGACACTGCAGAACGGCAGAGTCCTGATCGATCACTTAAACCGCAACCTCTCCAAGGCAGCGCGAATAACTGCTGTTAGCGATTCAAACACGGCCAGCGGCTATATCGAATTTGAAGACAGTGCTTCGAGTACTCTTCGGTACGACATCGCAGCCAACAATTACGTCGAATTTGGAGCAGTCGGAAGCCTCAACGATCTGGCCGGCCCGGTGAGCCAGTTGCTGTTTGCCTGCTATGACGGCAATGACATGGTCACCGCAATCACCGACGGCAATGATATCCGCCTGGTGAACGTGCAGGCTATCCTCACCAACGCAAGCGCCGGGGGCCGGGACCTGACCGTCGAAACGTCGGTCTATCTGCGCACAGGTCCGCTTCCGAGCGCGTTCGTTGACCCGAATCTTGTCCTGTGGTTGATGCTGGATGAGACCTCCGGCACGACAGCAGCAGATAGCAGCGGTAACGGCAATGACGGCACTCTGACCTACATGAACCCGAACGCCGACTGGGTCGCAGGTCAGATCGGAAACGCCCTCGACTTCGATGGCGACAATGACTACGTGGCTGTGGCCCATGCAGATGATTTCCTGCTCGACAACGGCACTGTTGCCCTATGGTTCACCTCCGACGACGTCTCTGACTGGGCGAGCTGTTTTCCAAGGATTCCTCCGGTTACGACACAGGCGGACATCTATCGGCATACCTAGACTCTTCCCGGGTAACGGTACGCCTGCAGAGTACGGGCACTACCTACTACGTATCGTCAGGGAGTACCCTCCAGGACGACACATGGTACCATATGGCCATGTCTTGGGGCTCTGGGGGCATGAAGCTCTACTTCGACGGCTCGCAGGTCGACACGTATTCCTATACCGGCGGCCTGGGGACCACCTCCGGTGGCATTGGCAACTACGAACCGCTGGCACTGGGCGCGAGTACGCAGACAAGCGGCAACTTGACAATCACGCCTCTGCAGGACTACTTTGATGGGATGCTTGACGATGTGCGGGTCTATGACTACGCTCTCGATCCCACTGAGATCGCGGCCCTGGACACGACACTCAGATTTCAGGAATTCACCGAGGCCAGAGCCGAGACTGACACGACCTCCATAGTGCTTGCCACACCCGCAAGTACGAGCGCTGGAAATCTACTCATCATTGCTGTGGCCACGGACGGTGATACGTCCGCTTCCCTGGCGCCGCCGGCGGGCGAGGGCTGGACTGAGGTATTCCGAAATGAGGAATCAGGTGAGGTCACTATAGGCGTCTGGTGGAAACTCGCGGATGCCTCGGAGTCGGCAAGTCACGAGTTTACCTGGTCGGGTTCCCAGCAGGCTTACGCGTGGATGATGCGTTTCACAGGCCATGACCCGGCCGATCCCCTCCATGACTATTCCGCCGATGGCGAGACAGATCAAAATCCGACCAGCGCCCCGGTGACGACAACCGTGGATAACTGTCTGATTCTCCGTCTGGGGGCCTTTGATGATAGGGACATTACTGTAGATAGTCCGGGTCTTACGAACCATACGGCCATTACCATGGACGGCAGTGGATTGAACTTAGGCCTGGTGGTCCAGTGGAAGCTCGATGAGAGCAGCGGCACGACCGCAGCGGACTCCAGCGGCAATGGCTATGACGGCACGCTGACCAATATGAATGGGAACGAATGGACCACCGGCACCCTGGACGGCGCCTTGGAATTCGATGGCTCCGATGAGCTGGTCTCATGCGGCAACCTTGATGTAACGGGGGGTGACGGCCATATTACCCTGACTGCCTGGATGAAGGCCGATGACTTTGGCACGAGCGATGCACGCTTCATCTCCAAAGCGACCGGCACTTCGACTTCACAGCATTACTGGATGTTAAGTACATGGAACGGTTCCCAACTTCGCTTTCGACTCAGGACGAGTTCCACCCAAAACTTGTACAGCAGCAGCGGCGTATTGTCGACCGGCGTCTGGACCCATGTGGCCGCCACCTGGGACGGCAGCACCATGCGTGTGTACCGCAACGCTACGGACGTAGGAAGTACCTCCAAGAGCGGGACACTCGCCACCAATGGCAGTGTAGGCGTGGCTATCGGCAATCAACCACCAGGCGCCGGCAATAGACCCTTTGACGGTCTGATCGACGACGTCAGGATCTACAACCGGGCTCTCAGCGCCGCAGAACTCGTAGACGTGGCCGCGGGGCTCGGCGGCGGTCCGCCGGCCTCAGGCGGTGTGGTCTCGGGCGGAGCAGGGTATGTCAAGCAGGGCAGTAGCGGCAGTAGCGGATGGTCGAACTTCTCACTGACCGCCTCTGAGGAGGCGAGAACCGTGACGATTGCCATCGCTCCGGTTCCGTAGAGTAGTACAGGTGGAATGATAAACAGTGGATTATGAAAACAACGCCAAGAAATAACGGTACAGTTTTCCTGATGACCATATTCGTCGTGGCGTTGCTGTCGGCGGTGGTAATAGGTATTCTTCAAATGACCACGGAAGAAATTCAACTGATGCGTAATCACATCTTTGCGGCCGAGGCCCTGGCGACTGCCCAAGCCGGGCTCAATGACGCGTTCGCCGAGATAAGAGTCGATGACGAGTGGGATGAGGGTTTTGAAGACAAGGCTTTCAATGGCGGCTCATACACAGTTGAAGTCGAAGGGTCTTTACCCAATTTGACCATAGAATCAACGGGAACAAGCCCGCAGGGATATATAGCTCAGGTCGATGCCGATACGACAATCGGGACAAGCAGTCCCTACACAGTAATAATTGACGCACTAAGGATCAATGAATGAAGCTCGGCGCGAAGACAGCAGTGGGAGTTGATATTTCCGAAGGCCTGATCAATCTGGCTTTGCTCAAGCAGAGCGCCAAAGGTGTTGAATTGGTCAAGACCGCCAGCGGACCCGTTCCGGACGGAGCAATAGCCGACGGCAGCATCGAGGATCCCGCGGCGCTTGCCAGGGCCATCAGGGAACTGAAAAATCATAATAAAATGCGCGCAAAGAAGGCTGCGGTATCATTGTCTGTAAGCCCTGTGATCACGTGCATCCTGGAAACACCCCAGGGAACTCCAAAAAACATAGGGCAGCTCATTCGGGACGAGCTGAAGAGCTTTGTTGCCCTCTCAGGCAGAGAGATCGCCTACGACTTTTGTGGAATCAAGTCGGCACACGGATCGGGGGGCCGTCTCCTCGTGGTCGCTGCCGATGAGAAGGAAGTAACAGAACTGCTCAGAACGTACGTCCGGGCAGGCCTTGACGTCGAGGTGGTCGAACCGGCACTTCTTGCTTACACTCGCGCACTTTATGCCGAAAAGATAGAAGGAAGATTCGACTGCAATGTGCTTGTTGCGCTGTTGGGCGGCAGCACTCTGACTCTGTGCGTCTTTAGAAAACAAACACTGGATATTGTCAGAGTAGAGGACATCAGCGAAGAAAAAGCTGCGCCTGACGAGTTGTGCCGGCGACTTTCCGCTGAGATAAATACGATCATTCGATTCTATGAGGTCGAAGTTGCCGACAGCGCCGGCAAGTGGGAGGTCACGGTGTTTGCCGATCGCGTGCAATTGCCTGACGACGCTGAGAAACTTCTGAAGGCCGAAACTCCGAATGCCGAATGGGACGTCAGATCCGGCGAAAAAACGTATGAGGATATGACCGTTGATGCCAAAGGTTGTCAGGCAGGCCGGCCAGCGCTTGCGATCAGTCTGGCCATGGGGCTTTTGAACGTACGCGAGACAGGTTTGAGAATTAATCTTGTTCCTCCGGAATCCGCCCAAGTCAGATCTGTCAGGAGACAACTCATCCTGACAGCAGTCATCGTCGTCCTGGCAGTTCCGTTGTTTGCATTCTTGTCCGGAAAAGGGCTGAGCCTGCTGGCCGACAAGGTGCGCAGAGGCATCGAGACCAGGAAACAAACGGAGGTCTCACAAGAGACGGCAACTCTGGTGAAAGAGCAAGAATCCCTGGAACTTCAAATCGAGCGGCTGTCAAAAAGACCGGACGGGCTCAAGGCCATGATGAGTTCTCGCCGGGCCGTGGATTGGGCGGGCATACTCGACGACGTTAAGGCCCGGACGCCCGAAGCCGCGCGCATAACCGCGCTCTATAGCAAAGACGAGGCCGGGATGACTCTGGAGGGGCTGGCATTATCGTATGAGGCGGCTCGATTTTTTGTGACGAAGCTGAACGAGTCGGATTATATCAGCCAGGCTTCTCTGAGTGCGGCAACGAGAGAAGATTCAGCAGGCGGGCTGGTCACCTATACGATCGATTGTTCACTGGCAGACGAAAAGAGTGAGAGTTGATGTTAATCGATAACCTTGCCAAAACAGGTCACTCAACAAGAAACGCCACTTCGGCGTCGCTGATTGTTATCGCAGCATTCGCGATGTACAACTGGACGGTAACGCCATACGTCACCAGTTTGTCCTCGGCGAAGACTTACGAGTCCGTCATGGACAACCTTGCCAAGGAAAGCAAAATCATTGCCACCAGGAATGAGATCAAACGCAAGAACCTGGAGAAATTGCGTGGCCAATCCGAGCAGCTTCTGAGCATGCTCTTTACGCCCGACCAGGCGAGAGAGTTCTTCAGTGATATCGAGATCATCTCGGGACAGACAGGTTGTGCAGTCCGTTCCATCAACTTGCTCATCAGTAAGAAAAGAAATGAATATGAGCATCTAGGTATTGGGATCAAGAGTGTCGAGCTGAGCGTCGTGGGACTCTATGGGGATATTGCGAAATTAATTGGAAGGCTGCAAACCTACAGTCAGAAAGTCTGGTTAGATTCGATTGAGCTTCGAGTTGCCGACTACGGTTCGGACACAGTCGAATGCAGCCTGACGATAACAATCTATGAAATCGTGGACAAGGATACCCTATGAAAAAGAAAAAACATGCGATGAGAATCTTCTCCTGTATCGTTATGTGCTATGCCATTTTACCTGCTCAACCGATTCAGGGAAAGCAGAGCGAACCAATGGCGGTCGGCCGTGAGAATCCCTTTGCAAAAATTGCCAGACCCGCAAAACCCCGGACACCGGCATCGCTCCTTACCTCTTTAGTGTCAGGCGAAGAACGGGCGGAATTGTTCATAGCGACGGTGAAGTTGAAATCCCTTGACGCCCAAACTATGAGTTCCGCGATTGAGGGCATGTGCTCTCCTTACGGCAGCGTCTCTGCGGATGCGAAAAACAATTCTTTAGTCATCTGCGACACCAGCGAAATTCTGGCGAGAATACTGGCCGAAGTAAACAAAGCCGATGGAACTGCTCCGGAACAGATGTTTGTTGAGACTGCAAACTTGAAGTTCCTGGATGCCGAAAGTCTCATGGCAAGCCTGCAGCGGATGTTGTCTCCGTACGGAAGTGTGACAGTAAACAAGAGCAGCAACTCCTTGATAATCAGCGATACGAGAGAAAACCTTTCCAGGATTCTCTCTGAGATAGAAAGGGCCGACAAGACACCCATGCAGATTATGGTAGAGGTTGTCATCGTTGACGTACAACTGAGTGACGGCACCGAAATCGGCATCAATTGGGACCTCCTTTCAGATACCAATTACGATATCGGATATAGACAGAATTTCACACCGCGCCTCGGTTCAACTGCCGCTGACGAGGACAGCATAGCAAGTGCCACGGCTTTTAACACTACGGGCATCGGCGGCGACTTCAGCGTCATAAGCGGCACGATTCGCAACGTTCTGGGCATGCTCCAGCAGAAGAGAAACGTAGAGATTCTCGCCAGCCCGCGAGCGATGATGGTAAGCGGACAATCCGCCAGTATCAAGGCTGTTGAAGAAATCCCCTATAGCGAAGTCAGCGACACTGCCGCCGGAGGTGCGGGGGCTCTTACCTCTACTGAATTCAAGGATGTTGGCATCACTTTAGAAGTGACCGGCACAATAACAGACGGTAATAACATCTTTCTCACACTTGATGCCCTACAGAGCGTTATGACCAGTGAGAGCGTAACCGGGGTACCCGTGGTCGACTCCAGAGAAGTCAACACATCGCTGATGCTCAAAGACGGACAGATCGTCGTCATGGGAGGCTTGAGGCGACAGGAGAAGACCATGCAGGCTAGTCAGATCCCGATTCTTGGTGATCTCCCGCTGGTTGGTTTCCTGTTCAGGTATACTAATACAGTTATCAACAATACGGAGCTGATCGTATTCGTCTCGCCGCATATTTACAAAGAGGGAGAACCGATTCCCGAGGACGCAATGGCTAAGTACAAGGAAATTAAAGACAAACCAATGCTATTGTTGCCAGAGGAGGCTAAACTGAAAGAATCCCACGACAAGTTTGAGCAGCGTGTTGGCCGGCAGACTGACGCCATCGAACGGCTCAGACTGGAAATCGCCGAATCTGAGCGGGCTGAGGCTGAATTGAAAGAATCTCGGGCGCGTCTTGAGGAGAATATCAAGGGCCAGGCCAGCACCAACGAACAACTCCAGCAGGATCTCGCCAAATGTAAGCAGGCAGAGGATGAATTGAGAGAACGCCGCGATCGAATTGAGCAGCGTATTGAACAACAGACTGCCGCCAACGAACAACTCCAATTGCAGGGCAGACAAGGCATACTGGAGGAGGGTGAATTAAGCGAGCACCGCAAGCAGCTTAAACAACGTCTTGAGGAGCAGAAGGCCGCTGTTGGACAACTCCAACTGGAAGTCACTAAACGCCGACAGTCAGAGAGAGACGTCGCCAAAAGAGTATTACTGGGCAGAATAAAGGTACTGCAAACTAGAAATGATGAGGAGGCTGTAAAAGAGCTGCTATCGACTTTACATTCATTGGACGAGATTCTTGGCCAGGAGATCAGGGAGGCCTTGAATTCATCAGCTAAGAATCTGGCCGATAGTGGGAAATAGTCTCAGCGGGACGCTTGATGGAACTGGATGCTCCTATAAACACGTTGATCTTAGGACCGTGCATGAAATAACTTCCCGTTTTGGCTGCCCAATTGCACCGCATCTTCGGCTGCTCCTCAATCGTGGAATCCTCACTGTAGAATAGCTACAGTTCCGGCTCCACTCAATCGATCGCACCGGAATCTACGGCACACTTGGACCCCAAATTCGAGAACTTATTTCATGCACAGTCCTTAGAAGAGGCCCGAGGACTTCTCGCCGTTTTTCGGACATCAGATACTTTTGCTAATCCTCTGGTGAATTTGGGTCGATAAGTATCCTTGAAACGCCTCTTTAGTGAAGAAAACGGATGAGTTCAAACACCGATCTTTGAGGATAAGTTGGTATGTTCGGAATGTCCAAGACGAGCAAGAAAACAGCCCCGGCCAGGATACTTGTCGTCGACGACGAACCAGACTGTCTGAGCATCATCCAATGCCGTCTGGAATGGTGCCACTACGAGGTCATTTCCGCCTGCAACGGCGAAGAGGCGCTCAGAGCAGCAGAAGATGAAAAACCGGACCTGATCCTTCTTGACACTAACATGCCTGTCATGAACGGGCTCGACGTGCTTGAACGCATGAGAAAGAATCCGGTGTTGAGAGACACACCTGTAATTATGGTTACAGCGCTTTGCGAGAGACAGCACATAGATGCAGCTTCTGCCTATGGCATTGCAGATTATGTTACCAAACCAGTTGATTTCACCAGCCTGCTTGACAAGATTTCCAGCATTCTGGACCTACGGTAAAATATACCAACAGGATTCAGCAGTTCCGCCTGGCACATTTGATTCGGGAAAAAACTCGGAGGGCTTGCCATCCATGATGAAATCTCGTATTCTATTGGGGGTCCGGCAGGTGCCGGGAAACTAAAAAGGATCGGTTGTGCAGGAGAAAGACATGGCGAATATCGCTACAGTGCTGAAAGAGGAAATCTTACGGCTTGCACGCAAGGAGGTTCGCAGACAGACCGGTGCTCTCAAGAAGGCGTCTGGGCAGTATCGCAGGGACATTGCCGAGATGAAACGTCGGGCATCCGATCTTCAACGCAAGGTCATCCTTCTTGAAAGGCAAATGCCCAAGGATATTTCACCCCAAGTTACCCAAGCCGATGCACAACGCATGCGTTTCACCGCCAAGGGCATGTGTTCACAGCGAGAACGACTGGGACTTTCCGCCGCAAATTACGGCAAGCTCATCGGCGTGACGGGTCAGACCATCTACAGTTGGGAAAGTGAGACATCCCGGCCCCGCAAGCAACAAGTGGCGCGCATCGCAGCTCTTCGCGGAATAGGCAAGAGAGAGGCCCGAACCCGTTTGGAGCAACTGGCCGGCGGGAGCCGGAAGAGGTCGAAATAGTCGGGTCCTCGCGTACTTGTCAAGGCGAACGTCGGACCACCGCAATCGGTTACTTGCCGATGCGACATTCAGACAATTGAGTCTATTTTCCGGAAGCAATACCCAACGGTTTCTGCAAAACTCCAAAGGATGAATTCGAAGTGAACAGGGTTTTTTTGAATAGAGCTTTGGAGACAAACAAATCCTTTGTGTCTCTGATCTGGCATCCATGGTTTTTGGGGAAGTTCGATCCCGACATGAAGATGTTTGAGTTGACTTTTGCTCATGTCCGACACATAGGATTGAAGCCTTGTACATACGCTCAACTTTACGATTCTGTATCCGGGTGAGCAAAACGGCTTGCCTCAGGACGGTCGAGACACGAGCCTGCAAAGATCGCTGAATCTTTGCCTTTGCAAGTTGATCCTCGGTTTGTCGCTCATTGAAAGGACGATCAAATGACCACGTTTACGTTGAGAACGGTTCTGATTTCTATGGCCTTGTTAGTCCTGGCTTCGGTAGTCTGTGCGGCTGATCTGCCCGGTACCGGTGCGGATTCAGGAAGAACCGTAGTATATCGAGATACATGGGGGGTGCCTCACATCTACGCTCCTACGGTGGAAGCGGGTATGTATGCGATTGGCTGGGCGCAGGCTGAAGACCGGCCCGAAGAGCTATTGAAGAATTTCCTCCGCGCTTTGGGCGAAAGTGCGCGTTTTGACGGACCCAAAGCAATGCAATCCGATACAGTCTCCCACCTTTGGGATCATTACGGTACGAGCAAACGATACTTCGATCGGAATCGGCCTCAGATACGAGGGCAGATTCGAGCATTTGTCAAGGGCATCAATGATTTCTACGCAGCGCATCCCGCCGATATCCCTGCCTGGTGGGGAAAGCGCAAGGTTGATGAGTACATGGTGGTGGCATTCGGCCGTTTGTTTCTTTACGCCTGGTCTATCGGTCAGGCCTTCGGAGATCTTGAGGCCGGAGGAGTTCGGCCGGGCTTTGATCAGGAATCGAGAGGATCCAATCAGTGGGCGGTATCTCCCGTCAGAAGCGCCGAGGGAGCCGCCATCCTTTGTATAGACCCACACCTTTCCTGGTGGGGCCCCTCACGGTTCTGGGAATTTCGGATCCATGCGGGTGAACTTCATGGAAGCGGCTTCACGTTACCCGGGGTCCCGAGTATCGGTCTGGGACACAACGCAGATGTTGCCTGGGCCATGACGACGGGAGGGCCCGATACGGCCGATGTATACGAGTTGAAGCTCAAAGAAGGTGATCCGACCAGGTATCTCTACGACGGTCAGTGGCGAGCACTTACCAAGCGAGAGATAACCATTGAGGTCAAAGGGCCGGGACCGACGAAAATCGCAATCTGGTCGTCTCACCATGGTCCCGTCGTGGCTATGCGAGGAGGCAAGGCCTATGCTGCCAGGATAGCATACACCGACGAGGTGCAGATCAGCGAGGCGTGGCATGAGTTTAATATGGCTGAGGACTACCGGGGAGCAGTGAAAGCCATGGGCACTTTGCAGCTTTTTCCACAGAATGTCATGGTTGCCGACACCTCGGGAAATATCTATTACCAACGAACCGGCCGCGTACCGCGCCGTCCATCGGAATATGACTGGTCAAAACCTGTGGACGGCTCTACTTCCGCAACCGAGTGGAAAGGGCTTCATCCAGCTTCAGACCACATCCAGGTATTGAATCCACCGCAAGGGTATATGCAGAACTGCAATATTCCGCCGGATGTTATGATGGTCGACAGCCCTTTTTCGCCGGACAAGACACTTGGCTACATCTATGGCTCTTCCGGTGGGCATACGAATCAGCGGGGAGCCCGGGCGGTGCAACTGTTACATGCGGATTCCTCTGTGACCGTTGAAGAGGCTCTGGACTATGCCGTCGATGTCCACCCCTACGGTGTTGAGCGGTGGTTGGAAGTGCTCAAGCAGGCCGACGCCAGGTTTGGCGATTTCCATCAGTCCAATCCGGACTATACGGCAGGGATTAAGGACCTGCGATCATGGGATTATGAGCTGCGGCGAGATTCCACGGCCGCCCTGAAGTACTACTACTGGCGCAAACAAATCGTAGAAGATCATGGAGCTCAAGCGGTATCCGAGGCAGCCAGCCGAATTGACTGTTACCTTGCTGCCTTGGGCAAGCCTGCGCCCAAAGTCGATTTGAGTGATGATGAACTTGCGGCTGCAGCCGATTCGCTCGCCTCAGCCATGGCAAAGCTCAAGTCAGATCACGGCTCACTCAATGCCACGTACGGCGATACATTCCGAGTAGGTCGTGACGATACGTCCTGGCCTCTCGGAGGTGGCGGCGGCCGAGGATTGACCACCTTGCGAAACATCGGTTACGGACCGCAGCGCGACGACCATACGCGTTGGGCAAGCAGGGGCCAGACTTCAACTCAAGTCATCGTGCTGAGCAAGCCCATACGAAGCTGGACCTACGTGCCGATCGGGCAGAGCGATCGTTCAGATTCAACGCACTACCGTGACCAGGCGGAGAAACTCTTCAGTATTCGAAAGCTCAAACCGACCTGGTGGCTGGCGGAAGATTTGGCCAAGCATATCGAGTCCCGCGTCGTTCTCTCCAAGGCGCCTTGATCTGGCAGGCAATGGGCAATACGGAACCACAGCGACCAGAGTGGGGAAAGAATGTTGTGGATTGCTGATCCAAGGCAAGTTGGAAACAAGACCAGAGCATTGCATTTACTGATAGCCAAAGAGGAGATCACAATGTCCAAATCGAAGCAAGTTTCACGACGTTCTTTCATTCGTCGGATGGCTACCACCGGCGCGGCGGGGATGGCGGTCCCGTACTTTGTCGGCGGCAATGCCCTGGGCCAAAAGGGTAAGCCGGGCGCAAACGACAAGATTGGCCTGGGCCTGATCGGTTGCGGAGGCATGGGCAGAG
>Ga0255052_10001928_pt1 | contig 15214 bp, 14 predicted proteins | sample JV7_2_21_MG_FD_188632 | JGI IMG/M metagenome (GOLD analysis project Ga0255052, IMG submission 188632) | Seawater microbial communities from Jervis Inlet, British Columbia, Canada - JV7_2_21 | ecosystem: Environmental > Aquatic > Marine > Inlet | place: Canada: British Columbia | collected...
GATTCATGTTGTTGAGGTGGATCCTGGACTTGTAAGAGCACTACATGATGTTGCTAGAGGGTTCAACAATATACACATCATCAATGGTGATGCGCTGACTGTTGACCTCCCTCATGTTAACAAGGTGATTGCTAACCTCCCATATAGCATCTCATCAGGGATTACATTTCGACTCTTGAGAGAAGTCGAGTTGGAGAGTGCCGTCCTAATGTACCAGAAAGAGTTTGCATTACGATTGGTTGCAGAACCAGGAACCTCAGAATATTCTAGGTTGTCTGTCAATGTGCAATATCACGCTCATGTCGAATTGCTTATGGATGTATCAGCAGATCAGTTCTATCCGGTACCGGCTGTTGACTCCACAGTTGTGAAAATCACTCCACGGAGAGAAGGCGTGTTTGCAAAAGATGAGTCTATATTTCATTGGATGATTGGAGGAATCTATCCATATCCTAACAAGAACATTCGCAAAGCGCTGAGGATTTGGTTCCGAAATCTAGGACTTAACTTGGAACTATCTCAGGAAGTACTGAAACGAGCAGAGACCTATCTTGAAGGAAATGAGAAACTTCGCTCTTTGACCCTTGAGAAATTGATTCATCTCTCAGATATTCTCCTAGATATGATATCAGAAGGGCTCATCGTAAGTCCATGAGTGTGAGAAAGGTGGTTGATTATCAAAACTTCACTATCTTTCCAGATGTGTATCCTCCATCTGGAGACACCTATCTCCTTCTGGATTCAATTCAGATTACCTCAGATGATGAGTTTCTTGAGGTTGGATGCGGGGCTGGGCTCATTACACTAAAAGGAGCTGAGAGAGCTCGAAGTGCAATAAGCATTGATGTTTCTATTGATGCAGTCCGCAATACAAAAGAAAACTTGAGAAGGAATGGACTTGATCAAAATTGTGCCGTATTCCAATCGGATCTACTAAGTTCATTTGACTCATCTATGAAATTCTCCCTAATAGTTTTCAATCCGCCATACCTCCCTGATGATGACTTGTCAACAAATCTGGACCATGCTCTCATTGGAGGATATACAGGAGCAGAGGTGACTCAGAGATTCATACTGCAAGCAGCGAATCATTTGATTAAGGGTGGACGGGTGTACGTTGTTGTATCCACCCTTGCAGATAGCGAGGCTATTTGGAAGACTATGAGTGATTGCAGTTTGAGTGTTGAAATAGTTTCAGAAGAACCTCAATTCTTTGAAAAGATACAAGTACTGAAGGGAACACTCTAAGAAAGACCCTAGGGAAACGATTTTATTAAACTACACGCCGGCTAGATGCATTCTTGAAGTCTCTAAGAGGGAGCAATAAATGTCTGAAAAGAAAACGACCAAGTCTAAGAAGAAATCAGCAGCTAAGAAAACCACTACGACTAAGAAGAAAGAAGAATTTGTTGTAGGAAAGGATAGCCTGATCTACGTCGACTATAGTGCCACAACAAAGAATGATGGAGTTGTTTTCGATACTACAATGATAGAAGTCGCAAAGGATTCCAAAATTTTCAGAGAGAACGACAGATATGAACCAATGCTTGTTGCTATCGGTTGGAACTGGCTACTTGCCGCTCTAGAAGAAGAACTCGTGGGTATGAAGGTTGGTGAGTCCAAGACCGTGGAGATTCCACCTGAGAAAGGTGCAGGTCCAAGAGACCCAACCAAGGTCAAAATGATTGCCAAGACCAAGCTTGCTAAACACAAGATAAGACCAGTTAAAGGAGAATCAATTACGTTTGGAAAAGAACGTGGTATCGTCACTGCTGTTCTTGGTCGGCGGGTCAGAATTGATTTCAATAGTCCTCTTGCAGGTCGAATCCTAGTGTTTGATATCACTGTCAGAGAGATTGTATCGGACCAATTGGACAAACTGAAAGCTGTTGTGAAGAGAAGAATGCCTGGTGTTCCGGATGATGATTTCAAGTTTTCAGTAGCACGTAAGATTATCACAATAGAGATGCCAAAAGAAACCAGGTATATTCAAGATGTGCAATATGCAGAGATTGGAATTGCAGCTGATGCTCTTAAGGTAGTTCCAAAAGCAAAGGAAGTCAAGCTCATAGTCACATTCGACCGCCCAGAACCTCCGAAAGAGAATACGACATAGCTTCCTGATTCAAAGGGCTTCTTTGGGCTTAATACAGGGCTTTTTCTTCCCTTTTTTGTCCAGAGAAGAAACTTTAAAATGGCATAATTAAGACGAGAGTCTGTCACTAGTTCTCTAGATTTCATCTCCTACACGGAGTTAATGGACATGGAACATAATATGCAACCCCCGGCCGAATTGAAGACGGGAACAACTACAGTTGGTTTAATTGCCAAAGACTGTGTAGTTCTGGCTAGCGACCAGAGAGCCACTATGGGTTATCTGATTGCCAGCAAGACAGCCAAGAAGATCTACAAAATCACAGATCAAATTGGTGCAACAATCGCAGGATCTGTTGCTGATGCTCAGTCAATCATGGATCTTTTGAGAGCTGAGGCCAAGCTCTTCGAGATTCAAAGAGGTCGACCAATTCGTGTCAAAGCTTTAACACGTCTTCTAAGCAATATCATGTTCCAAGGAAGAGGTCTCTACATGCTGGGATCTCTTGTCGGAGGTTTCGACGATGATGGTCCACAGGTCTTTTACACAGACTTTGTAGGTTCTGTGATTCCAGACAAATTCACATCCAATGGTTCTGGCTCACCAGTTGCACTGGGTGTCTTGGAAGCTGGATACAAAGAGGATCTATCGAAAAAGAAAGCAATCGAGCTTTCGGTGAGTGCGATAGCAGCTGCAATCGAGAGAGACGCAGCAACTGGAAACTCGATTCTAGTTAGTGTAATCGACAAAGATGGATATCAAGAAGTCGACAAAGAAACCATAATGAAGATCTGGAAAGGTCAGTAGTGACAGAATTTGTTGAATATTGAGCGGGAAAATCTCGCTTAAGGCCCGTCCAACATTAGGAGTGTTTGGACAGACCATTAGACAACATAGGGCATTGATAACCAAAGATTATGAAGTGACCATCTATGCAGCCCAATAATAAACAAGAAGAATACGTTGATATCCGAGAGGTAATAAAGAAAGCACTACCTAGGTCAGCCGCGATTAGCTCAGTCGAGTACGAGGGACCAGAGATTGCAATCTACTCAAAGGCACCGAAGATACTCATTGATGATGGTGATAAAATCAAGGCTTTAGCTCGGAAGATGAGGAAGCGTATTGTGGTCAGATCCGCTCCAGAGGTCAGGTTGACTCATGACGAAACTGAGAAAACAGTTCGTGAGCTAGTTCCCAAAGATGCTGACATTACTACAATTGATTTTGACATATCGAGGGGTGAAGTGATAATTGAGGCTCAAAAACCCGGCCTGGTGATTGGGCGTAGCGGCACAACACTCAGAGAGATAACCAGACAGACATTCTGGCGACCCAATGTTATGCGAACTCCACCCATCGAGAGCAAACTCATCAAACAGATTCGTTACATCATTCAATCAGAAGCAGCCACCCGCAACAAATCGTTCCGAGAGATTGGAAAAAGAATTCACAGACCTATATTGATGAACAACAAATGGATACGACTCATTGCTATGGGAGGATTCCGAGAAGTCGGAAGACAATGTATGTTCTTGCAGACATCAGAGAGTAATGTACTGATTGAATGTGGTGTCAACGTTGGTACACCCAGTAAGGCATTCCCACGTTTGGATATGCCTGAGTTCAGCATTGATAATTTAGATGCTGTCGTAATCACGCACGCGCACCTTGACCATTGCGGAATGGTGCCGTTCCTATTCAAGTATGGCTATCGAGGTCCAGTCTACATGACCCACCCCACTCTCAACCTTGCAACACTTCTTCAGTTAGACTATCTTGACGTTGCAGAGAGAGAAGGCAAACTAAGACCATATCGAGATAGAGATGTCAAAGAAACAATATTGCACACAATACCTCTCAATTATGGAGAAGTGACTGATATTGCTCCTGACGTTAGACTCACACTCCACAATGCAGGTCACATCCTTGGATCAGCTATAGTTCACTTCCACATTGGAGATGGTCAGTACAATATGGCCTACACTGGTGATTTCAAGTTTGGAAGGACTAGATTGCTTGAGCCCGCTACTTTCACATTTCCAAGGCTTGAAACGCTCATCATTGAGAGTACCTACGGACACCCCACAGACAAGATGCCACCAAGACAGGAAGTAGAACGTAAGTTCGCCCAGGTTCTGAAAAGAACTCTAGAAGGTGGAGGAAAGATACTGATACCGGTTCTCGCTGTTGGACGTGCTCAGGAGATTATGCTAGTTATTGAGGATTTAGCAGCCAAGGGGCGGATACCAAAGGTTCCAGTGTACATTGAAGGGATGATTGCTCAGGCCACAGCAATTCATACCGCTCACCCAGAAGCTCTAAGCAAGAAGATAAGAGAGATGATATTCCACCAAGGAGTGAATCCGTTCCTATCAGATGTCTTCGTACAGGTGGACAATCCAGATCAAAGAGAGGAGATTACGGAAGCAGAGCCCTGCATTATCATGGCTACGTCAGGTATGCTTGCCGGAGGTCCAAGTGTCGATTACTTCAGACTCCTGGCACCTGATGAGAAAAACTTGTTGTGCTTCGTAAGCTATCAAGGCGAAGGCACGCTTGGAAGACGTATTCAGAAGGGTTGGAAAGAAGTCAATATGAGGAGCCGAGATGGTCGGACCTCTGTAGTTCCAGTGAATATGGAAATCACAACTGTTGAAGGCTTCTCTGGCCACTCGGATAGGAAACAGATTTTGAACTATGTCAAGAGAGTGAACCCTTTTCCCGAACGTGTTATAGTGGCACATGGAGAAGCTAGTAAAACAATAGGCTTAGCATCCACTATTCACAAGGCGCTAAATGTAGAAACAAGATCGCCTATGGTCACGGAGACCATAAATCTGCGATGAGCCTCTTAGAAACTGACGAATGAAGGAGTTACAATCATACAACCATCGTTGATCAGTGCAATTTCAGCTGAGTAGCTACGAGTTTCTCCTCGGATTCTTTCAATGATTCGTCGTAGTTCTAGATGGGTCTGATCGTTGCCATCATTGAGTCTCGAGATATCTAACAATACGATGTTGCCATCACGAATCTCATTCACTACATCTGGCACATCAGCAAGTGACTCAAGTTTCTTTGATTTTATGAATACTTCCTCCAATTCTGCAAGCCTCTTGATATCATGTCCGGGGTCTTGTTGAGGTTTAGCAGCTTTTATGGAAGAAAAAACACCAAGACTTGGTAGCGTCCTTTGAACCGTCGATTTCTCGGTTGAGTCAGTACTTCGGTTACGTCTAAATAGAAACCTCACAGTTAACACCTAAGTTCAAGTGAAAGAACTCGAAGTATGAAGAAAAGGGCGAGTATTATCATACAGAGCCAACCTTTATCATACATTCAACTCAAAGAGCTTGGTGATTGCGATGTCTAAGTTGAGGAAGGAGGACGAGGATCTCTCCAAATTAAGAGCGCAGTTGAAAGCCCTAAGCAACCGTCATGCAACGGAAATTTTGCAAGTATTGAGTCCCCAGACTGGAGAGATTGTTCCTACTCTTGGTTGGGATGGAATTGTTGAAGGATTACTAGCGCTAGAGGGAATGACCAGACCTGTAGTGACATCGCACATACAGAAATCACAGCAGCAAACAGAATATGAGAAATTACGTCAAGCCTTGATGTCTGGAGGGACAATCTATGAAACAATGAACAAACTGATTCGTTCAGGGTTCGTGATCTCAACGGGGGATAAGGGTAGAAAACAGCGCGGTTTCATGATTACTCACGAGGGAAGACTTGCTTTAGCTGCTATTGGAAGATTGGGAGGACCAATTGGAACCGGCACGGATGTACAGAAAGCGGCCAAGATATTACTCAAACACAAGAACTTTGTGAGTCTACTTCCTGCTCAAGAGAAGTTCATCAATGAAATTGGAGATGTTGATGGAAATCTTGTAATTCAGATGCCTCCTGGTTCCGGAAAGACCTTTCTCGCAATGATAATTGTCCTGTTGCGAATGCAGAAGGGAATTAGATGTCTGTATCTCAGCCCCTACACTTCTCTGAGTAGACAAATAGTAGAGGAATATGGGACTCTCTTCAAAGAGTTGGGGTACTCTGTTGTCCGTCATGATGGACTAAGCAGAGCCTCAAAAACTGAACTTGAAAATGGAGATTTGGTCATCGCCATGTATGAATCCTTTGCATCTGCTCTACTACAGAAGAAGAAGTGGACAGATAATTTGGGACTCACAGTGGTTGACGAACTCACAGAACTCGATTCAGTTATGGCAGTTACTCCTCAGAGTTTGGGAACAGATAGGAGTACAAAGTTAGACACCGTCATCACTTTGTTGAAAGAAGAGTCCCAGATTGTTACACTTTCCTCACGCTTTGGTGAAACAGAAGAAGTGACTACGTGGCTCAATGCCAGAGTCTTCAGACCAAGTGTACGACTTGTGCCTGACGAATTCATTGTAAGTCAGGTCGGTGATCATTTTGAGATAGTCAGTAGTGATGGGACACAACGAGCCAGTTCATCTCAAGAGGACATCCTAGACGCCGTTTTGGACCACCTCACAAATTACGAGGACAAGTCTATTCTAATTGTTGTTAGTTCGAGATATAGAGCTCAGGGTATAGCTAGGCGAATGGCCAGAACTCATCCAAGAACCACAAGCATTGATTTGGGAACCCGGATAGTTGGGTCTGGTGAAAACTTTCCACTTAGCAATCGATTGGTAGATACGTTGAAGTATGGTGTCGCGTTTCATCATTCAGGATTGGACGCTGGAGTTCGAGAGAGGTTGGAACGTGAGATCAGGAAGAAGACAGTCAGAACAGTAATTTCAACGACTGGGATAACCTCTGGTATTAGCTTCCCCTTTGATTGCATCTTCATTCTGTTTGATCGAAACATGTATTTCTTGGAAGCACGCTCAAGGTATCTTCAGGTCGCAGGTCGTATTGGTGAGTATTACCTAGCCCAGCGTGGAGGAAGAATATATCTCGCGTTTGATGCACCAGGTGGAGATGGACCCATTGTAGGTGATATGGCTGAGAAGCTACTTCATCTACCAATAGAACCCCTTAATCCAGGTGTATTGTATCCAAGCCTAGCTATAAGCATTCTTACAAGAAATGTAGTCAATGGAAGAGTGTTTACACGTGATGACCTCAAGAACAAATTCGTGGATTTTGTTAGGAGCACATTCAAGGGGACTGTAGACAAAGAGTACTCCGCAGGAATGAAACGCTTCTTCAGTTCTCTATTCAAATGGTTGGTGAAGCAGGGAGTATTCGAGAAAGTGGAAAAAGGATACAAGCTCTCGAAGGATGCACGCAGTGCGATTTTGGTGAATATTGATGTCACAGACTACGTTCAGATCAGTGGTCCACTCTCAAAACTGAAAGAAGACGCAAACGAGTCCAGTCTCATTGATATACTACTTCAATGTAGAATGACTCAATACATTAGACCGAGGTCATTTGTACCTCCCAAGATCGAGCTAGATATCATGAATTTGGACCCTCCAGAGGATTGGTATCTAAGAAGAGTTCCTGAACGGCAATCAGTGAAGACAGCTGTCCTTGAAAGATGGTTGGACGAAGAGGATGTTTCAACTATTGTAAAAGAGGCGGCAGAGATGGCAAGAGGAATCAGTTTGGATGAGGGAGACCTCAATTCACTTCTAGGAATTTGTAGTAGAAGTGCGGAGAATCTAAGTCAGTTCCTATTGACCACCAAGAAACCAGGACTGGCCAAACGGATGACTGTTCTCAGTAGACAGGTAATGTATGGTGTTAGTAAAGACCTAGCCGGGTCAGATTTGCTCGAACTTCAATTGCTACCTGGTGATGCCTCCCCATCCAGTAGACTGTCTAGAGGCACAGCTAGAACGCTCTACGAAAATGGATACACATCAATCTCAGATGTTGTCAAAAAAGACCTTGGAGCAAGTAAGGAAGGATATGCGAGAGACCGTTTTGCGAAGAACTGTGGACTTGAGCCAGATCATGCAAAAGAGGTTTACAAAGCTGCATTATCAAATGTTAGAGCGAAGCTCGAAGAAGATGACGAGTAGTTTCAAGATTTCCCAAAGATCCAAAGATCATCATTGATGTGATGAATTGATTTGATTACCTTTCCCCCACTTGCAGCTCTCATAGACTCAGCAGACATTTTCGACACGCCCACGGCTAATGGTTTACCATGGGTCTCATCAACAATCACTACGATCCCATTTTCCTTTACTCTGTCATCAATCTCTGTGATTCCAGGCCGCATAATATCAGCCCCGTTCACAACAAACCGGACTGCACCCATGTCTACTGTCACTCGGGGAACTTCAATCAAGCCATCTAGAAGCGCCCGGAGGGCTGGGAACATTCGTCCTTCATGTTCGAAGAATAGAATCTCTCCACCAAGAAGAAGAATCCGTGAGCCATCATCGAGAACTCCACCTTCAAGCTGCGTCTTTGCATCCAGTCGCTCTATCGAAGAACCAATCTCCTGTTCGATTCTCGAAATCTCGTCCTTATGCTCACGCTTCTTCAACAGATGGCGTTTCTTTATACGTTCAATCTTTGGCATCTCGTATACATCGACATGTTGCCCTTTTGAAGACTACGTCATATAGATACAGTCAGAATAGACCGGTGCCATCGCCATGTTTTTAAGCCAAGTCCAAAGACTAGCGCGAACGTCGAGTGACTGTCGGTCACATGACGAATTCTGATGGTGATCATATGAACGCAGGTAGACCCATGGAACTACTTCAAACCTCGATTGGAGACCAAGTACTGGTTGAGTTGAAAGGCAATAAGAAGATCAAGGGCAAGCTGCGAGGTTATGACCAGCATCTTAATCTCATCCTTGAAGATGCTGAAGAGATTACAACCAATCCAGAAACTGATGAGCAAATCATCGAAGTGGTGAAGACTGTGATAGTGAGAGGCGACAATGTCGTTATCGTATCACCTCCGCCAAAATAATCCTAGGAGTTAACTACGATGGGTAAAGGCACACCTTCGAAAGGTAAGAAGAACAACCCACATCACATTCGATGCAGAAGATGCGGCAGAAGGTCCTATCACGTGAGACACAAGGCCTGCGCAGCCTGCGGATATGGGCGTTCATCCAAGCTCCGCCAGTTCAAATGGGCTCACAAGAAAGTCCACGGTACTCGTGTTCGCGGCTAAAATTGGGCCGGTAGATCAGCCCGGACATACCTACTTGCTTTGAAACTCTGAGAATGTACAATCTTCTTGGTTTGCTGTCGATAGACTTTTCCAGCTGCGCTAGGTTCATTAAGAATGGAAACGAATATCACTTCGTGAGTATCATATTTCGTTGAATAGAGATGAATGGTGAAATGAGTGGGAATCTAGTTCGTTTGACCAAGTCCGATCTGGCCAGAGGTGTTGAGGTACTCGTTAATGCATTCTGGGATGACCCCTTAAATCTGTACTTCATTCCTGAAAGTGAAAATCGTCGTAAGTTGTTTAGTGAATACCTACAATTCCGACTCAGGTTTGCCATCAAGTATGGTGAGGTCTATTCCACGTCTCTTGATTTTGAGGGTATTGCTGCTTGGTTTTCTCCGGGTATGAGTAATATGACTTATTTCCGGATGATGAGGGTTGGGGGTCTAAAACTCATTCGACTTCTGGGAATAGATACCATCTCTAAGATGAATCGCATCGCTTCCCATGCCGCTAGATTGCGTAAGCAACGCCTTTCAGAACCTCACTGGCATCTTTTTCCGATTGCTGTTGACCCAAAGCATCAAGGAAAGGGATACGCTAGTGCTCTGATGACCCCTATACTTGATAGGATTCAGAGTGATGGTCTGCCCTGTTTTCTTGAGACCCTAACAGAGGAGAATGTATCTCTCTATGAGCATTTTGGATTCGAAGTCATCTACAAAGAAACAATCCCTGAGGTTGAACTGACAAACTGGGGTATGGTTCGTTCACCAATTCCTTAGCTGCTAATAGATTGAGCAAAATCTACTCCCCAGGATTATTCACTCCACAATTCTTTTAACAGTTCCATCTGGATTTGCCAACCAGCACATGGGCCGGTAGATCAGCCCGGACTTGACTTCATTCATGAAGTTGCGGGGAATTAGATCGCCTCCTTGGCAATGGTCACGCTCTGGTGTGATTTCCAAATTGGAGGAGGTCGTGAGTTCGAATCTCACCCGGTCCACCATTAATTCTTTACCATTCAATTTCTTAGGTACCTATCCTCATCAGAAACCAAGTATTAAAAATAAAATTATGATAACCAAAACGGTAGAGATGGAGCCAGTAATACCAGATAGCATGTCATCACTCAGAAAAGCCAGATTGCTAGGAATTGTATATTTAGTCAGTGCCATAGTAATACCTTTTGTCATTCTCCTAATACCCGAATCCGAGCTTCCAGTTAGCACTGGACCATCTGAAGTTTTCTCATGGCTGATGATGCTTCTGATGCCCATCGTGATTCTGCTCATCTATGTGTTCTACCGTTTTTTTAGAAAGAGATCTGAGTTGTACAACATTATGGGTCCAGCTGCTCTCATGTACGTGCTTGCTCTCGTACCATCAATCTATGCATTCATAATTGGATTCATTGGCTCGGATCTACGGTTTATTGCCATTCCACTGGGCCTGACATTTTCTCTTGTGGGTTTTTGGCTTGCTTGGATGTTCCTATCGAACCTTTGGGATGCCATTACATCCTCCAAACAATAAGCAGTTTTTGTTGATCGAATCTCGCCCGGTCCACCACTTTTTCTAGATTATGGAGCATCATAGGGTAGCATGTAGAGGGGATATTCTCCACCCAATGTCCAATTGTAAGTTGCATCCTGATAAAAGATGTTAGTGATTCCACCCAGATAGAATGCATTGTATGTGACATCTGTTTGAATCTTTACAAGGAATGGATGTCCGTCATAATCCTTAGCAATTTCATTAGATACACTGAATCCATACTCTAGTTTCACCGCCATACCTGATAACAATTCATTATTTCGAACGTTAATCGTGCATACGCCTGTTGCCCACCATGCACCATCAACAAGGTTGCTAGATTGAAAATCAATTACATCAAGTTCTCTTCCAGGATTAAAGGATATTACTGTCAATAATTCATTGACACCTATTAATGACGTATTTGCTTGGTTAGATGTTATATCTCTCATCCAAATAGTGAACGTAACATACCTCAATCGCAAGAAAGCAGTTCCACTCTCTATATTGTCAAAGGAGATATAGAATTCAGCCATATTAGTAGAATTGCTACCTTGAGTGTTGTTGGAATAACGAAACAAATTATTAAGAGAATAATGAGCGAAATTAAAGGATGGTTCAGGGATATCAGCAGTCGGAGGATCAAGTGTGATAGTCATTCCTACTATGACAATTCCTGCAGTTGTCAGTGCAATAACAACTAGGAGAATCCTTCTTGATGAACTTCCTAAGAATGACATGAAACGTCCCCAACTCAGAGTTGCGTTGAAGGTATTTCAGGTATACTGAAGGTATGGAGAAGATCTTAATTCGAATCTCACCCGGTCCACCACTTTTCCTTTTGATTCGGAGGACGTATCATCTCCATCTTGATTGGTTGGCTTGAGCGTCCTCTTGTTTGACTGCTGGCTCCTAAGCATCCCGCAGAGAGAAACTGCTGTCCGGGAGCTGTGTATTCCACAACCCCTCCAACCATCGTCATTAGTACCTCTATGTCAGCAAGAGTATTTTCTGGAACTGTCAGTGGATTGTCTGAAAGAATTACCAGGTCTGCAAGTTTGCCGACCTTAATGCTCCCCTTAATATCTTCTTGAAATGTGCCATAGGCTGCATCGATTGTAAGGAGCCGAAGTGTTTGTTCTACACTGAGAGTCTGATCCAACATCCAGTCCGTAGGTGTAAGTCCGCTGATTCCGACCCTTGTGACAACCATTGAAACTATTTTCATTGCAGATCTAATATTTTGCGACATATAAGGAAAATCTGTGCTTCCGATGGATGGTATCCCTGCTTGAAGAATATCTCGCCATCTTGCCACAAGATGTGAATACTCCTGGAGAATCGGGTATGAGCCAGCAAGTTTCCAGTCCGAAGTAAACCATGGGAGTTGAAAAGAAGCGATGATTCCAAGGTTGCTTAATCTCTCAATTTGGTCATCTCTGAGTAAGACAAGATGTTCGATTCGGTGACGATAGAGTTCGTTTGATTCTCCTCCCAAGACTGATTCAAGGGAGTTCAGGACAACATCTGTTCCATTATCAGTAGCACTGTGAATAGCTATTTGGAACCCCTCATCTTGAGCCTCCTGTATCAATGATTCTAGCTCTACTTGGTCGAAATAGTGATTCCAATTAGTGTACCAACCATCCATGAAGATCTTAACTCCTGCAATCCTTAACTTGGAACTGTATTCATGCCCGGGGTCGTAGGCTTGGTACCAATCCCCAAATCTCTCAAATTGCCAGCTTAGTGGAAGATAAGCATTGACACGAATGCGAAGTTCGTTATGTTGGCCTAAAGATATTAGTTCATCCAGACGGTCCTGATTTACAAAGAGTTCTGAAATACTTGTCCATCCAGAGCTCAGAACACTCTCAATCACTTCCTCAGGTGTCGATTGATTCACTAAATTTCTATCCCCAATATGATGTGAATGGGAGTCAATGAAACCTGGCAGAAGCGTCCTTCCTTCTAGGTTGATGATACGTGTGTTTGATCCAGCCATCGCAAGGATGTCATTCTCGTTACCAATAGCAAGAATGGTTTCGTTTCGGATAGCAATAGCCTCAACTTGTGCAATAGATTCTTCCATAGTCAGGATTTCACCATTATGTATGATTATGTCAGGTGAAGAATCGGTCGTTTCATTCCAAAATCCTTGTGAAGCAAGATACAAGAGAGATACCAGTAAAAGTGCAAGCACAATAGATGTAGTTACTAGCAGTCCGCGTCGTTTCATCAAGAAAGCACCTTGGCCCTAACCAATCGGAATTCTGGTGTCCAAAGTTGGTTAATAATCATCCGTTCGAGAGGTTCTTAGGTCCCTCAGACAGAAATCATTGCGAGTTCGAATCTCGCCCGGTCCACCATTCTCATTCTTTTACAAAAACAAGACAGTAGTGGTGGTCATACCCAACACCCATTGGGGTTTCACCCGTGTCACTATTATCTATACCCTGCCAACATGCAATGATTTCTCGCTCGAATCTAAGGGCCTTAGATATAGCATAAGTCATATCCCAAGCCAAGAGGGTCATCGGTCGTGTACCTCTTGGAGCCAGGTTGTAGACTTCAACAACCACCTTGGCGCCCGGGTTTAGAAACTCATTCAACTTTCGAAATATGTCTTGCAGCTGATCAAGATATACCTGATATGTCCCGTTCTCTTTGAACCCTGAAAGAGGATTCTTGGTTTCATCGCGCCCCATGAAGATGGGAGATGTGAATACAAAGTCTATGTCAGGTAGAGGAAATGTATCCAGTTGACGAGAGTCCCCAAGGATGATGTTGTTCTTCATTGCCAGCTTTGAACGAGTATACTCATACTTTTTTCCATCAGCTTCAATACCGAATGGAATTCGTTTCATTCTTTCAGCAACAAGGAGTGTTGTTCCGAGTCCAGCAAATGGATCGAAGACAGTATCACCTGGTTGCGTGAAATGTTCGATGAAATACTCCACAAAAAACTCATCTGACCTATTGTCATCATCATGAAACTCTTCAGGAATCCAACCTCGTTTCACTCTTGGTAGAAGGATGTAGGACTTAATTCTGATCACAACTCCACAACGGGAGAGATGTTAGTTAGTATGACTTAAACAAATCGAATCTCGCCCGTTCCACCATTTCTCCTAATGCTATCACATCAAGACTATATACTCGTCATGATGTCATTTTGTGAACAGCTCCTTCATACTCAGATGAGATATAGCTGAAAACCAGATTCTCGAGTACGGAGGACTAGAAAGTGTGAGTTGACAATATGGTAGACCAGGAAACCTGGGAGAGCACTGTTCTCCAAAAACTCGAATTGCCAAATGGAACCATTGCGTCAAGCAGAATTATGCGGGCCGCTACTTGGATGGGTCAGGCAGAAGAGGAGGGAAAATGTGGAGACACAATCATCGAAACATATGGTAAAATCAGAGCAGGTGTCGTAGTATCTGGTTTTCAATATGTAATGCATGAGGGACAGACAATTCCCCGTATGATCTCCAATTCAAAGCCTACAGATGTTGAAGGTCTAAAGCGCTTAACCCGGATAATTCATTCTTCGGGCGGTCTAGCAGCAGCTCAATTGGTTCATTGTGGAAGCCAGAGCTTACCGAAATTGACTGGCACAGATGTAGTATTTGGACCAAGTGATATGGAAGTCCCTAAATCTAAGGGTGATGCTATTCAAGTAAAAGCCATGACAGTGGCCCATGTTGAAAATGTCACTCAGGCGTATGCAGATGCAGCGAAGCGTTCAGTTGAAGCGGGATTTGATGTGATCGAACTTCACGGAGCTCATCATTATGGGCTTTGGCAGTTCTTTGACCCAACATACAATAAACGCCCAGAGGACGATCCATATACGGGATTAACAATCGAAGGACGTTGCAAAGCAATGGTCGACGCTGTACTAGCTGTCAAGAATGCGGTCGATATTCCTATCCAAATAAAAGTGGATTCAAGCTCGAAAACCGTCAGACCTGAAGAAGTAGGTGAGCTAACGAAAAGACTCGCTGAAGCAGGGGCATATTGCGTGATATTCAGTGGCCCCAAACCAGCTCAGAATCCAAAAAATGCAGGTGAAGCGTATTTCTTGGATGATGCTATGGTTATCCGTTCAATTGCACGTAACAGTGGTCTATTATTCGGATTGGTAGGTGGTATCCGTTCTCCTGAAACTGTCGTTAAGCTACTAACAGGAGATGGAAATTCCACAGCTGCCTTCGATGTAATTCAACTTAGTCGTCCATTAATTAGTGAACCAGCACTTTTGCATCGTTGGACTGAAGAAGCGAAGATTGGTAAACTGGAACCTGCTCGATGCATATCATGCAATAGTTGTTTTGGAGCTGGCGACAAAGGGAAAGTAAAATGCGTTGAGTTTGAAGGAGAGTAATATTGAGAACTACCGGAGAATATGCTCCCCCTCAGTGTGTAATC
>Ga0255052_10001929_pt1 | contig 15207 bp, 9 predicted proteins | sample JV7_2_21_MG_FD_188632 | JGI IMG/M metagenome (GOLD analysis project Ga0255052, IMG submission 188632) | Seawater microbial communities from Jervis Inlet, British Columbia, Canada - JV7_2_21 | ecosystem: Environmental > Aquatic > Marine > Inlet | place: Canada: British Columbia | collected...
TTTCGTGATTATATACCGCAATGAAAACACACTGGGATGGGAACTGGCGACTTCCTACTATGTCCTGAACGCTCCTGCCAGCGATTTTTGCACGCTCAGGCACAATAACCAAAAAGACATCCGCCTTGCCGCCACCTATGGTGGTTATTCTGCGCACCTCCGGATTCTCGATGTCCATCATTACCTGGCTGACCATCAAGTCGGTTACCCGAACAATCGAGTGTACGCCCGCAACTCTATAAGCATTCTTATATGCGGGGTCCCTCATCCTTACTATAATTTGGGGCACCTCAAAACTCTTAGCCAATATTGCACAAGCAAGGTTATCGGTGTCGTTGCCCGTTGCAGCAACCACCACATCGGCCTTTCCAATGCCGGCTTCATTCAAGGCTTCGATGCTCGTGGCGCTTGCGTTGATGGCGACTACTCCGGTTTCTGCGTACAGTTTGTCGCAAAGCTCCTTGCACTGCTCGATCAGCACGACATCGTGCTTGTTATCCAGCAGCCTGCGAACGAGACCGCCGCCAACCATTCCGCCACCGGCGACCAGAACGTACATCTATTTACTGCCTCCAACTACAAACGATTAACTGTTTGCCTATTAAATCGGTCATTTATCGCCAGGCCTTTCTGGAAAACAAGAGCAACACGGGTAAGATTTCCAGCCTGCCGGCCAACATGCCGAAGATATACGTGATTTTGACCACCGGATGAATGCTCATCATGTCGGCGGCGGATATATAGCACGGTCCGATATTACCCACGGCTGAGAACATCCCCGAGATTGACTGCAGAGGGCCTTGAGTGGAAAAGAGCGATGTGATCGCCCCGCCGAGCAGCACCAATACCATCCAGGTGAAAAACAACGCGGCTACACGGTGTATTTCATCCTGGGCGACGGCTCTCTTGTCGATTACAAGAGCGGCGGACGCCTTGTCGGAGGTCCTGAGCTTGAAAAGCTCCCTGAACATGAGCCTGTTGAGTATGGCAACCCTCAGAACCTTGAAGCCTCCGGAGGTCGAACCGACACAGCCGCCGACAACCATCATGACCAGGAATAACTGCTTCGCCATGGCGCCGAAAAAATCGGAGCCTATGCCCTCTGTTGCGAAGCCAGTCGACGTGATGATCGATACGACCTGAAATATGCTGGTGCGGAACGAGTGTTCGAAGTCACTGAGCCTGACCGGATTGCCGCGCGTAAACAGGGCGCCAAAGGCGCCGGTCTTGTAGAGGTGCTCAGCCAGAATGAGAGCCGTGAAGGCCGCAAGGAAGCGCCACCAGTATCTGATCTCGATGTTGTCCCAGAGGGCGCGAAAGTCTCCGGTCAAGAGGCGGTAATGCACGAGAAAGTTGATTCCGCCCAGCGTCATAAAGAATATCAGCGTATACTCTATCAGCCGATAGTTGGGGTGGCTTGTCAGGCGGTAGAATGCGATGCTGCTGTCATGCGGCGAAAAACCGCCCGTGGACAAGGTGGTCAGGGCGTGACAGACGGCGTCGAAAACCGGCATCTTCTCGATGACAAGAATAATAGCAGCCATAGCAGTTAACGTCGCGTATATGGCCCAGAGTATTCTGAGAGTGTTGAACAACCCCGGTGCGGGCCTGCCGGAAGAAATCTTGTGGCTTTCCGCTCCGAACATGTGATGGGCGCCGCCGCCTTGGGAGATTATCAACAGGAAGAATGAAAGTATCCCGATGCCGCCCAGCCACTCGGTGAGCGCTCGCCAGAAAAGTATGCTCCGCGGCATTTCATCGAGCCCCGAAAAGACGGTGATACCCGTGGTGGTGAATCCGCTCATGGCCTCGAAGTAGGCGTCGAGGCAGTTCGAGCGGAGAGCAATTACGAAGGGCAAGGCTCCCATCGCCGAGGCAAGCAGCCAGCCGAGGGCGCATATCAGCATCGAGCCGGTCGTGTCAAGTGTCTGCGGCATGAACCTGCGGCGCAGGACCAATCCAAGGGAAAATGAAATCGTAGCTGAAAGAGCGAACGCCGTGGCCGAACGCCAGCCGTCGCCCCTTTGTCCCCAGTAGATCAAAACCGGTATCAACGGGAACAACAGAATCAGGCCCAATATCTCAAGCAGCCCCCCCACGAAATGGAATATGCAGTTTACTCGTCGAAATCCATTTCGCATTCGCGACTCCACGGCCCGCCGATCCTGCCGCACGCATTAAGTTCCTAATTGCAATGCCAGCGAGTCACCCTGTCAACGGCCCGGGCAACCACACATTTCAAGGCTGATACGAGGATCGGCCCCACCTACTTTATCGTCCGGAGCCCCTAACCATAATGAGCACAAAACCTTGTGAACAAGGAGTTTTTGAGCTTTTGTTCTTTTAGGCTTCTCATTATAATGGCAGAAACAATGGATGACACCAGGCAAAATGAATTATTAGAGGTGCCCTTTAGGCTTTCATCTTCTTGCCCTTGCCTTATAATAGGCCACCGATCGGACTTACTCGATATTAAGGATGATATTTATGGCACAGCGTTATTTACTCACCCGGTTTGCCCATTGGACGCGCAAAACAATAACTTACCGATTCTCCATCTCATCTTCAGGCTGTCTTCGGCCGTTCCTCAATCGCGAAATCCTGATCCCTCGGCTTCGCTCGGGACAGGCTCCGGCTCTCTACGCTTGGCGGTTTCGCTCAATCGATCACGACCAAATCCAACCTAAATCTGAGCGGATAATTCGGCAACTTATTGTTTTGCGCGTCCTTTGCCTGGTTGCGAGCTTGCATCTGGCCGGGTGTGTCGAACGTAAGCTGACGATCTTTACCGACCCACAGGGGGCGTTAGTTACGCTCAACGACGAGGAGATCGGCGAGGCTCCCACCACGGTTAACTTTGAATGGTACGGCGATTATAATGTCAGGATCAGCAAGGAAGGCTACGAAACGCTGAGCACCCACCGGGAATTGAAAGGGCCCTGGTATGACGGATTTCCTTTCGATTTCTTCGCTCAGATAGTCAATCCGAACAGAATCGCCGATTCGTACGAATGGACATTCGAACTCTCACCCAAACGACAGATCAGTCGGGAGGAGTTGATCCGAAACGCTCAGGAAGCTGAAGAACAGTTGCAATAAGAGGAGTTGAATTTGAAGCTGAAGGTCCACACACAGATTCTTATCGCCATTGTCCTGGGAGTCGTGGTCGGAGTTCTGCTTGGGGAAAAGACCGTCCACATTAAGATCGTGGGCGACATGTTCATCCGGCTGCTCAAGGCGATTATCATACCTTTGATCATGGCCTCGATGGTAGCGGGCATCGTGAGTCTCGGCGACGTTCGCAAGCTGGGCAGGATCGGCTTGAAGACTTTTCTCTATTATGCCGCCACGACGACTCTTGCAGTGACCGTCGGACTAATTCTGGTCAACGTCATGAAGCCTGGGATCGGTGTGCAGATTGTGGAGGAGGCGGTTGACCTTGAGGGCAGAGAAGTACCTTCGGTGGTGTCGATCGTCAGGGACATCATCCCGGCGAATTTATTCTACGCGATGGCGCAGGACAAAGTGCTCTCGGTCATATTCTTCTCTCTGCTGCTGGGCGTCGCTATCAGCAGCGTGGGAGAAAAAGGCAAGCCGCTGGTGAGTTTGTTCGAAGCCTTCAACGCGGTTATGATGAAGATAACCGACTGGATCATGCGGCTGGCGCCGTATGGGGTGTTTGCCCTGATGGCTCACACGATCGGCACAATGGGACTGGCCGTCATAAGGCCCCTGCTGACGTACATGGCGACAGTAACAATGGGCCTGGCCATTCATGCCTGCGTGACACTGCCCATTCTGTTGATCGTTTTCGGCAAGTATTCACCTGTGAAATTTATCAAAGACGTCTTCAGCGCCGTGGCAACCGCCTTTAGCACCGCCAGCAGCGCCGCGACGCTGCCGATCACGATGGATTGCCTGCAGGAAAATACGGGCGTCTCCAACAAAGTGACGAGCTTTGTCCTTCCTCTGGGCGCCACGGTGAATATGGACGGCACCGCCCTTTACGAAGCGGTTGCCGCTATGTTTATCGCTCAGGCCTATGGAATCGACCTTGGAATCGGACACCAATTGCTTATCGTGCTCACCGCAACGCTCGCATCGGTAGGAGCCGCGGCGATCCCCGGCGCAGGACTTGTCACAATGGTGATTGTGCTGAAAGCGGTAAATCTACCGCTGGAAGGCATCGGAATGATCCTGGCCGTGGACAGAATACTGGACATGCTCCGAACCGCCGTAAACGTGTGGGGTGACGCCTGTGGGGCCGCAGTAGTGGCAAATCTCGAAGGCGAACAATTGAACAAATAGACTGCGATAGATATGACCCAGTACTACCGCATTTTAAGAGAAAGTGTCTTCTTTTGGGCACCTCTCAGAAATTCAATGTCGGAGGACGGCAGCGTTTGTGCCCTGCGAAGGACTTGGAAGGCTTTTCGCCTGTTTGTTATCGTCTGACCGTTTAAGCCTTGTACGACGTCACCATTTCTGAGCCCGATGTAACTGGCAACACTAAGTCCTTCGAGGCCTGTAATGCGCAAACCCTCTTCTTTCTCATCGACAACATGAGGAGAGAATTTCACTGCTCTCAGGACAGCATCCATTCGCCCGACTTTTGACGCGAAAGCTCTCTTATCTATTTCTCTTTCGGTTGGTGAGAGAATTCTTACAACGTCGGAAACGCTCTGTTCTTTAGCCACAGCGGATTTCACATCGCTTTGAGCCAAGGGTGAATCCCGGCCGGCCACATGCAAATCCAACATCTCCCGTCCGCCTTCACCGAGAAGAATTATTCTGGTTCGCTCGATTCTGCCAACGCAACGACAGGATATCTCTGGTTGTCTTGGGTGTATGTTGTTGACTTGTGAAATAGGACAAGGTTATTCGGACAGAAGGAGTAAGAAGTGGCTCCGAGACTCCAACCCGCGCAGGCAGAGTCTCGGAGCCGGGCTGAGCCAAGGATCCCTCGCTGGCTGAGGATCCAAGGGTACGCGAACCCTGATTCAGCCTAGTTCAAATTTATGTACATGATTCGGCCCTCACTTTCTCACAACACTCTGTGTGATAGAACTGGTTGTTCCCATTTGTGACCGCGACCTGTCAGATACTTGGTTGGAATCTACGGAGGATTGCGGATGATAGGAATTATGCATCCTAATTAATAATCGCACGAATGCGCAAAATCCCTTTTGGGAAAAAAAGAATTCTGCGAAAAGACTACAGAATCTTCTGGAAGAACATGGAATTCGGCGCGACGGAAGGCGAATTGGATCGCATTGTCGCCGGAAGAAGGTCGTACAGTAGTCCGCATACTACTGGTTTGGCAGGTTAGATCGTCATCTTTGGGCTTTGACAGCGTTTATGAGAAAGAATCTCTTGACATATGGCCAATGGTGAGAGATCATACAAGCCAAGAATTGTCATTTTCATGCCGCTGATATGTCTTACTAAAAGAACGGCCGTTCTTTCGTCTTTGGAGAATTAGGAATGGAAAAGATGATGAACACTCTCCGAAGAATTCTGATTGCGGTTTCCTTTACCGGCTTAGCTTTGAATCATGCTATAGGCACACAAGAAACTCATGCTTCGTGGTATGCCGGCACATGGGACTCGACCATATACAATCGCGCTGAAAAGCCCCGGACCGTGGCCATGAGGTTTGAAATTCGCGACTCTGATTCTGATATTCCTGTACAAAACGTGCAGATTACTCTCCAAGGTTACTATATGGAGGAAAGGGTAGGCAGGTCGGGCGATGACGTCGCAATACCATATGAACCTCAAGAAAAGGAGTTCAAGTTAAGAGCAGCTACGAATGAAGACGGGGTGGCCGTTTTTTCACTTGGTTGGCAAAAAGAATATCCGTGGAGGTCGTATTTTGGTGGCCATGCTCCGCGAGAATACAGAAACGATGGTGGGTACAGTATAAAAGACTCCTGGATACGAGCGGTTGATGATATTGAGAAAATCCAACAGATTGAAATCCGACACCCCAAATACCATTACAAAAAGATTCCCTTCAATTTCCGGCATCTATTGGAATTTGGCCAGGACAAGAATAGGCAGTTGCAGAGGCCGGAACTCTTTGACAAGTTTGATCAGGCCTGGATCAAAGAGATCAAACACAAGGACGTGAAGTTCTGTGTCCTTAACCTTGGCACGGAATTCAGAGATTTTCAGAACAACAAATGCAAGCGTCCAGAGTTCTTCGAGAAGATCCGCACTGAAGAATGGGGATCAGCATATCAGAGGCCATACAACTGGTTCAGCAAAGGAGACCCCCCCCAGTCAGAATGTGGGCCGTATTTCGTGTATTTGTTTGATGAGATTCCAATCGAGAAGTGGACTCAAGAGATTGAGATTACTGGGCTCGCAGAAGAAGCGAAAGATGAAGTAAGAAATCAAAGCTCACCCGGAGAGTCAACTGAGAAAGAATGGAAATGTCCTGCGTGTGCTCACATTTACCGTGGGGATGCTGCCCCCAACTTCTGCCCAGAATGTGGCCATTCTGTCAGATCCATTGAAGCTCGAGAGCGGAGGACTGATTCTACAGACGAGGATGCTCGAAGTACAGAGTCTGGATCACCTGCCGCTGAGAGTGAAACAGTGCGACAACAAGAACCACGACTTTCCGAACCAGATGACAGGGAGATTCTGCACGAATCTACTGAGCAATCCGAAAAACTCACTGTTTCCAAATCACAGGACGATTTCCAAGAATATAGAAGAATTGCTGAGAATAATCCTCTTGGAGTTGCCGTTGATAAACTAACCACAGAGGAGATAATAGTACGCTGGCGGGCATCTGAAAGTATCGCCACCAATCTTTCGCTTCAGCATCACCCTTTGATAGTCAGATATGTCCTACCGGACTCATCGGCTGAACGCGCCGGAATTGAACTCCATGATGTAATCTCGTCGCTTGTTCTTCCAGATAATGACGAAAAACCTTCGTATGAACGATTTGCATCAAGGGCACGTTTTGAAGCGATTTTGAACACCCAAATAGTAGGTAAAACACAGACGATTGTGCTGCGGGGTTGGCGCTTTCCAACTGACTATTATGAAATCGGTTTAGCTCTCCTTCGTCATGAAAAACAGTGGGAAGTGCGTTTTGACTTGGGCGATATTCCCACATCAAAAGTGGACTCGGATTCAGTCGAAAGCCAAAAGAACAATACACCTCGGCAACTTTTCAAGACTGTCAGAATGTTTCTTCAAAACGGTAAGTACGATGACATCCGCAACTTCATCTATCCGTACGCGAATACCGGATTTGCTGATGAACTTATTCAATGGTTTGTTGACAATACTGAGCAGGTCATTGGGCTTTTGGATTTGATTGACAAACATATGGACAACTTTAAACCCTCCTCACAAGAAGAATTGGAGGCAATTGGACTTTATGGTGACGCATTGGCAGAGCGAGAGCCTCGGCTTTTTGAGATAGTAACAAAACGGCCTGAAGATATCTTGGTGTTCGACTACTTCGAGTATCCGTTCATTCTTTTAGTCAAAGTTGACGAAAGACTGAAGCTCCTCTTTCTAAGCTTAGGTGTAAGAGGAAAATCCACTCTTCTCCATAGAGCATCTCACGAAGGGATTATTGACCGAGTGAATCTCCTTCTCCAGCACGGTGCAGATATTGACGCGATAGATGAAGAGGGCAGAACGCCTTTGCTATTAGCTGTTGCTGAAAGACATGCAGAAGTAGTCAGCCTTCTGCTACAACAGGGAGCCATATTGACATTGTCAGATGAGGATAAGAACTCACCATTACATATCGCAGCACACTCCGGTAATCGTAAAATTGTACTTTTGCTCCTTGCCAAAGGAGCACGTGTAAACTCTCTTGATGATGAAGGTGCTACGCCATTGCATAATGCTGCGAGTCAGGGTGCTCTAGACATCGCGAAGTCACTTCTTTCACATGGGGCGGATATAACAATCCAGGACAAGAGGGGTAATACACCATTGCATAACGCGGCGAGGCAGGGTGGACTTGGAATCACGACGTTACTTCTCAAAAATGAGGCTGACCTGACCGTCAAAGATGCGTCTGGTTATACACCGCTATATTCTGCTATTAGCAACAAACAAGAAGATACTGCACTATTTTTGATTTCCGAAGGGTCTGACGTCAATGCCAAGGATGAACAAGGCGATTCAGTTCTACTCCTCGCATTACGTTTAGGCCTGAAGGACGTTGCCAATTTACTTATTTCAAAGGGCGCTGATATCAAGGCAAGGCAAAAGGACGGACGCACTGCACTACATTGTGCAATAGACGGAAGGCTTTTCACTGTTGCAGGGTGGCTACTTTCCAATGGTGCTGATGTTAATGCGGTAACAAGCTATGGCGATACGCCGTTCCATCGCGCTGCCGGCCGTTGTACACCTGAAGTAGCGAGATTATTGCTCGAAAACGGTGCTGATGTGACTACAAGTGATAGATCAGGCAATACCGTGTTGCACGATTTGATACATGCTCATATTCATAATTATGCCCATCTTGAGGAAATTGTCTCCCTCATCTTGAATAAAGGGGCAAACGTTAATGCGCAAAACACGGAGGGAAACACCCCTCTGCATTTTGCAATAAGAGAGTATATCGAGCTTTGGAAAAACTTCGGCGGTTTTAGAGGCTGGATGAATTGGAGTGATGAAAGTGCAATGGAGAGAACAGTGACCGTTCTTTTACGTCATGGAGCAAGCACAAGAGTTCGGAACCGCTATGGTAAGACACCAATGGATTTCGCAGATGATGCAGTTAGAAGGGGTGGTTCTGCAAGTAAACAGGGTGGTTCTGACATGCGAGACCTAATTCAAAAAGTCTTGAGAGAAAAATGAATCGATTACTGAAGAGGAGATTTTCACTATGATCACTCAGAAGCAAATACTGACAACCGCTGTCTGCTTTGGTTTATCAATGCTCATCATGAGCACCGTCTTCTATACCGTCTCAGAGGCCAAAGATCGCTTTGGAACCGTAAAGGACATAAGTAATACAACGCAAGATAGCCGCCCCGATCCCAATAATAAGACCATCGACCTCGGTAATGGCGTGACGATGAAGTTTGTTCTTGTTCCTTCGGGTGAGTTCTACATGGGTTCTCCTTCATCCGAAAAGGATAGGTGTGATAACGAAGGACCAGTGCGGCGGCTAAAGATCACCAAGTCATTCTACATGAGCAAATATGAGGTAACCCAAGACCAGTTTTCGGCAGTAATGGGCAAGAATCCGAGCCGTTTCAGTGGAAGGAATCTGCCGGTGGACAGCGTCATGTGGGACGAGGCGGCGGCTTTCTGTAAAGAACTTGGAAGCGAGTTTCGATTACCTACCGAGGCCGAGTGGGAGTACGTATGTCGTGCGGGAACAGATACCCGCTTTTACTACGGTGATGATCCGAATTCAGTGCAGCTTGGCGAGTATGCTTGGTACCGCGACAGCAGCGCTGGTAGAACACATGGCGTGGGGCAGAAAGAGCCGAACTCGTTTGGCCTATATGACATGCACGGTAATGTTTGGGAATGGTGCTCCGATTGGTATGTCAGCTCTAGAAACGGCACGAGTGTACATCATGTAGGACCTGAGTCGGGCGAGTACCGTGTTATTCGCGGTGGCTGTTATAATAACTACGCAAGGTACTGTCGCTCTGCTCATCGCCGAAAAGACGAGGCAGTATATCGCTGGCGATACGTCGGCTTTCGAGTTGTCCTGGACTTGGAATAGTGGCGGTTTCGATTTCGTTGTAGGAGACAAAAATAATGAGATGTAATCTGCTTCTTGCTCTTGCAGTTGTGCTGTTCACACTTGGCAATTTGTATGCGCAGGGAAAAGGCCACATCCAGGTGAAGTGTGAGCCTGGGGTGAAGGTGTTTCTGGATGACAATTTCAAGGGTGAAGCCATGGCCGAACTTGGCGGATTCATCATTCAGGACGTTGCTGCTGGGCGGCATGCTCTCAAGCTCGTCAAGGTTAAATACGCCCCACAAACTGCGGACTTGACAGTCTCTTCCGGCCAGGTACTCGTTTACACGGCAAAGGCCTTTGCTCCGAAGATCGAAATAACTGACGAAGGCGAAGAGGCTGCAGGAAGTCTCAAACTTGAAACCGGAACCCTGATTGTCCAGAGCCTCCCTGTTGAGTGTACGATAAGCATTCCCTCGCTGAGCGTCAATGACGTAAAGAAAACGAGGGACAAGAAGATATTCAGAAATGTACCAACTGGAACATATAAGGCCATATTCAAGGGTCTTGGTACACCAATGGAGCATGAGGTCGCGGTCTGGACGAATGTGGAGACATCAGTGTTGGTGAACTTCCTTAAGAGGAAAGTGCGGGTAAAGTACCCTGTAGTCATCAATTCCATCGGCATGAAACTTGTGTGGATTCCACCTGGTGAGTTCATGATGGGCAGCCCATCAAGCGAGAACGATAGAAGAGATTGCGAGGGGCCTCAACATCGCGTCAAAATAACGAAAGACTTTTGGATGGGACAGACGGAGGTAACGCAGGCCCAGTGGCAAGCGGTGATGGGAAGCAATCCCAGTCATTTGGTGAACGATAATTTACCCGTCGGGCGGGTTTCCTGGAATGACGCTAGGGAGTTTTGGAACAGACTAAGCCGCAAAGAGGACAAGACTTATCGATTGCCCACTGAAGCAGAGTGGGAATATGCTTGCAGGGCAGGAACCACTACACCATTCAGTACGGGCGAAACCATAAGTACTGACCAAGCCAACTATCATGGCAAGAACGGGCGCAAAGGAAAGCCGGTCGATGTCGGTAGCTTCTCGGCGAATGCTTTTGGTCTCTTTGACATGCACGGCAACGTCTGGGAATGGTGCCTTGATACTTATGTGGACAGCTATCGCAACGCGGCAACTGTGGACCCAACCGGGCCTTCTCATGGAGGGTACTGTGTTGTTCGCGGCGGTTCCTGGGACTACCCTCCGACGCTCTGCCGCTCTGCGAATCGCACCAGTAACGGGCGCGACAGCCGGTTCAACGACATCGGCTTCCGTGTTGTCCTGGAAGGAGATTCACAAGTGGAAGCATCGAATGCAACGATAAGTGCACCTACTCAACCGGCAAGTGCTGGGCGTACAGCAACGGGGAAAACAGCCGACCAGGGGAGTCGGTCTGACCCTTCAGAAGACAATGAAGTGAGTTCTGCCGATTCTGTTGATAAGAGTATTGTGAAGCCTTCCGGTCCTACTGTGGACGAGACAGTTCAATTCATTGGGGAAAAACTGCGTGCGCAGGACATCGACTTCGACTATAGAGGTGAAGTTCATTACGAGGATGAACAGGGAAAGGATGTGGCAGCTTGGGGACCGGAACTCAGTTTCTCATTGAAAGAGAGCAACGGATACTTTGAGCAAACCTTTTGGATCGCCCTCGATGGTGTTAATTTTGATTCAGTAAGGACCTCTGGTTCCTACGTGGTGTTTGAGTGCAAGAATGGTCTGAATCGAATCGTGGAACAGCATTGGACGGGCCGAGACTCCAATACCGGAGTATATAGTGACGCTACGCAAGTGAGTAGTGCGAGGATACGTTGCTTCTCATCGGAGGATGCCGAAAAGGTGACAAAAGCCCTACGTTACCTGATAGACCTTGTCGTTGTGAAAGAGGAAAGTCTATTCTAATCTTAGCGAATATCAAGAAGCCAGTGTAAGCTCTCGCTCATTCCATCGACGATGTTTAGACTGAGACTAGGACACAACGCATCCTAATCTACGACCTAATTTCAAGACGCCATCACTTCTCTACTTTGAAAACTCCGCCGCACCAAAGCCACAATCGAGCCTTGTTGTTTATTAAGATCTTGTAGAGGAGCCGAAGCGGCAAGAGGACAATATTTATAGGTATAAGAAGGATGTTCCCAATTAGGATGATGAGTAGCCTCAGCATAAGATATCTCCTTTACTCCAATTTTCCACCAATATAACGATTGCTCCCCCGCACTTCAAAAGAAAACCCAGGCCAATGTTCCATAATAAGATCGAGAAATTTGTTTTGCTTTATGGAATTTTGTCAAACTTTCATCCGGCAATGAGGCGAAACCCGCGTTCTTGACTGGGCATAAGCCAACGTATCATTCACTGTACAGTAATTGTATCCTCTTAGCTTGTGCTGCACAAATATTTTACTCTGTCAACATTCGGCAATTGCAGTAGAAATGGTCAGACAAATGCTGAAGTGACACCTTCCTCCTTATTGTCCATACACTTCTTGTCTGATGCTACGAATCGCTTTGGCTCACATATGGATTTTCGTGGAAACACAAAACGGCTTAGGTGGATCAGATAAAGACCGCCAGAAGCAGTCAAACGAGTCCAAGAAGGACCGTTAATGTGATTTCTGCTAAAAAGAAGGAGTGTTGCGCCGCCCGACCTCTTCCTTTTTCTTAACTTAACTCTCGCCCTGTCTTCCTGCCCAAAGCCCCAGTGTCTTTACACTACTGATGCATTGAACCAACGAGGTCAAAAAGAATTCCATTTTTTTCTATGAGAACAACACACTAACTCGTTATTATTGCTATTGTCGTGTTACGGAAGGTGTTGGTCTTGCCTTATTTGAAGGGACGGCCTTTTAACCTGACAGCCGAGTCACTCATCAGGACCGTCCAATGCGAGACCGCTATGTTTTAGGAGGCCTTTGCCATGAGAACCCTGAGTTCAACTCAAATAGTTGCATTTCTCTCTGTACTTCTGACAATTGCCGCTAGCTCCCAGGGTGGCGCGACAAGAACGCGATGGCACGCCGGCACCTGGGATTCGACGATATACAATCGTGCACAACGTCCTCGAACAGTAGGCGTCAGACTTGAGATTGTTGATTCTGATACCATGATTCCTGTTGAAGGGGTCCAAGTTCGTCTTTGGGGCAGGTACTGGGAGGAATGGATAGGCAGATCCGGAGACCAAGTGGGTATTCCTCTTGAACCTCAGGAGAAGGAGTTCAGGTTAAGCGCAGCAACTAATGAAGATGGTGTAGTTGTTTTCGCACTTGGTTGGCAAAAAGAATATCCGTGGCGGACATATTTTGGTGACCATGCTCCGCGAGAATACAGAAAGGATGGCGGCTACAGTACAAAAGATTCCTGGATAAGAGCTGTGGATGATGTGGAAAAAATCCAGAGAATCGAGATACGCCATCCCAAGTATGATTACAAAGAAATCCAGTTCAATTTCAAGCGCCTTTTGGAGTTTGGCCAGGACAAGGGGAGTCAGATGCAAGAGCCAAGAATATTCGATGCGTTTGAAGAAGCTTGGCCCAAGGAGATAAAACGAAAAGATGTGAAGTTCTGCGTTCTTAATCTTGGCACGAAGTTCAAGGATTTTCAAAACACGAAGAGTAGACGTCCGGAGTTTTTCGAGAAGGTCCGCAAAGAGGATTGGGGGACAGTTTACCAAAGGCCATACAATCTGTTCAGCGCAGGAGGGGATTCTCAGTCCGAGTGCGGACCTTATTTTGTGTATTTGATTGATGAGATTCTGATCGAGAAGCGCACTCGAGAGATTGAGATTACAGGGCTTGCAGAAAATGAAAGCGAAAAACCAAAAGTTACCACACGTCGCCCGCCAATAGAGCCGAATGTAACAGAATGGACATGTCCAGCGTGTGGCCACATTTACCGTGGGGATGCTGCACCTAACTTCTGCCCACAATGCGGAAAAGCCTGGAGCAAGGTTGAGACCATTAGCAAGTCCGACGTGGAAACCACACGGCAGCCAACTGTCGTACCGAGTAGCAGATCTGGAAATCTCCCACAGCAGGCTGTAAGCGACTTCCTTGGACTCGCCGTGGCAGATTTGAAAAAGGAGCGGGCAATGTCCCTCGGCCTATCACCTACAATTGCCACCAACTTCGCGGGTACAGAGGGTATGATTGTCGAGTACGTTACGACGGACTCACCTGCTGACAGAGCTGGTCTTATCAAAAACTGTATTATAGAGGTCATGTGGATAGACGGCTATGAAAAACATCTTCACGATGACCAGGATTACCAAGAGGCACTTCGGATCATCAGATGGAAGCAGGCTAAACGCTTGAGAATACGATACTGGCAGTTCCCGGACAAATTCGATGGGAAGATCGACTATCGCAAACATCTTAGGGAAACACACGTTGAGTTAAGCAACGATGTCGTCGAGGCAAACCGAGACAATGCCGCATCCCCGTCAAAGGACAAAACTGCCATTGATGATTCCCCTATCTCTGGATTGCTTGATCAAGAAGCCCATCTTCTCAAAACAGAACTGGCAAAGTTATCGAAGCTGTCACTTCCTTCTCTCGAAGAAATCAAGGCCGACCCGGCCAGGCTGACCCAGTTTGTGGAAAAAGCCGATTCATTGAAAAATGAGCTGGCCATTACAGGTATTCGTGCGTTGCCGATGATTGATCCTGATACAGGCCAGATGACAACATTAGACAAGTACGTCCGCAAACTTGCCAAGGACTGGGGAGTTGGTGGAAGTTTAGGCGAAGATCCCGTCTCATCGTTGTACATGATGATTTTCGACAGTTATTTTCTGGTCGATGAAGCCCGTATTATCAAATTGCAGGATGGGCGATACGTCAGCCTGACTGAAGCTATCGATCTTCAATCATCAAACCCCGACAGCGGGCTCGATCCCGATGGTCTCAAGCGAGCCGTCAGGGCAATCGCTGGTTTGCATCAGGCGTATCGTACCGGCAGAGGCGATCTGATGACTCAGTCTCTCAATGCCTTCTTTTTTGCTGTCTCCGAGTCTGGTGGTCGCTGGGGAATCGCCGGGGTAAAAGGCGAGGACAATCAGAGTCTGAGAAATCCAAAGCCCAGCATTGAGGCTCAGACGATTGAAGGCCCGAAAGAGGAATATGCTTGGTCAGACGATTATGACGATGGAGTTATTGACACTAGTCTGTGGGTTTTCGGTGGTGGAAAACGGGGATGGCAACAGCGTCCACCTGGTGATGGGAATTGGAATTACTCACATGAAGAAGTTGTTGATCCGACCGATGGCTACCTAAAGGCTAGAGTTTGGGGACCACGATCCGGCAACACCTACGGTGCCGAAGCCTGGGTCCGCACATTTTACAATTTTAAGGCCTCGTTCAAAAGCAGGTAACACTTTCGTGGAATTATTGAAGTAGAAAGACCGACTCCCGCCGATAGATAAAGTAACCAACTTAAACCGAAAGGAGTCGGCATGGTT
>Ga0255052_10001930_pt1 | contig 15191 bp, 10 predicted proteins | sample JV7_2_21_MG_FD_188632 | JGI IMG/M metagenome (GOLD analysis project Ga0255052, IMG submission 188632) | Seawater microbial communities from Jervis Inlet, British Columbia, Canada - JV7_2_21 | ecosystem: Environmental > Aquatic > Marine > Inlet | place: Canada: British Columbia | collected...
TGGGCATATCTATCCAAGACACCAATAGTCGGGAAAATCTAGCCGGTCCTTATGAGGGCGATTTTTCCCCGATACCACGGACGGTTGGGTTAGGGCCGATTGGCCTTGCGGCGCCCCATGTCCCGCCTTCACTGACAGATACCTGTCAGCTTCGATCACTATCCAGAAAACGGGACGGAGTATCTATATTGGGTCGTTAGCGGCCCCTCAGCCCAATATTAGCTTAATGGCCGCTTTCGGGGGTGAAGCGGAAGTTAAGAAAGTTGGAAATAGTAGATTCTGACTTCAGCTTTCGGCCACGAGCTGTCGGTCGCTGATTCTAAATACCGCATGAGGTATCAATGACCATTCACGTCTCTCATTGAGAGTCGAATACGTCCTTGCTTGTCAACTTCCAGCACTTTCACTCTTACTGTGTCGCCCTCACTGAGAACGTCATTGACCCTTTCGACACGTTCGTCTGAAAGCTGCGATATGTGCACCAGCCCGTCTTTGCCCGGCGATATGGTTACAAAAGCGCCGAAATCCATCAGTCTCGCGACACGACCCTCGTAGATTTGTCCAACTTCGACATCGGCCAAGGCCGAATCATTCACCTCATTTGACCGTGCCGGTGACTTACCACCGTTGGCTTTAGCTTGGATTTTCGCCGATGTGCTTTTGAGCCAACTGTCATAATTTACGACATTAGTACTTTTAGTATTTAGGAGCTTAGCGATAAATATCACCACGACCAGAGCAACAAGAAAGCTCAAAATATAAAACAACCCCATCGGATTTATATCCATGATCACGTCCGGTATTGTGTGGCCCATTATCCTGCTGCATTCACATCCATCAGTATGGTGGCATTCCAAATAATGCGTAGTCAGGAATGTCTGCTTTGGGTTGCGATTTCAACCGGTCGATGCAACACCTGCGTTAATTCTCTCTGCTGGGGTCTCGATCCCCCCGTGCGGCGTCAACTGGTGATAAACAGACGATGTGGGTTCGCCAAACGCTCGCTCAGTCGACTTCTGCGCCCCTGCTCGCTTCCAGCGGTCCCACAGCTCTGCTTTCTCTGCCGCCGTAAAGACCTTGACGTCTCCTTTGATTCATCAGCATCCACGCCATCTTCTGCGTTTTAGTTAAAGTGTTGCATCGACCGGTTGAAATCACCACCTGTAGTGGACATTCATGTCATTCCGATCATCTATCAGTAGATGTTGAGTAATTCAGCCCTGAGCATGGGGGCCTCATTATGTGATGTGCTTCTCAGTTCATTCCTTGACCATGAGCAAGAAAAACCTTTTTGTGAACGGCACCACGCATTTGACACAGCTTTGGACGCATCTTCTGGGCTTGATAAACCGTAATCGACTGGTGACGCAAGTCATGCAGCTATTTACCATTATCTTCGAAAGACATCCGATAGTGTGGTTCTTGTAAGGAGAAGAATATGAACTGGTATCTCATAGCTCTGAAAAAGTATGCGGTGTTCAGCGGGCGATCTCGTCGGAAGGAATATTGGTATTTTTACTTATTCTACATACTTTTTATTATTGTTCTTACGTTCATCGACGTCATGATCGGTACCTACGATGAAGTAGCTGAAATCGGCCTGTTTGCTGGTATTTTCGTACTGTTTATGCTGATTCCACTTTTAGCCGCTTCGGTGCGGCGGCTTCATGACACTGACCGCAGTGGTTGGTGGTTGCTTATTAATCTGATCCCGCTCATCGGGGTCATCGTTTTTACTGTCTTTACATTGCAAGACAGCAAGCCCGGTGAAAACCAATATGGCTCAAGCCCAAAGAATGTGGCGGCATAGTGGCGTAGCAAGTGATTCCATTGACCAACCGTATTAGTCTGAGTCGAGGATGTCCGCTGTTGGCCGTTTTGAGCCCTTCGTAGCGGGGTTTTTGTAGTCGTTTGAACGGCTGCTTCTGACAATAGCTGCCGTTCAGATTTTGGTTCCCAAAAATTCTTGTCGAGCGTCCGGTATGCCCGCAGGAGCTGCCGATCAAGTGATACGATGGCGAGATGCCGCTGTCGACCCAAAGGCGACATTCGTGGTCAACTGGCAAGACAATCCGGCCAAGTTATTATGTCAACTTGTGACGCTGCGCTTTCAGGCGTACTTTAGTTAGTAAGAATAACTAACGACAAAGCTAAACCCGCCGAAAGACGGGGACGGAAAATCGCAGGTCCTCGCTTCCTCCGCGATGCCACGAAGGATCCTAAGATCGCCGGGCTGCCTCAGGCAGGATGTCGAGGGTCCAGACATGCGTAAGCTACTCAGATACTTGAGCCTACTTTCGAGCGTTGCCATATCGGCGGCCCCGGCTGGCTTCGATCAGGCCGAAGTCTCTGAGCCGAGCGACGGCAGGCGGGTCGCCTACACCATCACGGAGGATCCCAAAGTCGCCGAAGACCTCAACGGCGATGGCGACAGTGACGACCGTGTTCTCCAGGTGCTCGACACCTGGGGCGGCACCGTTTTCAACCTCGATCTGGTTCCCAGCACTGGGCGCGATGGCGTGGACATCTTCTTGCTGGAAGGCGATCTCTTGGTCTGGCCGGTGCGCGAGTCTCTCCAAGGCATGGATCTAAACTTCGACGGCGACCTGTCGGATGACGTGCTGCACGTCTTCGACGCCTCCACGGGCTCGACGACAAACGTCGCTCTCGCGGTGGAGGTCCTCCTGCTCGAGGTCGAGAGAAACTGGGTGGCGTTCGGGGTGCGGGAGTCCGCTCAGGCAGGTACGGACCTGAACGGCGACGGGGACGCCTCGGACACCGTGCTTCACCTCTTCGACGCCGGGAGTGGCAGGATCACAAACCTCGGCTTCGCCATCGGTTCCCGGCTGAGAATCGACGGCGACCTGCTGACCTTCATTGTCATCGAGGCAGCCCAGGCCGGCATCGACCTCAACCGCGACGGCGATACCCGGGACTCGGTCCTCCATACGTTCGATCTGACGAGTGGGTTGACAAGCAATACCGGCCTGGCGACGCGCGACAAAGCACTGGACGACCCCGCCGTCATCAAGTCGGTGGCCGAGGGTAGCATCACTGCGCAGACCCTGGCGCTCGCGGCGAGCCAGGCGATCACGCCGCCCGATTTCAAGGTCGCCTTCATCGGCGATCAGAGCACAGGCAGCGATGCCACGGCGGTGCTTCAACTCATCCTTGACGAGGGGGCCGACATGGTCATGCACCAGGGGGACCTCGCCTATAACAGCGACATAGTTGGGTGGGATCAGATGATCACCGACGTCTTGGGCGCCGACTTCCCCTACTTCGCCTCGATCGGGAACCACGACGCTAGCGACTGGCCGGAGTACCAGCAGGTCCTGAGCGCACGGATGGCCCTGGTCCCCGGGGCCAGCTGCAGCGGACCCCTCGCCGACCTGGGGATTCAGTCGAGCTGCACCTACCAGGGACTGTTCTTCATTCTCTCCGGTGTCGGAGAGGATGATGGACCTGGACCAAGAACACACGCTGAGTACATCCGCGACGAGCTTGCACTGGACAACTCGACTTGGAGCGTCTGTTCGTGGCACAAGAACATGCGGGAGATGCAGATCGGCGGCAAGGGCAGTTCGACCGGGTGGGAGGTGTACGAGGAGTGCAGGCTGGGTGGCGCAATCGTCGCCACGGGTCACGAGCACAGTTATTCGCGGACCAAAACGCTCACCAGCACGGAGTTGCAGATCGTCGATCCCGACTGGCCCCAGGTTGATGAAGTGCGCGTGGCCGAGGGATCCACATTCGTCTTCGTCTCCGGCTTGGGTGGCAGAGACATTCGCGCCCAGGAGCGCTGCTTGCCAGACACGCCTCCCTACGGCTGCACCGGTGAGTGGGCGAGCATCTATTCCTCGAATCAGGGAGCCGACTTCGGTGCCCTCTTCTGTAGCTTCCACGTCGACGGACAACCGAACAAGGCACACTGCTATTTCAAGGACATCTTCGGAAACGTTCCCGATGATTTCAACGTCACCAGCTTTCTCGGCGCCGCCGCAGGGGGGCTGGACGTGGACGGTGATGGAATCATTGACGAGATCGACAACTGCCAGTATGTGCCCAACGCGGATCAACTGGATCTCGATAGCGACGGCATCGGCGATGTCTGTGACAGCGATGTTGACGACGATGGCGATCCCAATGCTACCGATCCCGACGATGACAATGATGGCTTGAGCGATGTGGATGAGATTGCTGGTGGGCTCGACCCCCTCGATCCGGATACAGACGACGACGGCATTGGTGATGCGTTGGACACCGATCCCCTTACCGACAGCAACGAATGCACCGGGGGTAACGATATCAACGCCACGCTGGTAAGCATTGTCGTGACAGACCTCACCTGTGCGGCACGCGAGACAATTACAGTACTGCCACTCACCACAGTTCAGGACCCGGGCCATCTGCACCTGATTGCCCCCACCGTTATTTTCCATTCGGACTTCGAGGCAGGATGGTTAACCGTGACATCGGCGGACCCGTGCCCGGCCTGCTTGCCTTAGTTATTTATCGAAGTAATTTAGCGTCGAGTGGCCGTTTCACACCCGATAGCGGCCCTTGAGCTGCTAGTATCCTGAAGGGCCGCTGCCGACCCGGAGCAGACATTCGGAAATCCACACTGCTACTGTGTTTGCTTGGGTGATATTCTCGGCGTAGAAGGCATTAAGCCGCGTAACGAGTCTGAAGATGAACCAAGTGACCAGGATTCTTTCGATTAACGGTTCCTATCGTGACGATGGCATTACCGATCAGACGGTAGACGCTGCGGTTCGAGTACTAAAGGTATCTGGCGCTGAGGTTGAAACCATCCAGCTTCGTGAGCACCAAATCGAGTTTTGCTTGAATTGCCGTGCGTGCACCCAAGAGCCTGGCGAGTCCCCGGGTCAGTGTGTGCACGACGACGGTATGCGAGAGTTGATCGAGAAGATCGAGCAGGCGGATGGTTACATTCTCGCTGCGCCTACAGACCTTGGGTCCGTTACTGCGGTTTTTAAGCGTTTTATGGAACGGCTGATCGCCTATGCTTATTGGCCCTGGGGTGCGCGTGCGCCTGTCTATCGCAAGGCCAAATTGCCAAAGAAAAAGGCGATCCTGATTTCGTCATGTGCAACACCAGGGCTGTTGGGACGTTTGATGTATAGCACGGACAAACAGCTAAAAATGACTGCTCAGCTTATTGGCGCAGAAACACTCGGCACATTATTCACCGGTCTAATAGCAGGCGACACCGACGCTCGTCTGCCGGTACGGATGCGTCGCAAAGCTGAAACCTTGGCGAAAAAACTGATCTAGTCGGCCACTGTTGGCCGTTAGCGGAAGTTAATTTTTCGAGTTTTCGGCGATTTCGACTTCCGCTTCACCCCCGATAGCGGCCATTAGGATGGTAGAGTCCTGAGGGGCCGCTGCCGACCCAATATAGATACTCCGTCTCGTTTTCTGGATAGTGATCGAAGCTGGCAGGTATCTGTCAGTGAGAGCGGGACATGCACCTGCAGATCACGAATAAACCGACCCTGGCATTAGATGCCTTCCGCTTTAGTTTTGGATCCGCAGGCGCGCTTGAACTCCTTAACGAATACTCAGGGCTTGCCACGATAGCGGCTCCTATATTGCCTTCGCAGAGTTCAGGCATGCACGTCCCTGGCGGATAAGTTAGCACAGTGGAGACGGATGATGAATCAGTTAACGGATGCGGGTTATACAGCCTACGTTGGCATCGATTGGGCAGCAGCGAAGCACGATATTTGTGTGCAAGCAGCTGAAGGTGGGGCGCGTGAGTTTGCTCGCATCTCGAGCCAGCCGGAAGGGATCGAGGCCTGGGCGCAAGCGCTTTATCGGCGCTTCGGTGGTCCGATTGCTGTCGCCCTTGAGTTAAACAAAGGCCCGATCGTCACGGCATTGCAGAAGTATGACTTTATGGTGCTTTATCCGATCAATCCGTTGCAGCTGGCGCGTTACCGTGAAGCGTTCACGCCCAGTGGCGCCAAAGACGATCCGAGTGATGCGGAACTGGCGGTGGATCTGATCACCCGCCATCCCGAGCGTTTTAGCCCACTCAAGCCGCAAAGTGTGATGATGCGTAAGCTGATTGGATTGGTTGAACAACGCGATAAATTTCTTGGCGACCGGGGCCGGCTGGTCAATCGTCTGGGCCATGCGCTCAAACAATATTATCCGCAAGTGCTTGAATGGTTTAATGAACACAACACGGTGGTGTTCTGTGACTTCTTAAATCGCTGGCCGACACTCAGGCAGGTAAAACGTGCCCGCAAGGCAAGCCTTGAACGGTTCTTCAAAAGCCACCACGTAAACTCTTCACAGCTGATCGAGAAACGCATCACGGCAATCAAGGCGGCCATGCCGCTGACTGCCGATGCGGCGGTAATCGAACCGCATCGCTTGCAGGTGGAGATCCTGATCGAACAACTGCGCATCACGATCAAGGCACTGAAGCGCTTTGATGATGAGATCGCAGCGACCGCTAACGAGCTGCCTGATTACGATTTGCTGTTCAGCCCGTTACCCGGTGCTGCGCAGGTCCTGGCACCGCGACTGCTGGCAGCGTTCGGTGAAGACCGGCAACGCTATCCGTACGCCGATGCCCTGCAGATGTACTCAGGGATCGCGCCGGTGACTAAGCGCAGTGGCAAAAAGACCTGGGTGCACTGGCGCTGACAATGTCCGACCTTCGTTCGTCAGACCTTTGTTGACTGGGCCTCACAAACGATCAATAAATCGGCCTGGGCAGGTGCCTACTATCGGCAGCAACGTGCCAAAGGCTGCACCTACCAGGTTGCGGTGCGTGCTTTAGCTTTTAAGTGGATACGCATCCTGCATCGCTGCTGGCAGGACCGCATTCCCTATGACGAGTCAAAATATCTCGAGGCATTGCGACGCAAGGGTTCACCACTGCTAAAATATCTTGCAGAAACTGTCTAAACTACTTGACGGCCGACTCAGGGCGTGAAGGGGACACTCGATACTGTCGGGAGATTATCAATGAGTATGAAATCCAAACTCGGCCATCAATTCTTGTTGACTGTACTCTTAATCGGAACATTTATAGGTACGGCACACGCCGAGACAACTGTCGGACGCTGGTGCGACAAGCAGATTCCGAATATGCCGAAATACAATGGCATTTTGGCAATTGTCATTACTGCTGATGGCACAGTCGAATTGCGTACTCAGTGGGGTGATGGTTCAAGTTTGGTAACCGAGTTGAGCGAACAATCTGGTGGAATATACGCCGCAGTCGGCAGCAGCAGTGGGGATAAGTATCGGGTCGTTCCCGCTGACGGTAACTTACAACTACTGGATAATGATGGCTTGATCCGAGTAGCCATTCGATTGGAGAACACGCCCCAGCTTGGTGAGTGTGGTATGTAGAGCCGTACACGATACGTATGTTCTTGCGCGTCCCTAAAAGGAAATCTGGCCAGTGGAGATGAAATGATCATGAGAAGCAAGCACGTCATATTTCTGATCGCGGTCTTACTTGCGGCGCACGCTACAAACGCGTTTGATAATGAACCAGACGGATTTCGAGGAATTGCGTGGCAGTCAGCCTTTGAGGATTTCGCTGATGAGATGAAATTCGAGAGCGAGTCGGGAGATGGTGAACACATATCGTATCTACGAGATAACGATAAGATGTTTATCGGAGAGATTCCACTCAAGAGAGTGAAGTACAACTATTGGAATGGTCGATTTTCCTATGTGTCGTTGCAAGTATCTGATTCGGACTGTGACTCACTGATTGAAGCGTTTGTGGATAGGTTCGGACAACCAGCGATTGGACAAAAAAGGGTTTGGATTTGGACGGGACTAAAAACCCGAATTACCTTTCTTGGTTGCCACGCGACCCTTTACTCGGTGGTTATCGCCAAAGAACAGAGGCAGCTGAAGGAAGCCGCTGAGGCGGAAGCGGAAGCTAAAGCTAAAGCACTGCGGGAGGCGGATAAGAGGCCAGATTTCTAGCCTTGTGTATAGTCAGTTTCAATGACCGCTTCTGGCCGAGGCTGTGTCAAAACGCGAAATCGACCGCATGAAATCGTTTTCAAGCCAGGCGAATTTTCAGTTGAGGACGGTTGATTACTAACGGGACGCTATCGGCTCGTAAGCCAGTTAATAGCGTCTCACGCTGTGTTTGAAGGTGACTTCTGGGGTGAGATTGTCGTGGAGTTTTGACACAGCCTCGGCCGTTAGCTGCCGGTCAAATTGCCGATAATGGCGATGTTTGAATGGCCGCTTTCGGAAAAAGCAGCCATTCAGATTTCGATGTGCTCAGCCAGTGCAATAGGCCAGTCAGACCCCAGTGCATTCAGCGAAAACGCTGCTGACAACCCCAACAATATTGAGGGCTTGAAACGCCCTCCCCGACCACTGTTGGCGAGACCTCGATTTTCCCACTTCGGACCGAAAGCAAGCCCAGCAAGGCCCGGACTCTCCACGGAGCGCTGAAAACTTTATTTTCAGGCCGTACCAAGCCGCCTACTCGTGGGGGTAGAATTGGGGGTAACTCGGACACGGTTGGGTAGCTAAAAGCTTTAAATACAGTAACTTATAAGGAGACATTGGCTCCGGCCCGGGGAGCCAAACAATCAAGGGGTTGACGAAGTAGCCAACCCCTTTCTCATTTCCGAGCTACAGGCCACCAGTAGGAAAGGAATTGATCACGTGCGTTTCGCCTGGACTAATTCTTGCGGGTGCTGAGACTATCGGCAACCAAGCATAAGATATCGAACATTAACGAGGCCCCCACAAGTGCTGTGCTTCCACTCAGATCGAATGGTGGCGCAACTTCAACGACATCGCCTCCGACGAGGTTCAGTCCGCGCAATCCTCGCAACAGCTGTTGGGCCTCAAGGGTTGTTATTCCGCCGATCTCCGGCGTACCCGTGCCGGGCGCGTAAACCGGATCGAGACCGTCTACGTCAAAGGAAATGTAGGTCCGTCCATCGCCTACCACGCGACGGGCTTCGTCAATAATCGCTTTGACGCCCAGCTCGGCAAATTCCTCGATGAAAACCACTCGCATGCCGCTAGATTGAGAGAACTCGATGCCATCCATGAAATTTTGTCCGCCACGAATACCGATCTGAATGGTCCGCTCGGGATCGAGGAGCCCGTTTTCGACGGCTAAACGAAACGGTGCACCGTGATGGAATTTGGATCCCCAGATCTCACCCCAGGTATCCGTGTGCGCATCGATGTGGACCAAGCCAATCGGCATATCGGCGGCAATGGCGCGAAAAATGGGATAGGTAACAGAATGGTCCCCGCCCGCACTCACTGGCAGTACTCCAGCGTCATGGACCTGGCGAAAGAAGGACTCAATTTCCTCCAACTGACGATCCAGATCATAACGACTGGTAAAGCGAACATCACCGAGATCCGCGATGCGACACAACTCATAGGGGTTAATCCCCATCGCCAGGTTGCGCGTGCGAATGAGGCTTGATGCATTACGAATCTCGCGCGGCCCGTGTCGCGCACCCGCCCGGTTGGTAACGCCCAGATCGGTTGGAATGCCAATCAAGCCGACATCAATGGAATCCAGAGAGTCCGCCAGCGGTGCACGCATGAATGTCGCAATTTCGGCAAACCGGGGCTCTTGCATCGGATCGTAAGAATCGCTGCCAATTGTCGACCGTTTGGCATAAAAATCATCATTCACTGCATATACCTCCTGATCGTTTCACCACCGTCCATGGGGTCAGACGGCTTTCTTCACCCAGGGCGTATTAAACCAGACAATACGAAACGAATCAGATAACGAGCAGGCGGCCAACGGTTACGCCGCGCCCGGACATTGCCCCTGCGGCAAGTGCGTATATCTACGAATCGGGCATTAGCGGTTCAATTCGTACAAGCGCGTGAAGTGCACAGTATTTCCTTCGCGATGCGCTGGCGCACCGGTCAAATGATCGGCAGATGGGGCCTCCGGGAGGCAGATGATCATGTCCGAGTTGTTCCAACCGATTGCTGCGGACCAATTAGTCGCGTGGTTATTCTCCGAGTTGGATACCCGTGATTCTGTCTTTGGCATTCCCCGCCAGCACTTTTTCTTGCCGCGTGAAAATGACCCGTTTCGCACAACTGCGTATGGCCATTTCCTGGAAACACCGTTCGGCCCTGCCGCGGGACCCCACTCTCAGATGGCTCAAAATATCGTGGCGGCATGGCTGTGTGGGGCACGTTACATCGAATTGAAGACGGTACAAACCCTCGATGTGCTGGAAGTGCCGAAACCCTGCATCGACATGGAGGACGAGGGCTACAATGTCGAGTGGTCGCAGGAGTTGAAAGTCTATCAGTCCTTCGACGAATACCTCCGGGCCTGGGTTCTTATCCACGCCCTGCACCACAAACTCGGTTTCCCCGGCAAATCCCCTGGCATGGTGTTTAATCTCAGTGTGGGTTACGACCTCGAGGGGATCCAGAGGCCGAATATGCAATGGTTTCTGGACCAGATGCGCGACTGCTCCGCCTACAAACAGACTCTCATCGATCAGGTCGCCCGCTTCTATCCCGCAGTCCGGGATCTGAACATTCCGAATTGCCTCTCCGACAACGTGACCCTGTCGACCATGCACGGATGCCCGCCTGATGAGATTGAAGCCATCAGCAGCTACCTGTTGCGGGAGCGACGTCTGCACACGCTGGTGAAATGCAATCCGACTCTGCTGGGCCCCGAGCGAGTGCGGACCCTGTTGAACAAGAATCTGCAATACACGGATGTCGTGGTACCGGACGTGGCCTTCGAGCACGACCTGAACTACTCGGATGCTGTGCCAATGCTGAGCAATCTGCGGACAATCGCGAAGGAATGCGGCCTCACTTTTGGCGTGAAGCTGAGCAACACGCTCGAAGTGGAAAACTTCCGTCCTGTTTTCGATGAGGCGGAGAAGATGATGTATCTCTCCGGGCGACCATTGCACGCGATCACGGTGAACCTCGCCCATGTGCTGGCGGAGGAATTCGAGGGCGATCTGCCCATGTCGTTTTCGGCGGGAGCGAATTGCTTCAATGCCCCACTTTTGCTGGGTGCCGGTATGCAGACCATCACGGTCTGTTCCGATCTACTGAAAACTGGCGGGTATCTGCGCTTACTCGACTATCTCGAATCCGTCGACAATGCGTTCAAGAATCTGGGCGCAGAGAGTATCGAAGAGTTTGTTCTCAAGTCAGCCGACGTGCAGGCCCCGCGCGGGGATGTTCGGGCCACCGCTCGACTGAATCTGCGCCGGTATGCGGAACAGGCCCGCGCGGACCGCTACGGCATGAAAGGCACATTCATCACCTCGCACACTAAAACGTCACGCGAGCTGGGTCTGTTTGATTGCATCGAGGCACCCTGCATGGATGAGTGCCCGCTGAATCAGAAGGTTCCGCAATACATGAGAGCCGTGCGCGACGGCGAATTCTCGGAAGCATTGCGTGTAACCCGGATCGACAATCCACTTCCTTGCATACTGGGCCGGGTCTGTGACCATTTGTGCGAGCAGGCCTGTATCCGCACCCACCTGGATGAGCCGCTGGCGATTCGGGACATCAAGCGGTTCATTATGGATCGCGAGCAAAGACCCGCGGTTAGTCAGCAGGCGACACCGTTGCGCAATAAGGCCGCGATCATCGGGGCCGGACCCGGCGGGATGGCGACGGCAGCGGAGCTGGCTCATGCCGGATGCGAGGTGGAGATATTCGAGCAGCATCCCTACGCCGGCGGGATGGTCAGCGGAGCAGTTCCCGAATACAGGCTGCCCCAAGCCGTCTTCGACCGGGACTTCAGACTACTGGAAGAACTCGGTGTAAAGGTTCACTACAACATGAAGGCGGGGCGCGACATTCGCCTCTCGCAACTGCGTCGCGATGGGTTTGGCCAGGTAGTGATCATGGTCGGCGCCCAACTCAGCAAGAAACTGGGCCTTGAGGGCGAGGACTGCGACGGGGTGATGGATGCCCTGCAGTTCCTGCGGCACGCGCGGGAAGGCAATTCTGTCGACGTCGGCAAGCGCGTGGGCGTTATTGGCGCCGGGGACACGGCCATGGATTGCGCACGAACCGCCTGGCGACACTCCGACGGCCAGGTCAGCCTGATTTACCGTCGCACCATCGATCAGATGCCAGCCGATCGTGAGGACGTAGCGCATCTTATCGAGGAGGACATCGACGTGCTCGAACTGTGCAATCCACAGCGCCTGGTGGTCGAAAACGGAAAGCTGCGAGCGCTGATATGCCGACGCATGATCTTCGAGGGCGATCGTGATGCTTCCGGCCGCAAGATTCCACACGAGATTCCCGACTCCGACTTCGAGCTACCGTTGGATACACTGATTCTGGCCATCAGCCAGCATGCTGTTCTGGACTTCTTTGATGAGGAACCGATCGCGGTAAATGACCGGGGTTACATCGAAGTCGATCCAGCGACGTTCGAAACCTCGGTGCCTGATGTCTATGCCGGGGGTGACGTGGTCAATGACGGGCCTTCGTCCATCGTTCAAGCGGCAGCCGCCGGGAAGGCCATTGCCAACAGTATTCTGCATCGCCATTCGTCCGAGGTCGATCCGGCGGAGATCGCGTCATTCGACCCTGTGACGCTGCTGCGACAGCGAGGTCACCGTGAATGGCGGGTCCCCGTGCCCCACACGCCGCTCGAGGATCGGCACAACTTCAAGGAAGTGGTGCTCACGTATACTGAGCAGCAGGCTCGTGCGGAAGCTGCACGCTGTCTGAATTGTGATACCTATTGCAGTCTCTGCGTGGGGGTCTGTCCGAATCTGGCCGTGCAAACCTATCAGATGGAACCCTTTGAAGTGCGATTGCCCGAGCTGCGGCTCGAGGGGGATGCGATCCAGGTCAATCCCGGCGCGATCTACCGGGTGGACCAGCCGTTTCAAGTCGCCGTGCTGACAGATTTTTGCAACGAGTGCGGAAACTGCACGACCTTTTGCCCCACCTCGGGAAAGCCGTACCGAGACAAACCCCGACTCTATCTTGACCGTCCGGACTTTGAGGAGCAGGAGGACAATGCATTCATGCTGTTCCGGGACGGAGATCAATGGGCGATGGACGCGCGCTGGCAGGGCGCGATGCACCGGATCGAACTCAACGGGAAACTGGACTACACGGGACCGTTTTTTCGTGCACGAGTGAATCCGGCCACGTTCGAAGTCGAACAAGCCGAGCTAACCGGCAGCGACGGTGCCGGGGAGCCACTTTCGCTGGAGGCCTGTGCTGCGATGTATGTCCTGTTGAGAGGTCTGAGACGATCGATGCCGTATCTGCCAACGGTGTGTCCAGATGGCGCGGCCGCGGTGGGCAAGATCGCACATCCGGGATACGAGGAATAGCCCTGACCGAACACTCTGTTTAGGGGGGGTTATCTTGAGTACAAAAGAGGGATGAAATGAGCTCGCTGCTGATCACCAACGGACATCTGGTCACACTCGATGAAGAAAATCGCTTTATCGAGAACGGCAGTATTTACATCGATGGAGGCCGGATCATCGATGTTGGAGATTTTGCCGCAGGGACCTACTCGGCGGATCGCAGCATCGATGCCCGTGGCAGCCTGGTCATGCCGGGGTTGATCAACGCTCATCATCATCTCTATTCCACCTTCGCACGAGGCTTCACGCCACCCGGTCCGCCGGCACGAAACTTCGAAGAGAACCTCAGGAACTTATGGTGGAAACTCGACTCGGCTCTGGATTCAGAAGACGTTTACTACTCGGCATTGCTGGCCCTCATGCATGGCGCCCGTGCCGGATGCACGACGATTATCGATCATCACGCTTCACCTTCCTGCTGCGACGGCAGTCTCGATCAGCTGGAGCGGGCATTCAGGGACGTGGGGCTGAGTGGATGTCTTTGCTACGAAGTGTCGGACCGCAACCGAGACGGGGAAGGCATAGAAGAAAACGAACGTTACATCCGCAAATGTCGCGACTCCGGCAACGGTCAGATGTCAGCCATGTTCGGCATGCATGCGCTGATGACGTTGGGCACCAGGACACTGGAGCGCTGCGCCGAGATTGGCCATGAGCTCGATGCGGGGTTCCACGTCCATGCAGCCGAAGACGAGCTCGACGTGCAGGTGACCATGGAGCGCTACGGCCGAAGAATCATGGACCGTTTTCTCGATTTTGGCATCCCCGGTTCAAAAACAATTTTTGTGCACGGCATCCATTTTGAATCCCGCGAATTGGATCTGCTGCGCTCCACCGATTCCATGCTGGTGAATAACCCCGAATCCAACATGAACAATGGGCTGAGTGTCGCGCCGATCCTGGATATGCTGAAACACGGTGTGATGGTCGGGGTCGGCACCGACGGCATGTCCTCGCATCTGATTTCCCAGGCCCGGGCCATGTATCTGCACCAGCGCACCTATCACCGGGATCCGACCGTGGCCTTTACCGAGGCCTGTGAGATCCTGCTGAAGCATAACCGCAACATTTGTAATCGCTTGTTCGACGAACCGCGCGGCGTCTTGGCTCCGGGACAGCTGGCCGACGTCATCATCCCCGACTACGTGCCGTTTACACCTTTGAATGCTGACACGTTTTACGGGCATCTGTTGTTCGGACTAAGTTTCGCTCGAGTTCGCACCACGATCGCGAGGGGCCGGGTGGTCGTCGATGACGGCCGACTGCCGCAGCTGGATGAAGAAGCCATTCGTGCGCACTGCGCCGAACGGGCACCCAGGATATGGCAGAGGATCAAATGATAGGGGATAAGAAAGGCTAGTGTTTTGACAAGTTGCTGGAAAAACTACCACAGCCCGGGATCGGTTGAAGAAGCGGTCGCATTGCTAAGGCACTACGATGGCCGGGCCCGGGTAATTGGAGGGGGCACGGACCTGTTGGTGGAAATGCGGCGCGGCCTGCACCGGCCGGTGGAGGCCATGGTCGATGCCTCTCGTATCGAGGGCCTCGACAGCATTACCGGGGATGATGAGACTATCGTGATTGGCTGCGCGGTTACCCACACCCAGATTGTCAACGACGCACGCATCATCAAGTATGGGACCTGCCTGGCTGAAAGTTGCGGGGTCATCGGCGGACCTCAGGTACGCAACGTAGGCACCCTCGCCGGCAACGTGGCCCATGCGCTACCCGCGGGCGATGGCACCATCGGCCTGCTGGCGTTGGGCGGCGAGATCGAAGTGGCCGATGCCA
>Ga0255052_10001934_pt1 | contig 15162 bp, 11 predicted proteins | sample JV7_2_21_MG_FD_188632 | JGI IMG/M metagenome (GOLD analysis project Ga0255052, IMG submission 188632) | Seawater microbial communities from Jervis Inlet, British Columbia, Canada - JV7_2_21 | ecosystem: Environmental > Aquatic > Marine > Inlet | place: Canada: British Columbia | collected...
TCATACACCTACGGCCAGGCCAATCGTCTCCGTATAGAAGACGCGTAGACGTTCAAGGAGATCGCGAGGCGCACACAAATTGTAATGATCGAATCCGAGTGTCTTCATTTGGCGGCTGTTCAGGGTCGGTGATCGCGATTGTATCTCAGAAGTCGTCTCAGTCTTTCACCGACTTTACGCGACCTTCCGCTTCTGGCCGAACCGAGCCCTTCACTTGTGCACAGAGCGAACGACTGCTCATGGGGATAGCTGACCTTCGGTGTTTCCGCGGAAACATCCTCGAAATCACATGAGGAAAACCCTGTAAGTTGGATGCAGCCCGCTGGCATTGTCCCCGAATGGGGAGGCGGGCTCCTGCTGGCCCGGCATTGTCACTGTTTTTGGTGGCCTGTAGACTTGACTCGAACAACCAGGGTTGCTGATTCGGGGGAATAATAATGCGGCGGGGAAGAAAGGCGCGTCTTGAGAGACCGCCTGAGCAGTCGGCTGTTGCGCCTGGTCTCACGGGCGGCAAATTCAAACCGCTAACCGATTCGGAAATTCAAAACATCCATCACACGATGCTCGATGTCCTCGAGAACATCGGCATGGCCGATCCTATTCCGATCGTAGAAGAACATGCACTCAAGAAAGGCTGCAAGATCGACAAGCATGGGCGGCTTTGTTTCCCGCGCGCGCTCGTTGAAGACATGATTGCCGATGCCGCAAAGGAGCTGACTTTTTATGGGCAAGATCCGCGTTTCGACCTGGACCTTCGCGACCAGCGCGTGCACACCTATGGTGGTGGGGAGGCTGTAACCATACTGGATGTAGGCGCATCTGCGTATCGGCCGTCTGCGCTCATGGACCTTTACGATACCGCACGACTGGTCGACAAGCTCGACAACATCCACGCGTTCTCCCGCCTGATTGTCGCCACCGATATGCAAGGCCGCCTGGCCTGCGATATCAACACGGCCTATGCCAGCGCAGCCGGTACAGCGAAACATACTGCACTAACATTCGGCGACGCGAAAAACATCGAACCGACCCTCGACATGCTCTATATGATCGCGGGCGGCAAAGACAAATTCCATGAGCGTCCGTTCTGCCATGGCGGTGGCTGCCCGATCGCCTCACCGCTACGCTATGGGGAAGACAACTCCGAGGTCTGTATCGAGTCGATCAAATTTGGTGCGCCGGTGTGGGTAGTCGTTGCTCCCCAGGCAGGAGCAACAGCACCGGCTGCGCTGGCAGGTGCAATTGTACAGGTCATGGCCGAAGCAATCGCAAGCCTGCTGATGATCAATCTCGTTGCTCCCAGGCATCCCGTCATTGTTGGGCCATGGCCATTTGTCTCTGACCTTCGCACTGGCAGTTTTACCGGCGGCAGCGGCGAGGAAGCGCTTGTCAGCGCGGCAGCAGCACAAATGACAAACCACTATGGACTCGTTAGTTCTGTCGGTGCCGGTATGTCTGATTCGAAACTGCCCGATAACCAGGCTGGATACGAAAAAGCAATCGCTGTCGCACTCGCGGCACTTGCCGGTTGCAATAACGTGTCCGAATCGGCTGGCATGATGGGCAGCCTGATGGGCCTGTCATTCGAGTCGCTCGTAATCGACAACGACATGTTGGGATCAGTACTACGCACTGTTCGCGGTATCGAGGTCAACGAAGAGACCTTGTCCTATGCCGAGATTGAAAACGCCGTTCGTGGAGAAGGACATTTCCTCAGACAGGAACAGACATTGAACCTGATGCGCTCGGAGTTCGAGTACCCCGCTTTGGCAGACCGGCTGAAGCCAAATGTATGGGAAGAAGCCGGATCATCGGATATTCGGGAACAGGCAGGCATGCGGGTCAAGGAGATTCTGTCATCACATTATCCGCAGTACATCGATCCAGCTGTCGATAAGAAGATACGCGAGACATTCCCAATCGAGGTTCCATTGGAATTCATGAAGGTAGGCAATGAGCGCTGGTAAACGTCGCAGCGGCGGTCGATCAGCTCGTCGAGCCGCCAGAGTCGAAGGCAGTGGGGGCGGCGCTGTACGCCCCGGGCAGTCTGGCGGTCATTACAAACCTCTGACTGACTCTGACATCAAGCGCATTCACGATGCGGCACTCGACGTGCTTGGAAACATCGGGATTGGCGATCCGATTCCCGAGATCCTGAAATACGCCCTGCCCGGAGGATGCACACTCGGTGATGACAATCGACTTCGCTTCCCGCGTGCGCTGGTTGAGGACCTCATAGACCAATCCGCCAAAGAATATCCACTGTACGCGCCCGATCCAAAGAACGACCTGATGGTGCGCGGTCAGGAAGTTCTTTTTTGCACATCGGGTGAAGCTGTCACAATTCTGGACTACGACACGCAGAAATTTCGGCCCACTCGGCTCACTGATCTTTATGACGCCGCACGCCTCGGTGACCAGCTGGAGCACATTCATAACTTCGGCCAACCGTTCATTGCTGCCGAATACAGCGGCGATGTTTTTGTCCACGACGTTAATATCGCTTACGCGGAACTCGCTGGAACCAACAAATCGTTTGCGCTCGGCATCGCGGTGGTCGATCACATTGACACGCTGGTCGCATTGTTTGATACCTATCTCGGCGAAGAAGGCGCTTTCGTCAAGCGGCCGTTCTGTACATTCGGCGGTTGCCCGATCGTCTCGCCGCTCCGATTTGGCGAAGAAAACGCCCAGGTACTCGTAAAGATTGCCGAGCTCGGTCTTGTCGCTGACGTTGCTGTCGCTCCTCAGGCAGGTGCCACCGCGCCCGCGGCACTCGCCGGCACACTCGTGCAGTGTTTTGCCGAAACGCTAGTATGTCTTTGTGTCGTTAATCTCGTCCGGCCAGGGTCGGCAATTAATTTCGGCATGTGGCCGTTCATTTCCGATCTGCGTACCGGGGCTTTCTCCGGCGGCAGTGGAGAAGAAGCTCTGATCACGGCAGCGACTGCGCAGTTGTGCAATTTCTATGGCTTCACGACTAGTGTCGGCGCCGGAATGACGGATGCCAAGACAATGGATGTGCAGGCCGGTTACGAAAAAGCGATTACAGTCGCAACGGCAGCACTCGCCGGTGCGAATCTCGTAGCTGCTTACCCAGGCATTGTGGGTAGCCTGATTGGTCAGTCATTCGAAGGCATGGTCATCGACAACGACATGATCGGCAACATCCAGCGCGTGTTGCGCGGCATTGAAGTCACTGATGAAACCTTGTCGCTCGACGTCATCAAAGATGCAGTCTTCGGCATTGGCCACTACCTTGGACACGGGCAAACGCTCGAACTAATGCAAAGCGAGTATTTGTATCCTCACGTCGCTGACCGCCTGACTCCAGGCGCCTGGGTAGATATGGGCAGCAAGAATCTGTACGAGCAAGCCCATGACAGAGTCAGCGAGATGTTGACAGATTATTACCCGACGTATATTGATGCGGCTGCGGACAAGAGAATCAGGGATAACTTCCCTATCCGCTTACAGCCGGAAGACATGAAGCCCGGTAACGGGCGCTGGTAACACTTTTATTAACTAAAATGGAATTCGCAGATGTCGCAGGAAATTGATCAGGACGACGATATCGTTCTCTCCGAACTTGCCGATGATGAACTGACAGAGCAAATGCACGACGATCTCTATGACGGCCTTGCCGAAGAGATCGCCGAAGGCACTCAGATATTGCTCGATCGAGGCTGGGACGCCAAGAAGGTACTGGACGAAGCATTGGTCGGCGGTATGAATATTGTGGGCGAGGATTTTCGCGACGGCATTCTCTTTGTACCCGAGGTATTGCTTGCTGCCAATGCGATGAAGGCCGGCATGGCCTTGCTGAAGCCGATACTTTCAGAAACAGGAGCCGAACCAGTGGGCAAGTTAGTCATAGGAACCGTGAAAGGCGATATCCACGATATTGGTAAGAACCTCGTCGGCATGATGATGGAAGGCGCCGGTTTTGAGGTCGTCGATCTCGGCATTAACACAGACGCTGAAACCTACATCGCCGCGTTGAAAGAGCATCGACCCAACATCCTGGGCATGTCGGCACTGCTGACGACGACAATGCCATATATGAAAGTGGTCATCGACACTCTGATAGAACAGGGAATTCGTGATGATTACATCGTCATGGTCGGCGGTGCGCCGCTGAACGAGGAATTCGGCCAGGCAGTTGGCGCGGACGCCTACTGTCGTGACGCAGCGACCGCCGTGCAGGTCGCGAAGCAATTGGTCCAGGAGCAACGCGCTTCGTGATGCAGGCCGAAGAAAAAAAGATGCTCGAGCATACTGTGCATGAAGCCTACATGGAGATTTTCCCGACGCCGACCATCGAATCGAAGCTCGATGTGCTGGAACCAGGCTCTTACGTGGCCGTAACCTGCTCCCCGTCGAAAGGCGTGGATGAAACGCTCGATATGTCCGAGCGGCTTGCAAAGCGCGGTTTCAAGGTAGTACCACACATTGCCGCGAAAATGGTCAGGGATGAGACACATCTGCAGGGAATACTGAAACACCTGGATGACCTGCCAATCATCAGCATTTTCGTGCCGGGTGGCGATGCCGATAAACCGGCCGGAAAATACACCTGTGCGCTTGACCTGTTACGGGCCATCTCCGAGTTTGACCACAAGTTCACGGAAATCGGCGTTGCAGCACATCCTGAAGGCCATCCGTCGATCGGTGATGATGTCTTGTTGGAGGACCTTCTAAAAAAGCAGGAATATTCAAACTACCTCGTCACGCAGATGTGTTTTGATGCGAATGTCATCGGCGACTGGCTCAGCGATATTCGCAATGCCGGCGTAACTCTGCCGGCCTGGATCGGCTTGCCGGGTGTCTCGGATCGCAGCACGCTTGTAAGGACATCAATGCGCATCGGCGTCGGCGACTCGCTGCGCTATCTAAAGAAAAATCCGAAGATTGCAGCCAGACTCTTGAAGCAAAAATCATACCGGCCGGATGGCTTGCTGTCAGACTTGGCGCCTTACATCGCGGACCCCTTCTATAATATTGCAGGCCATCACATTTACTGCTTTAACCAGGTTGCTCGTACCGAAGAATGGCGCCACGAGTTTCTGGACTCTTTGAATGGCAAGACGTAGCCACCGCAAAAAACGTGTAGTAAATGAAATTCGCCAACTTCCGTGGCGCGCAATCACAAACCCGTATGCACCCACCGAGATTCTGAGCGCAGATCAGGTCGAGACTATCCTGCAGACCGCACTTGAAGTGCTGGCATGCCAGGGAATGCGCTTCCTGGAGCCCGCTAGCCGGGAGATGATGAGCAAGGCGGGCGCTGACGTTGATGAAGCAGAGAAGATCGTGCGTATCGATCCCGCATTTGTCATGGAAAAAGTCGCGCTCGCACCGCAGGAATTCGAATTGCGTGCCCGCAACCCGGCACACAACCTGAAAGTAGGCGGTAACAATATTCTTTTTTCGTCGGTTGGTGGCCCGGCGTTCTGCAGTGACCTGGACAATGGACGCCGCCCAGGCAATTACAATGAAATGTGTGACTACCTGCGCGTTGTGCAAAGTCTCAACATCATTCACCAGGAAGGCGGCGGTGCATTTGAAGCGATGGATCTGCCAGCAGAGACACGTCATCTCGACCTGTACCTCGCTCAAATTCGGCTGCTCGACAAAAACTGCCAGTCATACGCGCTCGGCCGCGACCGAACAGTAGACTCGATAGAGATGGCGTGTATTGCGCTAGGAATGGACCGCTCGGAACTGGCCGAGAGCCCTGCCCTGCTCGGCATAATCAACACCAACTCACCAATGCAACTCGACATACCAATGACCGAGGCGGTCATTGAGCTTGCCGGCGCAAGCCAGGTCTGCTGCATCACACCGTTTACGCTTGCTGGTTCAATGAGCCCGGCAACGCTTGCAGGAACACTGATGCAACAAACGGCCGAGGTACTGGCTGTTGCCACATTCGCGCAAGTCGTTAATCCCGGCGCTCCCATTGTCTACGGTAGTTTTGCGTCAAACGTAGATATGCGCAGCGGTGCCCCGGCTCTCGGCACGCCCGAATATACAAAGGCGGCGCAAGCCAGTGGCCAGATCGCGCGCCGGCTGGGCTTGCCTTTTCGCTCCAGCAACACCACTGTCTCGAATTGCGTCGATGCACAAGCGGCCTTCGAAAGTCAGATGTCGCTATGGGGTTCTGTCATGGGGCATGCAAACCTCGTTAATCATGCCGCGGGCTGGCTCGAGGGAGGCCTGACGGCCTCGTTCGAGAAACTCATCATTGACGCCGAGATGTTGCAGATGATGGCCGAATACCTGCAACCCATTGAAGTCAACGATGACGAACTCGCCGTTGACGCTATCGCGGAGGTCGGACCCGGCGGTCACCACTTCGGGACAAGCCACACGCTCGAGCGTTACGAGTCGGCGTTCTATACTCCGATACTGTCGAACCGTCAGAACTTCGAAGCGTGGCAGGAATCCGGCAGCCTCGACATTGGCGTTCGCGCGAATACAATATGGAAGCAGCTGCTCAGCGAGTATGAACAGCCGCCGCTTGATGTTGCAGTTGACAATGCGCTCGTTGACTATGTGGCAAAGCGCAAAGAAACCCTGATGGCGAAGGCCTGAACAAAAAGCAGAATACGCAAACATGCGACCGACTTTAAATGTTCTGTCAGATGAACTCATCGGAAAAGTGCTCGACGAGGCCAAACGCATCATGGCTGAAACCGGTATGGAGATTCGTGGCGAAGCGATGCGGCAGCGCATGCTCGATCACGGGTTAAAGACAGATGAAAGCGGTAAGCGCGTCTTGTTCCCAGTCGATATCGTTGACGCCGCTATAGCGAGCACACCGAAGTCGTTTACGCTTTTTGACCGCGACGGTGAAGCGTATACCGACATCGGCGGCTACAACGTTCACTATGTGCCAGGATCAAGCGGACTGAAAATTCAGGACCACCGCACTGGTGAGACACGCCTTTCCACTTCAACAGACTTTATCGAGTATGCGCGGATCTGTGATGGTCTCGAACATATCGCATACCTCGCGACAGCATTTTCGACAAACAAGGATATCGAGTCGCAGGTGTCTGACGCGTGGCGACTCTACATGACGCTAATTACGTCGAAAAAACCGGTTGTCACCGGCGCCTTCTCCGAGCATGGCGTTCCGCGCATGGTCGAGATGCAACAGATGTTTCGCAGTGATCGTGCCGATCTGATCGCGAAACCGATGTCCATATTCACGATTACCGCAACGGGTAACTTCCGTTACGGTGAAGATTCCTGTCAGAACATGCTCGACTGCATCGAGGCTGGCATCCCGATCGAAATAGTTCCTGTCACCTTGATGGGCTTGATCGCGCCCGTGACATTAGTCGGCGCACTCGTATTTCACTGCGTGGATGTACTGACCGGGCTGACGATGGCGCAAATCGTGCGACCTGGAGCACCGGTGATTTTTGGCGGCGCCCCGGCAACATTTCATATGAAGGCCGCAAGCTCGCCGATGGCAGCGATAGAAGCGCAACACCTGAACGTCGCCTACGTTGCTGTCGCAAAATCGCTCGGCTTGCCAACCCAAGCCTACATGGCGCTGAGCGACGGCAAGTTTCTTGATGCACAAGGTGGCGGTGAAACGTTTAGCAGCGCCCTGTTGGCAGCTCTTGCCGGCGTCAATTCAGTTTCCGGTCCTGGCATGCTCGATTTCGTACTCACGTTCAGCCTGCCGAAGCTTGTTTTCGACAACGAAGTCTGTGGTCAATGCCTGCACTTCGTCAAAGAGCTGCATCCTCAAGGCGACTTGCCAACTGATGAGTTGGTCGCGCGACTAATGCGGGATGATCACCTGATCACCGCACCGCACACGCTTGAGCATTGGCCACAGGAACTGTATCTGACGGACCCCGTGATTGATCGCGCCAACCGCGAAACCTGGGAGGAGACCGGGTCGCTGAGTTTGTACGACCGGGCTTGCCAGCAAGTCGAGGAACGGCTGGCGAATTACGCACCAATTGCCACAGATCCTGCCGTTGAAACGGCGCTGCGTCAGCTCGTAATAGACGGTCTTGAGAAGCAGGACACTCTGCCTGATCTGCCGCCACCTCCCAAGCCTCAGGCGCCGAAGACAATACCGGGCCGACGTGGCCGAGCTGGCCGGCGACGCGTACTCAAGACATAAGTCAGGTCTGGTGCCGACGGCGACGTCGCCGTCCTGAGTCCTTACCGTTATCGCCTGATTTCGGCGCCGGTTTCTGCATCTCCGAAAATAACAACGGGAACGCATCGCTCTTGTTCGGAATTGCCATCGCGTCGACAAAGTATTCCTGAAACTTTGTTTCAACCGCTGTTTCAATTTTCTCGATGCCGCGCACAACGGCCTCGATTTCACGCCGTGATGCTACGTTCAGTAATGCGATCCGTGCGCCAGTGCCCGCCGCGTTGCCGGCAGACTCTACTCTACTCAGATCGCAATCGGGAATCATCCCCAACACCATTGCGTATTTCGGGTCGATATGACTGCCAAATGCCCCGGCCAGGCGTATGCGATCAACTGCACTGATACCAGCACGATCGAGCAATAACTTGACGCCCGCATACAAGGCTGCCTTGGCGAGCTGAATTTGTCGCACATCAGTTTGCGTAACCACGATTCGGTGCTTGCCATCATGCAGTACGTAGGAGAACGTTCTGTCTTCAGGAATCAAGCGATCAGTGCGCTCAGTCAACGAGCCATCAATAACACCATCCTCACTGATCAGGCCGCTCAGATGCATCTCAGCGATGGCCTCGATGATGCCTGAGCCGCAAATGCCTGTGACACCGAATGCTTCGATAGATTCTTCAAATCCGGGATCGTCGGACCATAACTCAGAACCAATGACGCTGAATCGTGCCTCGAGCGTGTCGGGTTCGATGCGTACGCGCTCAATCGCACCGGGCGCGGCACGTTGACCACAGCTAATTTGTGCCCCCTCGAACGCCGGGCCTGTTGGACTCGAACAAGCCAACAGCCGATCACGGTTTCCCAGAACGATCTCGGCATTCGTTCCGACGTCAACAACAAGCGAAATCTCTTCGAGCAGATGTGGCTCTTCGGCAAGAATCATCCCTGCGGCGTCCGCGCCAACGTGGCCGGCGATGCAAGGCAAGACGTAAACCCTCGCTCCCTTGTTAATCTGCAGATCCACGTCCGGTGCCGTCAGGTTTAACGCCGCGTCTGTGGCAAGTGCGAATGGCGCACTGCCCAGTTCCACTGGGCTAATACCCAGGAACAGGTGGTGCATTATCGGGTTGCCGGCGATTGTAACGTCGACAATATCGTCTAGCTCAATGTCACCTTCACGCGCGACTTCCTGAATTAAATCATTGATGCCGCCGCGGACGGTCTCGGTCAATTCCGCCGCGCCGTCCGAATTCATCATTACGTAGGACACGCGGCTCATCAAGTCTTCGCCAAAACGAATCTGTGGATTCATGATGCCGCCGGTTGCAATGACCTCACCACTGGTCAGGCTGCACAGGTGTGCCGCTATCGTCGTGGATCCGATATCAATTGCCAGCCCATAGCCATCGCGTTTGAAGTCAGGCCAAATCGCAATGATCCGTGATTGATCATGCACGGCCACCGTGACGCACCATTTGCCCTTGCGTAACGCTGACTGAATCTGCGGCAGAATTGTGGCATCGATACCGAGATCCTGAAGTTCCCATGCCGTTTCCAGAGCGTGCAGCAAGCGTTGCACATCGCCACTTGGCTCCAGCAAGTTAGCCTCCTGTACTTTGACGTAGTACAGGTGTACGCCGGTATCGAGCGTGATGTCACGATGCTCAGCGTGTTTGCGAACCACCTGACGGTGCATCTGGCTCTCGGGTGGCACATCAATGACGAGGTCGCCCTGAATTTTTGCCTGGCAACTCAACCTTCGACCGACCGCAAGCGGCTTGAGCTTACGCCGCTCGCTATAGCGCGTTTCAACTTCAGAGATCGGCGACAAGTGATCGGCTCGTGAGGTGATTGCATGCTTTGCAAATTCGCCCTCGGCGCAAGTGACCTGGCAGCGACCACATAAGCTACGACCACCACAAACCGAATCGATATCAACGCCCAGGTTTCGTGCAGCATCAAGCACAGGCGTGCCGAGCGGAAAAGTCCCTCGTTTCCCCGATGGGGTGAAGACAATTTTTGCTTCTTTATCGGTCATTGGTTGTCCGGCGGCGCCGTTTGCGGCCGCCACGGCCACGCGTCTCACCATCTGCTCTGGGCTCACGATACTTGCGGATCCATTGCCGGCAATCGGGATCATTGCCCATCATCACGTCTGCGCCGAGCACTGCCTGCATGACTTCGGCATGCAACGGGCTCGTAATCGCCGAGGTCAGGCCGGCCGAAATAGCCATGGCCAAAAAAGCGCTGTTAATACCGTTGCGATTGGGCAGCCCAAAACTGACATTGGACGCGCCGCAAGTCGTATTCACTTTGAGCTCATCACGCAAGCGGCGAACAATGTGCATAACCTGTTTGCCGGCTGAGTTTATCGCCCCGATCGGCATCACAAGCGGGTCCACAATGACGTCCTCGCGCGGAATGCCATAGTCGGCAGCGCGCTCGACGATCATCTTCGCAACTTCAAAGCGCACGTCCGGATCTTCAGAAATACCCGTCTCATCGTTAGATATAGCGACAACCGCGGCGCCATACCTGGCAACCAGCGGTAGCACGACTTCGAGGCGCTCCTCCTCGCCCGTTACGGAATTGACGAGCGCTTTGCCCTGGTAGACCGAAAGTCCGGATTCAAGCGCCGCTACGATCGATGAATCGATCGACAGCGGAACATCGGTGACTGACTGCACGAGCTTTACGGCCTCGGCCAGGATAGCGGGTTCATCGGCAAGCGGGATGCCTGCATTGACATCAAGCATGTGAGCGCCCGCCGCAACCTGTTCAAGTGCATCAGCTTCGACACGACTGTAGTCGCCGTTTTTCATCTCCTCGGCAAGTATTTTTCGACCCGTTGGGTTAATGCGCTCGCCGATAATAACGAATGGACGATCAAAACCGATGCGAACTTCCTTGCTGGCCGAGCTGAGTAGTGTTTCTGTCACCAAGGTTTCTCCGTCTATTCCGCGCTTGCCGAGCCGTTATTGCGGATCATTTGCGAAAGCTGTTCGTCTGAATACTCAGACTCCAGCCGACTCACTTCCCGCGCGGCTATTTCATGAAGTTCATCGGCGGTGTCAATAGTCGACCTATCGCGCCGCCACTCGGACATATAGGCATCACTACTGCCCTTGCCTGCTCGCATCGCAGCGCGATCAATCGCCTCGTGAAAGCGCTGGCTCAGCACCCCTTTCTCACGTTTACGGCCCCGTTGCACGATGACCTGCGCGGGAATGTCACGCCAAGATATTAGAACCACCTTTACCATCATGTATTCACGTATTGTGGCGTAGAAACAAGAGAATCACCTTCACCATCAGTATTTCTCACTAACAAAATCGTGTAGTCCCGTTTCAAGTTCTCCGTAACCACAATGAACATGCTCAAAATCCAGCATCAGTTGCCGCGCAGCATCTCGAGCAGCCTCGAGTGTTTGCTCGTTCCTGGTCTGAGACAGGAAAACCAGTCGACGATAATTTCCAAAATATGAGTCACGTAACTCCGGACGTATGTCGAGTCTAAGTGGCTTGATAACAAATCGCTCAAAATGCTGTGCCAGAAAATCCGTGAGATAAAATGTGCCGGGCTCGGCGTCGGCCAGTGCTTTGAATCGCTTTGTTCCGGCGAAAAAATCGTAGCAGTGTACGCCGGGCAAGCGTTCTATTCCTTCTTCTTCAAGCACCTTGTCGATACCGCCTCCCGTCCCGCAGTCTGCGTAAGCCACAAAGATCCGGCTGTATTCCTTCTTGTACTTCCTTATTTTTGTGCGCAGTCTATCGGGAATCAGGTCTGGCTGATTGTGCAACCAGGCGTCAATGCACATCAAGTGCATATGCTCCCAACCTTGCGATTTCTTTAGCTCATTGATTTCATGAGCCAACGCACCGCAGGCAATGACAAGTATAGATTCAGACATCGGCGCAGTATGCCATTGCAAAAGCGGACTCACACTCCTTGTATAATGACAAACTCTCAAACCTATCTGCGATATGCCCGTGAAAATTTACAGTGCGATACTGACCTCGTTGGGTGCCTTAGTCATGCTGACCCAGGCATGTGCTCAGGCTCCCGTGACATGCCCCCCAGCCGAGGGCGTGGCACTACAGGTATTGGGGTCAGGCGGACCAATAGCGGATGACGCGCGCGCATCGTCGGCCTATCTCATTTGGGTGGACGGTCGAGCTCGTGTGCTTATCGACGCCGGGGGCGGCAGCTTTCTCCGTTTTGGGGAAGCGCAGGCCGGATTTTCTGATCTCGACTTTGTCGGGCTCAGCCATCTCCACGCCGACCATTCGGCCGATTTCCCTGCTCTTCTGAAATCGGGCAATTTCGCCAACCGGCAACGATCGCTAACGGTGGCTGGCCCGAGTGGCAGCAGTCGTTTTCCAGGACTTGAGAAGTACCTGAACGCCATCCTCGACAATGATGACGGCGCATATGCGTATCTGTCCGGCTACCTCGATGGCAGCGGCGGACTGCCAACGATCAATTCAATCGAAGTTGGCACTGATGCTCCGCAGGGCCGGAATCTGCTGCAAGGCGTGAGCGATGACATCTCGATCCACGCGATGCATGTCCCGCACGGCATTGTTCCTGCACTCGGGTTCCGGGTTGAAGCGCGAGGGAAGTCAATCGTTTTTTCAAGCGACCAGAATGGCAGCAATGATGATTTCGCAGCATTTGCAGAAGATGCGACCGTACTCGTAATGCACATGCCGATCCCCGAGGATGCAGGCGACGGCGCCAGGCAGTTGCACGCTGTACCCAGTCGGATTGGCGAAGTGGCCGCTGCCGCGGACGCCGAAACCTTGTTGTTGAGTCACTTCATGGCCCGCAGTCTCAGTGCTTTTGAGGAGAACCAGCAGATCGTCCGGGACGGTTTCGACGGCCAGGTACTGATTGCCGAAGACCTGTTCTGTCACCCGGTTCGCTAGAAACGTAGCTGCCGCAGCGAGTACCTACATAAGTTGATACACCAGCAATGCGCCGACGTAGCCAATTGACGTCATATACAGCCACGCGAACACGGGCCATCGCCAGGTATTCGTCTCGCGCCGAATCACGGCAAGCGTCGCTGCACATTGCAGGCAGCACGCATAGAAAATCAATAAACCCAGCACCATCGGCAGCGTGAAGACGGCACGGCCATCAGGCCAGGTAGCAGATCGAAGTCGTTGTGACAATGTCGCCTCATCCGCATCGTCGCCAACCGCATAGACCGTACCGAGTACAGCCACGACGACCTCACGGGCCGGAAAGCCTGCGATAACGGCCGAAGATACGCGCCAGTCCCACCCGAGAGGCTCAAACGCCGGCTCGACAAACTTGCCGGCGCGACCCAGCCAGCTTTGTTCGAGTTGGGCAGCTGCCGCCTGATTCTCCGACAAAGCCGGATCGATATCAGTTGCGCGCGGGTAGTAGGCCAATGCCCAGACGACGACCGCGACTGCGAATATCACGGTGCCGGCACGATACAGAAACACGCGTGCGCGGCCCCACAATTGAATCAAAACAGTTTGAATATTTGGTCGGCTGAACTCAGGCAGCATTAATGCGAAAGGCGGTTTCGGACCGCGGAGTGCCGTCTTGCGGATTAACAAGGCGGTCAATATGCCGCCGACGATACCAAAGATGTAAAGGCCGAATAGCACGAGACCCTGCAAATTCAGGAACCCGACATCCGTTGCCGGCACGAATGCGGCAATTAACAAGGCGTAAATAGGCAGCCTTGCTGAGCAAGTCATGAATGGCGCTGCAAGAATCGTCGCGATGCGATCGCGACGATTTGGAATAACGCGTGTCGCCAAAATGCCCGGAACAGCGCAGGCGAAACTCGAAATCATCGGGATAATCGACTGCCCGGACAGCCCGACCGAGCGCATGGCCCGATCCATCAGGTAGGCCGCGCGAGCGAGGTATCCCGAGTCCTCCAGAAGAATGATGAACAGGAACAGGATAATGATCTGCGGCAGGAAAATAAGGACGCTGCCAACGCCAGCGATAACGCCGTCCGCGATCAGGCTGGAAAACGCTCCGTCGCCGAGCTGAGCGGCGATGGCAGATCCAAGTATGGCACTCGAGTCATCAATCAAATCCATAATTGGCGTCGCCCAGGCGAAAACGGCCTGAAAAACGATGGCCATGACGAGGAACAGACCGACCGTTCCGGGGATTGGACGGTTGATCCACGCGCCCAGACGAGTTCGCCAGGAGTAAAACGGTGGTACGTGTTGCTGCACGTCGGCGAGGACCTCGCGTACCCAGCCATAACGGACGCGAGCCTCACGTGCCAATGGAGGATCAAAACCGAACAACTCCTCCCGATAGCGATCGACCTCAGCGACCGCGTTTGTGCCAAGACAATCGAGGACATGTTGATTAGCACCGGCTGCGCCGTCGACGAGTAGACGTCCAATCTCGGCGATGCGCAGCGGCACTGTTGCCGACTTGGCAAGTTCCCGGGCGGCTGTCGCCAACTCCGGCCATGCCGCAGTCGGCGCAGGCGCCGGTTGATCCACGAGATCGACCAGCGCGTTGCGTAGCTCGTTGATACCCCGCCCGGTCGTGGCCACGACACTGCAAATTTCAACGCCGTTCAGGCGCTCGCGAAGTGCCTCGACGTCGATATTCAAACCGCTGGTATCTGCGGCATCTGTCATTGTCAAAGCGATAACAACAGGAACCTCGAGCTCGAGCAATTGCTGGACGAGATACAGGCCTTGATAGAGATTGGTCGCATCGACAACCGCGAGAATGGCATCGGGTGGTTGCGTTCCCTGCATGCGACCGAAAATGACGTCGATCGCGATCTGCTCTTCGAATGAATGCGCGCTAAGACCGTGGGTGCCCGGAAGATCGACGAGTTCGATCGTCTTATGGTCTGTTTTCAGCGTGCCGATGTGCCGCTCTACGGTTACGCCCGGATAATTTCCGATGCGTTGCCTGAGCCCCGTCAGCCGGTTGAAGAGTGTACTTTTGCCTGAATTTGGACTGCCGACAACCGCAATGCTGGCAGCGGGTCGCCTGCTTAC